>OIZT01000078.1_pt1 | contig 76202 bp, 61 predicted proteins | sample 1588611 | NCBI WGS metagenome assembly OIZT01 (sample SAMN03283278) | human gut metagenome | biome: human-associated habitat; material: feces | host: Homo sapiens | place: Peru | collected 2012
CTTGCCAAGACGTTCTATGTCACTGACCGCACGCCGAACCTCACGCTGCTCGTGCACAATGAGTTCAACTGCGATGAATACATACACCTCACTTGCGTCACAAAGAGCAAGCTCGACCTCGACCGTTCCACTGCCACCTCGCTTGGTGTCACCACCTTCTATGATGACAAGTCAGCCTACGAGTATGACGTGGAATCCTCGATGCTTACCTTCGAGGAAGCCAAACACTTCTCCCAGCTCCTCCTTTCTCGCTATGTCAACATCGTTGAGATAGGTGGTGCCCTGGCACCCATCACCATCACTGACATAAACAGTGAAATCTCCGATGCCGACAACGCCACGAACAGCATCAAGTTCAAGTACAAATATAGCAGCCACCATTTCCCAATCACCATCGACTACGGCAACAACATCTTCGATGATCCTTTCTACCGCACCTTCGACTAACACCCATCACTATGCAATCAATACACATCACCACCCTCCGCAAAATACTCTCCAGTCCCGAACCCATCGACATCCGTCTATGGACTCGCAGCGGTGAGATCCAGTCCTGGCACCGCTGCATCTCCCTCAAATATGACTTCTACAAAGGCACAAGACGAATGAAACTGCTGGACTCTAACGAAATCCGGCAGCTTCGCGATGTTTGTGTGTTTGAGGTGAATGGTTTGGTGGTTTTTATGTAAAAAGTGGTACCAAAATGGTTGCCAAATCAAAAATAATATGTATCTTATGCGGCATAATCAAAAAGCATACAATTATGACTATAGTTAGCGCAAGAGATTTTAGAGCCAACCAAGGTAAATACTTCTCAATGGTAAACTCTGGTGAAAACGTGATACTTAAATCGCGTAACGGCAATTTTCGTCTTATCCCAGTGTCTTCAGATAATACAATTTTTGACGATGCTCAAAATGTTGCTATGGAGCTAAGAGGAGCACTTCGTGAATTGAAGGAGGTCATTGCAGGGAAAAAGAAATTTAATTCACTTGATAGTTTGATTGATGAATTATAGTATAGCGACATCGGGCTATTTCAATGTAGCAGCCAAACGGCTTGCTAAAAAATATCCGAGTTTCAAGCAAGACATCCAAAAGTTTCGTGATGAACTTCTGAAAAATCCATTGCAAGGTGACGAGTTATATCCTGGCATCCACGGTCAGAGTGATGTATAAGCATGGCAGCAGTCTCGTTGTCTATCGTGGAGAGGGCCATTCTCAACGCCTCCAGCGGATAGAGAGTTTCAAGTGTTGGTCCTAATGCCCAACCGACTATCATGTGCGAGTATGCATTCGTGATGAGCGACAGATAACATACACCTTCTTCCGTTCTCTCTGAGGAATTTCTATAAACAAGGCACGACGAAGCCACAGACGAGACCATCCAAGCCTATCGTCAAGTTGATTGGTTGAGCCACTTTTTGTTCTCAACTTACAAACTTCCTCTGAAAGTGTCACACATTTCTCCGAGAGTGTCACACGCTTATGTATCGTTATGTCCCGTTATGTCATCTTCCAAGCACAGCGTTCAAATCCGCCGTGTTAATTAGACATTACGCTCGTCCTCTAAATAACTTTCTGATATTCAAGCTACTCACTTGTAACTTTCTGTATATAAGCAACAAAGAGGATACTACCGAAGTAGAATCCTCTTTGACGTTGTTTTGTTCCGATGTGACCCGCATGGGGTCACAAAGTGATTCCGTTGGGATTCGAACCCAAGACCCACAGCTTAGAAGGCTGTTGCTCTAATCCAACTGAGCTACGGAACCATTCAGCGGTGCAAAATTACGGTTTTTGTTGGTGATAACCAAATTATTGATAAAGTTTTTGTTATTTGTATTTTTCTAAGAAGCTTTCAGCTTGTGTGTTTCCTAACTCTTTTGCTTGTTGAATATTTTTTAAACCTTCTTCTTTTTGATGGTTTTCACATTGTATAATGCCTTTTATCAAGAGGCCTTCTGGATGATTGTGATCTGCTTTTAGGCAACCATCGGCGGCTTTTTCTGCCTCATCCAATTTTTTCAATTGTAGGTTTAAGCTGGCCAGCTCAGCCCAATAGTCGGCATTATTAATATCCAAAAAAACGGCATGTGCAATATCTTGAAGCGCCAATTGGTAGAATTTGCCTTTTCTTTCGCATTGGTATCGTTGAAAATAGAAATTGCCATTAAGTTGTGAGAAGTTAACATTTCCATAGACGATATAATCTTTCAAAGCTTCTCGGTATTTGCCTTCTTGCTCATATAATAAGGCTCGTGCATAAAAATAGGGTGCTGCTATTACGGTGTCGCTTATTGCTATGGCGCTATCAAGCAACGCAATCAGTTCGTTTTGTGATGCGTTGAGATAGTTTTTAGCAAGAAATGCCTTGTAAAACAATTCTCCGCTATGTTGTGGCTGTTTTGTCAGAGCAATAAATTGGTCGTAAGCTTCTTGATATTTTTTTTGCCCATACAAGATTTCTCCCCGTTGTTGCTGGTATAAAGGTGAAGAATTTAGCTTGATAGCGTTATCGGTTTCTTCCATTGCCTTTTCCCAGTTCCATTCTTTAAAACTGTTAGGATTTGTATCTGTTGGTTCGATATAGTTTAGATAGTTTTGAATAAGCCTGCTAAAGTTGTAATGCGCTTCGGCTTTGTCTTTACTGTTTTGTATAGACTTTTGCATAATTGCGTTAGCTTCGGCATATTTTGCTTTTGATGTTAAAGCCATGGCCAGCGCATAATATCCATCGTTGTTGGCAGGAAATTGGTGAATAAAGTCTTGGGCGCAATCTTGATAATAGTCGCCTCCTTTGTCTTGGGCAAACATCAAATAGACTTGTGCGTCTTTTAGTTCTGATGGGATGGCTATCCGGATATATGTTTGGCGTAATGTAACATCGTTGAATGAGAGAGCGTTGGTTTGAAAAGCATCTGCATATCTTGCGTCTGTTGCGCTTTGTGCAGAAGAGCTGAAGTTGTAAAGACCTATGAGCTCTCCCTTTTCATTTACAACGGCCGAACCATTATAGTTGTCAGGATTTGTTGAAATGTCCTTATTGGTGAGTCCTTCCAGTATGGTATAGGTGTATTTGTTTAGAAACGTTTCTGTACTTGATACGACTGTCTTTTGTGGTGTTTGGCTCATTACCCACACCGGAGTTTGAGGTTTTGCTGGAGTGGTTGCAAGCGAGATGGGTGTTGCATCGTTTATGTTTGCAACTTTAAATTTAGCCACATTGTAGAGTTCGTTGGCTCCATATATGCATGATACGGTATAGGTTTTCCCTTTTGAGTCGCTAATTTCGGCCTTTGCTGCGCCTTTAAAGGGGTTCCAAGCTCCAAGTGCAATTCCGTCTTTAGAAATGAAAACACCTTCTGTGGTGGCAATTTTTTCGCCATTGGCTTTGTATGTAACAAGTTTAAAGATGGCGTTTCGTGCTTTTTGTGGTTGCGCAAATGCCTGTGTTGTTAAGCCAACGATGATAATGGTGAGGATAAGTTTTATTGTTTTCATTTAATATAAAGTTGCTTAAAGGTTTAATAATTCTTTTGCATTCTGAATGGCAGCTTCACTAATGTCGTTACCCGAAAGCATTTGGGCAATTTCTTGTATTCGCTCTTTATTTGTTAGTTGTCGCATTCTGCTGATTGTGCCATTAGTTGTTTCTTGTTTTTCTACTTTATAGTGTGTTGTGCCTGCAGCAGCTATTTGTGGCAGGTGGGTGATGGATATTACCTGTCGTTGGTTGGCTGCCATTTCCTGCATAATCTGTGCCATTTTTTGGGCAATCTTTCCAGATACTCCTGTGTCAATTTCGTCGAAGATGATAGTCGGCAAGTTCACCACACCACCTATCATGGCTTTTAGAGAAAGCATAACGCGGGCAATCTCACCTCCTGATGCTACTTCTGTTATGGGTTGCATTTCTGTGCTTTTGTTGGCCGAGAACAGAAATTCTATTTGGTCAGCCCCGGTATAGTTGAGTTTACAAGGCATTATTTTAATTTCAAATCTCACATTAGGTATGCCTAAAGGGATGAGACGTGACCTCATTTCCTCTTCAACTTTTTTTGCTGCTTTTTGTCTAAGTTTTGTTAATTGTTTTGCTTTTTCTTCCGTTTTGTTGCGTAGGTCGGTTACTCTGTGGGCAATTTCGCTGAGTGTTTCATCGCTTTGATCTATTTGTGCGAGTTGTGTTTTTAGCTGGTCTTTAATTTCAATCAACTCTTCAGATGAAGTAACGTGATACTTCTGCTGTAACGAATAGATAAGATCTAAGCGATTATTGATGGCATCCAGTCTTTGTGGATCAAAGTCAATACTTTCTACATCATTTGAAACGTCATTAGCAATATCTTGTAATTCTATGTTTACTGCCTCTAATCGTTTTGCCGTTTCTGCTATTTTAGGGAACACTCCTTCGATGTGTTGTAAGGCGAGGGTGATGTGTTGCAGGTTAGAAACAACATTTTTTTCATCGTTACTTAGCAGGTTGTCAGCTTCGTATAGCGATGTCTTGATGTCTTCTGCATGCGATAAGGTCTTGCTTTCTTGTTCTAAATTCTCTTGCTCGTTTTCAAGGAGTTGTGCTGACTCCAACTCTTGATATTGAAAGCGCATGAAATCTTCTTCCTTCTTCGCTTGTTGCAGCTTTTGTTGTAGTTCTGTAAGGTGTTGCTCTTCTTTCTGATATTCGTTGAACGAAGAGCGGTATTCTGCAAGCGAGGCATGACAATTAGCTATAATGTCAACCACTTGTAGCTGAAAATCGTTTTTTTGCAACAAAAGATTTTGATGTTGAGAATGAATGTCCACGAGTTGCTCGCCAATGGTTCTCATTAATTGTAATGAAACCGGCGTGTCGTTTATGAAAGCGCGAGATTTTCCCAAGGCAGACACTTCTCTTCTCAGGATGGTGTCGTCAGGCTCATAGTCGAGCCCGTTGTTAACAAAAACTTCCTCTGCAAGAGATTGTAGCGAGAAATGTGCTTCAATAGTGCATTTCTTTTCGCCCGTCTTGACTTGCTTGCTTTCGGCCCTTTTTCCGAGTAATAGGCCAATTGCTCCAAGTATAATACTTTTTCCTGCTCCTGTTTCTCCTGTGATAACAGAGAAACCTGGGTGGAAATCGATATTCAACTCATCTATCAGAGCGAAGTTTTTTATGTATAGTTGTTGAAGCATAAAGCAGTTATTGTTTTATTTTGTCCCATGCAGCATTCTGACTTGCATTTATTCCAAACAGGATTTCATAAACAGATTCTTTTTCTTTCTGTGTTCCTTTCCCTTTATAGATGTTTGCAAGCTCATCTTTTTTGTAGTCTGTCCATATTGCAGGCAGGGCGCTCATGGGCTTGTCTTCGTGACTTTTCTTGAGATCATTTTCAATGGCAGTTGTAATGTTTGTTCGTCCTCTTTCGGCATTATTGGCCATTTCGTCAAGTCCCGTTCTATAATAGTCGTATTGCAATTGTCGGAATGGTCGCATGGCGCCATCGAGATAGTCGTTGATGAATGCAAATCTGTTTCGGTCGTCGTCAAAGGCTTTCCAACCTGTAAAGTTTAAATTCTGTGCGTTGTTTGTTAAATTCATACATCGTTGGAGAATGTCTTCTCCTCCCATAGGCGAGAACGAGTCGAGATCCAGTCCTATAATGAGATAAGCATAGTAAGCAACAAGTGCGGTAAGCTGGTTGTCAACAGTTTCTTCATTAAAGTCCAATTGGTCGAATTGAGCAAATTCAAAGTTGAAATTTGCATCTCTGTTGTTATATAAAGTAGAAGTATATGCAGCATTATAAACGGGTCTGTTGGCTTGGATTAGTGCCGTACAGGTGAAGAGGTTGCTGCTTTGGTCGTATTTGGTGACTGTGATGTTGAAATTGCAAACGATCCTTTCATTTTTTTGAAATTGCAAATTTGTCCATTGCCGGTCGTTTATAAACTGTTCAAGCGTTTGTTGTAGATTTTCAAAAACCGATGCATCTGTACCTTGTATTTGGTTGTGGTTGATGGTAACCTTTGCTTGAAGCTCTTGAGCCTTTACGCTACTGCAGACCAATAGACCAAACAAGAATGTAAGCCACAATTGTCTAATAACATCTTTCATAAGCGTTCCTCCAACTCGTTGAGTATATCTTTGGCAACTTCGGTCTTTGGCTTCTTTTCGTATGTCTTGTTGCCGTCTTCTGTCACTATCGAAATCTGATTGTTGTCAGACTGAAATGTGGTGTCAGGTATTCTCGTGGAATTAAGCACTATAAAGTCGGCATTCTTCTTTTTCAGTTTTGCTTTTGCTCCCATTTCTTCGTTGTTGGTTTCTAAAGCAAAAGCGATGATGTGTTGTCCGTCTTTTTTTAAACGGCCAAGTGATGCTGCAATATCTTGTGTTGGTTGCAGACGTAAGACAAGATCGTCTTTCTCACGCTTGATTTTTGTGCTTGCAATGTGCTCTGGTTTAAAGTCGGCTACAGCTGCACATAGAATAGCTGTATTGCAATCAGGGAATATTTGCATGGCTGCACTAAACATTTCTTGGCAACTTTCCACGTCAATACGGTGGATGCCGGCTGAGCAACTTAGCGCAACAGGCCCTGCTACAAGATATACTTCCGCACCTCTGCGATGGCACTCTTCGGCTATGGCAAATCCCATCTTGCCACTTGAAAAATTGCCAATAAACCTTACGGGGTCTATTCGTTCATAAGTGGGCCCTGCTGTGATGAGAACTTTTTTGCCTGTAAGTTTTGAGTTTACGGCTTGATTGTTGCCGTTGAAGAAGTTTTCGAGTGCCTTTACAATTACTTCAGGTTCCTCCATTCTTCCTTTCCCCTCTAATCCGCTTGCGAGAAATCCGCTTGCGGGTTCTATGATGTGATTGCCATAAGAAATTAATGTTTTAAGGTTGCGTTGGGTTGAAGGATGCCGATACATGTCAAGATCCATGGCAGGTGCGATAAAGACAGGAGCTTTCATAGACAAATATGTGGTTATCAGCATGTTATCGGCTACGCCATTTGCCATTTTTGCAAGTGTGCTTGCTGTACAGGGTGCAATCAACATGGCATCGGCCCACAATCCAAGATCCACATGTGAATGCCATGTGCCATCGCGTTGAGCAAAGAAATCTGATATGATGGGTTTGTGGGTAAGGGCTGAAAGCGTTATCGGCGTGATGAATTCTTTTCCTGAAGGAGTGATAACAACCTGCACTTCAGCTCCTTTTTTTATTAAATGACGAATGATTAAGCAAGCCTTGTATGCCGCTATGCTGCCCGTAATGCCTAATACAATCTTTTTACCTTCTAACATCGTTGCAAATAGATAATTGTTTTGGGAAAGGTTTTTAATGATTACGACTTCATCTCTTTCATTTTTTCGCGCAAGCTAATGCGTGCCAAAACCTGTTTGGTGTTCAAAGTGAAATCATGACTCATAATCCAACTATAAAATCCCGGGTCTTTATGAAGAACATCGCTTACCAATTCTCCTTTGTGTTTGCCAAAGTTGAAAATTTCTTTCAAGACAGGCTTCCCTTTGTCGTCGAGTAGGGGAGTGCCGTCTGCTTTAAGCATTTGTTTCCATACTATGCGCCCTGCAAAGTCTACGTTGTTGCCTTGTTTTGAAAATTCGGCAAGTTCATCCATATTGTTGTGAAGAACCTTTTCGGGATCGTCTTGCTTGTCGGGTGCATACATATCTAATTGCCCTTGCAGGACGCGATAGGTGGCTTCTGTGTCTTGATCGGCATTGTGTGCCACGAAATCGTCTTCCATCTTTCTTCCGCAATAATAACGGTAGGCAGCAGCTAAATTGCGAGGCTCCATGCGGTGGAATATCGTCTGCACGTCAATAAGCCGGCATTTGTTGAAATCTATATTGTAGATATGCTCTTGCGTACTTGCACGAAGAAATTCTTCGGCAAGCATCGGTACGTCAAACCTATTGGAATTAAACCCTGCAAAATCACAATCTTTAAACTGGTCGTAAAGTTTTGGTGCAAGCTCTTTGAAGGATGGGGCTTCCTTAACTTTTTCGTCGGTTATTCCTGTAAGTTCTGTCACTTCATGTGGAATTGACTTCCCTGGGTTTACAAAGAAATTACCTCTTTCTTCAGAGCCGTCAGGATAGACTTTTATGAAAGAGATTTGTATGATGCGGTCTTTAACTAAATCAAGCCCCGTCGTTTCCAAATCGAAAATAACGAGGGGCTTTGTAAGATGGAGTTTCATTCAGCTAATATTATTCGTTTAAAAGCATTGGCATGATGAGCATGAGAACGTCTTCGTTATCTGGCTGTTGTGCAGGTAAGACAACTCCAGCACGGGAAGGATCAGCCAATTGGATGAGAACTTCATCGCTTTCCAAGTTGCTCAGTATCTCGACAAGGCTTGAACCTTTGAAACCGATATTCATCGGCTTTCCTGTGTATTCGCATGTGATTTGCTCTTTCGCATTGGTGTTGAAATCAATATCTTGTGCGTTGAGCTGTAGCTGCCCGTTACTTATTTCGAACCGAATGAGTTGTGAAGACTCGCTTGCAAAAGGCAAAATTCTTCGTATAGAACTGAGTAATGCCTTTCTGTCTATTGAAACTTGGTTGGGATTGTCTTGTGGAATGACGCTATTATAGTTGGGGTAGCGACCTTCAATCAAACGGCAGGAAAGTATACCATCAGAAAAACTGATGTTGGCTTGCCGCTCATCAAACCGTAGAACGACGTCCCCACTTCCTTTGGTCAATACATTTTTAAGTAAGGTGGCAGGTTTTTTAGGCAAGATGAACGATGATGGAGTATCGCTTTTGATGGTGAAATTCTTGTTGCGTACCAATTTGTGACCGTCGCTGGCAACTATTGCCAAAGCTTCAGGTGTTAAATCAAAATAAATACCGTTCATCACGGGGCGCAATTCATCTTGTGCTGTTGCAAAGATGGAACGGTTGATATTGTCGGCGAGAATGCTTGAATCTATTGTTATGGAAGTGGCATTATCGCTAACCGGTTGTGTCTCAGGAAATTCATCTGGGTTTTGGAAAGGAAATTCATAGAAGCCATTGAGGTGGGTGAGTTTTACTTTACCTTCGTTGGTGCTAACTTCTATCTTCAAAGGTTGCTCGGGAAGATCTTTTACGGCATCAAGAATGGTGTGGTTGTTAACTGCAAAGTTGCCTTCTCCTTCACATTCGTTCAGGTTAAGTGTTGCTTTCATTACATTCTCGCTATCAGAGGCAGTAATGGTAAGCTGATTGTTGTGTACTTCAAAGAGGAAGCTGTCAAGTATTGGCAGCGAACTTTTGCTATTTATTACCCGGGCGAGTGTTAGCAAACGTCCGCTCAGGGCCGTACTGGAAAGGGTAAATCTCATGCGTATTATAATTTTTAGTTTTATATTTCGTTTGAAGGTAGGCTTAATATCCCTGAATAATGATAGCCACAATCAGTCTGCCTATCTTTTGCAAAAATACAAAAATCCAAGCGGAAACGCAAAAATTAATTAGAAAAGTTTTTGGTTTTAGAACTATTTTAGTAATTTCGCAATCCAATAGAAAACAATCCCTTTAAGATTATAAATATGGAATTACAAGGTAAAATTATAGTAGCGATGGATCCACGTAGTGGTGTTTCAAAAACGTCGGGTAACGAGTGGAAGAGCCAATCGTTTGTTTTAGAGACCCATGACCAGTATCCCCGTAAAATGGTTTTTGACGTTTTCGGCGCTGACCGTATAGCACAGTTCAACATACAACCTGGTGGTGAATACATCGTTCAGTTTGATATTGATGCCCATGAGTACAATGGTCGTTGGTTTAACAATATCCGTGCTTATGCCGTTCGTCCTATAGATGCAGCCGTGGCTAATACAAGTGTTAGCCCTACTGCTACAACTACAGCATCTACTCTTGCCGATACTCCGGTTATGAATTCGGATGGGGAGAGTACTGATGACCTGCCTTTCTAAGAAAATAAAATAAGTGTATCTAAAGTTTTAAAGTGTGCCAATGTCAGAATTGGCACACTTTTTTATTCTTATTTGCCTGCCTTCTGCAGAAAAAAGATGGGTCAGTAATGTCGTTTAGAACCCAATTGAAACCAAAACCAGCCTTATCACCTCTTAAAAGCCTATGTTTTAGGAGCTAAAACCCTGTGTTTTAGAAGGTGATAAGGCCGGTTTTAAAAGCCAATTCGTAAGTTGCTTATTTTAAGCTCTTTGCATGACCGATGCAAGCATCAGGATTCTGCAAGTGTAAAAGTGAACAAACGGTAGGGGCAATGTCTACTATTTTAGTAGGTTCATATGAAGCCCCATGTTGTATGTGCCATCCCATAAGAATAAAAGGAATGTGGGTGTCATAGGCAAATGGTTGTCCGTGGGTAGTTCCGCGATAGGTAGGAGAATCCGGGGCTCCATAGACTTGAGGACGGGTAACAACCGTAATCTCGCCGCTGCGTCCGCGGAAATACCCATTGATAAGCCGCTCTTTTATTTCTGCGGGAATAGGTGCTTCCCCCAACTTTTCGTTGTCTACAACATAGAGATATTTACTGTCTTTCTTGAGATAGTCTATAGAAGCATCTATCAAGTCTTGTTTGTTTAGGTGAAATTGTTCTATAAGATCGTCATAAAAAAAGAATTGGTAGTTGTCTTCGCCCATAACGGGACCTTTCGTCATGTTGAACTTTTGGCACAAGTAGCTATTTAGCTCGCTTACACTTTTGTCATAGTCCCATGCACCGGAAGGAATGCGATGTTGTTTCAGAAAGTTGTAGTTGTGGCTACCACCGTGATCTGCTGTAAGAAAGACCAAATAGTTGCCCTGCCCAATTTCTTTGTCGAGTGTGGAAAGAAATGTGGCGAGGTCTTGGTCAAGTTGCATATAGACATCATGTATCTCTTTGCCACGTGTGGAATATTCGTGACCTATTGCATCAGTAGAACTTATACTTACAGAGAGCATGTCTGTGGCGCCATGTTGGCCCAACTGTTCGTTCTTGAGCGCTTGTTCTGCCATGCGGAAGGTCATGGTGACACCTAAGTTGGATGTTTTGATGTTGAATCCCGGTTTTTGTTGGTTCTCTTTATTGAATTTCTGAACCCATTTCGGTAGGGTGTTCATGTAGAAACTGCTTGATACAAAATGGCCGGCACTTGTGTCCCACCAATATGCAGCAGTTGCACTATGCCCACCAGGAAGAATGGCAGCTCGGTCTTTTAGGGCAATACTTATGACGCGTGAGCCAAAATTGGTTGCAAGTCTCAACTCGTCACCAATGGTAGTGCTTAACATTCGGCGTGGAGACATTTTTCCCTCTTTGCTATTCGAGCCGACACTTTGTACTGTGGTGTCAGTACAACAATAGACATTTTTGTCGTCTTGGTAAAAATAATTGCCTGCTATGCCGTGAAGAGCGGGTATGCTACCTGTATAAACACTGGTATGCCCAATGGCGGTAACGCTTGGGGCGTAATTGATTTGAGTGTCGTTGAAGCTAAAACCTTCATTGAGAAGACGTTTTAGTCCACCTTCTCCAAATTCGTTTTGAAAGTAATATAAGTAATCCCATCTCATTTGGTCTACTACGATACCTACTACGAGCTTGGGACGTTCTACTTGGGCTGTGGCCAATGTTGCTATGAAAAGCAAAAGAAAAGTAAAAAACTTTTTCATAAGATATAATGTTGTATTTGTCTTAACTAGTCGCAAAGATACGAAAAATTGGATTGAAGCCAAAGGAAACGAAAGGCAATAAGCGATTATAGATGGTATTATTCGCAACAATGTTATAACTATTTCATTCTTATAAAAAATATTTCCTCATGGAGAAGCCCTTTGTTTAATGGAAAAAATGTATCTTTGCATCTAAATATTTAATAACTTTATTTCTACTAATCAATGATTAAACCTTTATTTTTGGCATTTTGCGGACTTCTTGCAACAAGCTCTGTGTCTGCTCAAGAACTACAACCGGCTTTCCCAGGGGCGGAAGGCTTTGGACGCTATGTGACAGGAGGACGTGGAGGAAACGTTTTTCATGTTACTAATTTGAATGATTCTGGTGAAGGCTCTTTACGTTGGGCTTTGTCACAAGCAGGAATTAAGACGATTGTTTTTGATGTTTCGGGAACCATAGAGTTGAAATCGAAACTAAACATACCTTCAAATACCACCATAGCAGGACAAACCGCACCAGGTGATGGTATATGTGTAGCCGACTATCCGTGTGCAATTAATGGAAATAACGTGATTGTTAGGTATATGCGTTTCCGCTTGGGAAACGACTATGTTACAACAAATGGAGCGGACGGTTGGGACGGCTTCGGGGCTTTGGACAAGAATAACTATATTATTGACCACTGTTCTGTAAGTTGGAGTATTGACGAATGTCTCTCGTGTATAGGAGGTAAAAACATAACTGTGCAATGGTGTATTTCTGCACAAAGCCTGCGTCATGCCGGCCATACGAAAGGCAACCACGGCTATGGAGGCAATTGGGGTGGCTCTGGCGCTTCTTTCCATCATAACCTCATGATTCATCATGAAAGTCGCACCCCACGTCTTGGGCCTCGTTATACGACTCAATTGGATGAACGTATGGATATGCGAAACAATGTGATTTACAATTGGACAGGTAACGGTGTGTATGGTGGAGAGGCTATGACGATAAACATAGTCAACAATTACTATAAGCCAGGCCCTGGTAGCCCTTCAGGTGTTAAGGGAATGCGTATAGCAGCAGTAAATTTGCGCACCACCAAATATGTTACGCAGTACACAGCATACAAACCTACCGAACATATTTGGGGGAAATTTTTTGTTGATGGAAACGTTAACACCAAATATTCTCAGGTGACGGAAGACAACTGGACGTATGGTATGTACAATCAGATTAGCAATTCGGACAACGATAACCTTTATACGGCGGTGGCCAAGGATACGATGCGGCTCAGAAGCCCAATGCCCTTCCCGCATACCACTACCCATTCGGCAGATGTCGCTTACGAGAAAGTATTGGCTTATGCTGGTGCATCTCTTCATAGGGATAGCCATGATGCCTTGATGGTTAGTGACTGTAGGGATGGAATAGCTACCTATACAGGTGATTATTATGAAAAGAAAGCTACGTCTCCAACAGAAGGAAAGAAAAATGCTGCGGGTATAATCAATTCGCCATATGATAACAAACCTGCTGGCGCGGATGACAACTGGTCTCCTTGGCCGACTTTAACATCCAATATACCACCCGTTGACACAGACGGGGATGGAATACCAGACAGTTGGGAAGAAGAACATGGGTTGGATCCGAATAATGCCGAAGATGGAAAAATTGTGGCGGAAGATGGTTATACCAATTTGGAACATTATCTTAATTCTTTGGTCGAAGACATTACTGAGGCCCAACTTGCAGATGGGACAATAGAAGGTTATGATGCAACTACGGCAATTTCAGATTTGGTAACTGCTCCTGTGAGAGCAACCAATAACCTTTATTCTGTGAGTGGAACACTATTAAAACGCAATGCTTCGGTTGAAGATATTGCAAATCAGCCAAAAGGTATTTACATCTTTAATGGGAAAAAGTATGTAAAGTAAGTAATAACCCAATTATCAACCCCCATTACTTAAGTTGATTTGACTTAAAGTAATGGGGGTTGGTATTATGGAGAAATCCTGTATAAACAGATTATTTGACAGGACAGAGGGCTTTCCAAAGGTTATCATCAGGTGTTTTGGCTATTATGGAAATTGGTTGGTGGGATACCGGATGTATGAACTCTACCTTTCTGGAAAGAAGCGATATGCTTCCATCGGGATTGGAACGAGGGGCACCATACTTTAAATCTCCTTTAATAGGACAACCTATCTTGGAAAGTTGACACCTTATTTGGTGATGTCGGCCTGTTTTCAGATGCACTTCCAATAAGAAGTAACGCTCAGAATGGCCAATGACACAATAGTCTAAGATGGCTTTTTTGCTTTTTGCAACTTCGTGGTCATAGGCATAACTCTTGTTTTGCTTTTCGTTTCTGACAAGCCAATGGGTAAGGGTGGCTTGTGGAGGGATAGGGGCTTTTGGGACAATGGTCCAATAGGTTTTCTTGATTTCCCCATCACGAAACATATTCCCTAATCGGGATAGAGCCTTAGAGGTCTTGGCAAAAACAACCAATCCTGCTACCGGACGGTCCAAACGATGAACTACACCAAGAAAAACATTACCAGGCTTGGCATATTTTTCCTTTATCCAAGCTTTTACAAAATCAGAGAGGGGCTTGTCTCCAGTTTTGTCTCCTTGGACAATTTCCCCACTCTGCTTGTTTACAATAATGATATGATTGTCTTCGTAGACGACTTCCATCGTCAATATCTATTACATATTCATACCACCATCTACCTGAATCACTTGCCCGCTAACATAACTTGACAAGTCGGAAGCCAGATAAACAGCTGTGTTTGCGATGTCGTCAACATTGCCACCACGGCGCAAAGGAATTTTGTTGATCCATTCTTTGCGGATATTCTCAGGAAGAGCTTGTGTCATGGCTGTGTCTATGAATCCTGGCGCAATGGCATTGGCACGAATGCCTTTAGGACCCATTTCCTGTCCAATACTCTTGGCCAAAGCTATCAAGCCAGCCTTAGAAGCGGCGTAGTTGGCTTGTCCAGCATTTCCATGAACACCCACAACAGAGGCCATGTTGATGATAGAACCTTTGCGCTGACGCATCATGACGGGAACGCAAGCGTGGATAAAATTGAAAGCAGACTTCAAGTTAACAGCAATTACTGCATCCCATTGAGCTTCTGTCATGCGAAGCATGAGACCATCTTTTGTGATACCAGCGTTGTTGACCAAAATGTCTATAGATCCAAATTCTTCTTTAACTTGCTTTACAACATCCTCGGTTTGAGCAAAGTCTGCGGCATTCGAGGCATAACCTTTTGCTTTAACGCCTTTAGCGGCTATTTCGCGCTCGGTGGCCAACCCTCCATGCTCTTCATCGATGAAAAGGTCTGTGAAAGCAATGTTTGCTCCTTCTTCTGCAAATTTCAAGGCGATAGCTTTTCCGATACCGCGAGCTGCACCCGTAATAAGTGCAGTTTTACCTGTTAATAATCCCATTTTTTTGAATATTTTTAATTCGTAATCTGTTTGTTTTATTTCTTTTTATTTATTTGATACCGCTTTTACCTAAAGCGCCATAGACCACTTTGGCTACTAAAGGACGGCTGGTTTCCTCGGTAAGCCCATGACCTAATCGCCCATAGATAAATGGAACCTCAAGCCCCTTAATGCAATAGTGGGTTATGTCGGCAACAAGTTCTACGTTGTCTATGTCAAATTCTCCGTCAGCTTTAGCATCAGAATAAACCTTCCTAAAAAGCTCAATCTCGTCTTCATCAAAGTTTTTTCTAACTTTTTCAACCATCCAAATATTCCGAAAAAACTCAGCCCTGAGATTTCCGTTACGCACAACGGTTTCGCGAATCATACTTAAATGAGTGTAGATGAGCTCTATGATTTTGTCTTGAGGGCTTATCTTTTTTGCAGCCACTTCGTCCAACTTGTCTGACAGACGTTCAAGTTCTGTTTCAATAACGGCATAATAAACATCTTCCTTGCTTTTAAAATAGGTATAAAGGGTACGACGACCTTTTCCTGAAGCCTTTGCGATGTCATTCATGGTTGTGTTGGCAATACCGTTTTTGGCAAAGAGTTGACGGGCAACATCAACTAAGTTTTGGCGAGTTTTGGATATAGACATAGTAAAACCTTTTAGTTTTAGGATATTGCACAACGTGTAACTCCTGTGCAAAATTAAATAGTTTTCTTTGAATGACCAAATTTTCAGGTTTTAAATTCAATTACGATTATTATCTTATTATAATATATATAAGGTGTTTCTGGCTTAAATGTTTGTTTCAAAGTAGCCGTTATTGTTAATAGGATGTTAAATTTTAAAATATATATGAGAAAGTTTTGGCTGCTTCAGAAGAAAGTAGTACCTTTGCACTCGCAAAAACGGAAAGACTGTTATTCAAGAATATCGCGGAGTGGAGCAGTTGGTAGCTCGCCAGGCTCATAACCTGGAGGTCGCACGTTCGAGTCCTGCCTCCGCAACTAAAGAAACTCGGAAGTTTAATAGAAAATAACTTCCGAGTTTTTATTTTATCATATCCTAATAACCTTAGCTGACACGAGGTAGTTATATTGGCTTTATGACCATCATCTTAATTTAGGCTTTAATAGCGATTATATGCCACCTTTGATTTTTTTCTTTCAAAGGTGGCATAAAGGCATTAACATCCTCTCAGGATTGTTTTAAAGGAACAAAATTAGAACATAAAGCCGATGGAAAGACTTTTGAATTTCAAACCGTAGCCGGATTGAAGGACGTTACAAGGACTGTATTTTACATAGAAGTCCATGATTGGGGTGCTTATCGTTCCCATGAAATCGACTGTAATTGGTGTTGGATGGATATTCTTAGCCATCTCTTTTTTCTTGTCTCCGTCCAACTTGTATTTTGTCTTGATACTTGCATAGGCGTTGAAGTTCAAGATCGGTCCGAGTGAAAATCCAAAGTTACGTGCTTGATATTGGTATCTGATAGGGAAGTTGAGGCTGTATACCTTGATGCGTGAAAATTTAGGAGATGTCCCTTCAGGGAGTCTCTCTATGATGTTCATGTCTTCTTGGTCCTTTTTAAAAATGTATTGGCCTTCCATACGGTAGTTTCGCCAGTCGAAGCCCAATCCAAAGGAGAAGATATGGTTGTTTCTCCACGGTCTCCATTCATAGTCGAAGAAAAACCACAACTCTGCCGAATTGCCCATACTTAAATCTGCAGGTTTCGGCATTCCAGGTCCGTTGGAGAATCCAATACACCAATGTATGTTCAGCTCGTAGGATGATGGCTTGCCGGAGGTGTTAGGCTGAAATAGTCTCGGCCGTCCAAACCCAATGGTGAAGTCGCCCTTGTTGATGCTTGAACTACCGACATAGTTGGAGTCAACAATCTGTAACGTGTTTGAATAAGCGTAGTTGGGGTCGTCTTTCTCTCCTTCAACGAGAATGTGCTGAAGTGAGTCTGTTGTGATAATAGTAACTTTGTTCGGTTTCTCAACCACTAAAGTGTCGCCACCGGTTATTGGATTGGCGAGCAATTCGAGTGGCAAGAGCAAAATCATTGAGATTAAACTTAATTTTTTAATTTTCATACGGAATTATTTATAATTTGTTTTTAAATGGCGAAGTTGGTGAAAAGAAGGCTTTTGTGCAATTGTAGTGCTTTACATAACCCCCGTCTTATTCGATGAGTTTACGCAATTCGTCTATGTTGGCAACACTTCCCTCCATGTAAGCGAGGGTTGTAAGGATGAGCTTACCTTTGCGATTGGTGATATAGCAGAGAAATCTGTTTGTCTTTCCTCGTTGTGGAAGAGTTAAAATGGTGGATGTCTTATGTCCCTTGTTGCGCTCTTCTGTTCCTGTGGCATAGCGTCTGTCGGTTGCGACAAGGGCGTCAATTGTAGCTTTCTGTTGTGCCGTTGCCGTAAACCGGACACTATGGTAGAAAGACAAGTGGTATTTACTTAGCGCACGCCCTTTTACTTTTACCTCTATCATTTGCTTTTGTGGTATGACATGTGCTAGAAAAACGCGGTTTACGGCTAGTCCCGTTTGTGCTGATAGAGTCAACGGAAGAAGTATGGCTGCAAGGATTAACAAGTATTTTATTTTATCCATAATTATGTTGTGTTTATTATTGGGGTGTTGACTATTCTGTGCTGAGAAGTACATCGTGCAGTTGATTTTCAATGGTCGTCTGGTCGTTTATTTCCCCGATTGTTCCATTTACCTCACGCATGATTTGCTCGCGGTCATTTACGGGGTGCCCGTAGACAATAGCCTTGCAGTAGTTTTGACTATGATAGAAACTAATTGTCAGTAGGGTGATCAGCAACAGACTTGCTGCCACGCTGACAATTCTTCTAATGATGAAGCCTTTACGGTTATGCTTCTGTTGCTTTGTTGGGATTTCTTCTTGTTGTAGCGGTTTGCGAATTGCCTCCAGACCGAGTATAAGTTGTCGGATTGGCTGCAACGATACCGACACATTAGGATGGCTTTTGAAGTAGGCCACAAGCTGTTGCTCTTCTTTAAGCGTTGTTTCGCCCTCCATGTATCGATTTAAGAGCGTGTTAAGTTCTTTTTTGTTGATCATATATTTATCTCCTTCATTTTCTCTAAGATGAATCCTTTAAGTGTCTTTCTTCCACGGCTTAATGTCTTTCTGATTGCGGTTTCTTCCTTATTTAGAAGTTTGGCAATGTCACGAATAGGCATTTCGTCTATATGTCTTAATCGCATGACGGTCTGTTGCATTGGTGGTAATTCTTTAAGTAAGGAAAGTACCATGTCTGCCATAGTGTTGTCGGTGGAATGTTCTGCTATATCATGTCCCTCTATTTCTATACTTTTCCGATGGTTCCTAAGATGCATAAGGCACTCGTTACGTACCATTATCAATGCAAGCCCGTCCATAGGGACGTGTAGTTCGTTGAGCAGTTGCCACAGGTGGAGTAACACGTCTTGGACTATGTCTTGAGCAGAGGCTATATCGCCTACATAGTATAAGGCCTTTTGCCGTAGTTGTGGCGTTAGCCGCTGTGCTTCTGTTTGGAATTCTTCGACGGTCATTTTTCCTGAGTTTCTATTTTTTTATATGCGAAGGTAGGTCTTTTGTGACCTGTGAGAATGATAATTTAACGATTTTTAATGGCTTTTGCGTATTAAAATTCACACTTATACAGTAAGCAAGTATGTACATCCTTAAAACAAGCTAAGTATGTTATAGTTGAATGTATGCGTTAAATGATGGAAAAGTAAAAGATTTTTTGTACCTTTGCAGCGAAAAAATTATAAACATCAAAAGTTTCATACAGAAAATGAAAGCATTTGTTTTTCCTGGCCAAGGATCGCAATTTGTAGGAATGGGTAAAAATCTTTATGATACAAATCCCTTGGCAAAAGAATTGTTTGATAAAGCAGACGAAATCTTAGGCTTTAAAATTACCGATATTATGTTTGCCGGCACAGACGACCAGTTAAAAGAAACTAAGGTGACCCAGCCTGCCGTTTTTCTTCATAGTGTAATTTCTGCTCTTTGTTTAGGTTCAGAATTTACTCCTTCAATGGTGGCAGGTCATTCATTGGGTGAATTTTCTGCTTTGGTTGCAGTAGGTGCCTTAAGTTTTGAAGACGGATTGCGATTGGTGGCAAAGCGTGCCAATGCAATGCAAAAAGCCTGTGAGCTCAATCCTGGAACTATGGCAGCAATCATTGGTCTGCCAGATGAAAAAGTTGAGGGAATCTGTAAAGAAGTGTCTGTTAATGGTAAGATAGTAGTTGCTGCAAACTATAATTGTCCGGGACAATTGGTTATTAGTGGTGATACAGAGGCTATTAATGTGGCATGTGATAAACTGAAAGCAGAAGGGGCTAAACGCGCTCTTCCTTTAAAAGTAGGTGGTGCTTTCCATTCTCCTTTGATGCAACCGGCTAAAGATGAATTACAAAAAGCCATAGAATTAACAGAATTTAAAGAACCAAAATGTCCTGTTTATCAGAATGTGGACGCAAAAGCACATACTGATGCAAATGAAATAAAGGAAAATCTTATCGCCCAGTTGACAAGTTCTGTACGTTGGACTAAGAGTGTTCAAAACATGATAGCTGACGGTGCTACAGATTTTACAGAATGTGGCCCGGGGAAAGCTTTACAAGGAATGATAGGGAGAATAGACAGAAACGTGACGTCACACGGAATTGCTTAATTCCTATCGAATGATAATTTATCAGATATTCACAAGACTTTTCGGCAATCGTAATCTTACACATAAACCGTGGGGGACGATTGCCGAAAATGGTTGTGGTAAGATGAACGACATTGATATACGTACCTTGCGCCATATTCGCGACTTGGGCGTATCTCATGTTTGGTATACTGGTGTTATCCGTCATGCTTCTTTGACGGATTATTCCCAATATGGCATTCCTGTGCAACATCCAGAAGTCGTAAAAGGACGTGCGGGGTCTCCATACGCTATAACAGATTATTATGATATTGATCCTGATTTAGCAGATGATGTTAACAATCGTATGAAAGAGTTTGAGTCTCTTGTAGAACGGACGCACCATGCAGGATTAAAAGTAATTATTGATTTTGTTGGAAATCATGTTGCACGGCAATATAAAAGTGTATGCAAGCCTTTTGGGGTAAAGGATCTTGGAGAAGATGATGATGTCTCCAAATGTTTTAGTCCACAAAACAATTTTTATTATTGTGGGGAACAACCATTAGATGTTTCACAAATACATCAACAACCTATAGCCACGCCTTCTTCAAAGTATTCTGAAATACCAGCAAAGGCTACAGGAAATGATCGTTTTGACAATAGACCGTCCCAAAATGACTGGTATGAAACAGTCAAACTTAATTACGGTATTGATTATTGCGATTTGGGTGGCAGAAGTTATCATTATGATCCTATTCCTGATACTTGGAAGAAAATGACAGACATTTTGAAGTTTTGGACTCAAAAAGGTGTTGATGGATTTAGATGTGACATGTCAGAAATGGTGCCAAAGGAGTTTTGGAAATATGCAATTACCCGTGTAAAGCAATTAAATCCAAATATTCTTTTTATTGCGGAAGTTTATGACTCGTCTCAATATCGTGCATATATCCAGTCAGGCTTCGATTTTCTATACGACAAGGTGGGTATGTATGATACTGTCAGAAGTGTTATTTGTGGTCAGAAGCCAGCTTCTTCCATTACTTACGAGTGGCAAACGACTGATGATATTCAAGACCATATGCTTTATTTCTTGGAAAATCATGATGAGCAACGAATTGCTTCGACCTTCTTTTGTGGAGACGGGAACAAGGCAATTCCGGGATTGATAGTTTCATGTTTGCTGAGATCTAATCCGTTTATGCTTTATGCAGGACAGGAAGTAGGAGAGAGCGGAATGTATAGCGAAGGATTTAGTGGCTGTGACGGGCGAACTTCTATTTTTGACTATTGGTCTTTGGAAAGTCTTGTAAGAGCCTATTGGGATAGACGTCATTTAACCAAATGCCAACGACAGTTAGAACAAACTTATAGTAAGGTGCTTAATTTGGCGCAGAAAAACAATGCAGCAACAAAAGGGCAAATGTTTGATTTAATGTATGTTAATGGCCTTAGTGAGCATTTTAATCCAAGATACCAGTTTGCATTCCTACGAAAATTTGAGGATGAATGCCTGTTGATAGTTGCAAATTTTGATAAAAGCGCAACAGGAGTATTGGTTCAAATACCCGCCCATGCATTTGATTTCTTGCATCTGAAAGAACAAGAAGTCAAGGCTATAGATTTGCTGACAAATGAAGAAACTACCTTTTCTTTAAAGAAAGATGGTTTAGTCCCCATTAATTTAGAAGCATATAGTGGAAAGGTATATCAATTCTTCGTACCAAAAGACACTATGGGAACGATATTGAACACTCATAATAAAGACAAATTTCCACCAGCTCACACAGCAGAACATTTATTGAATCAGTTGATGGGCCGAATGTTTGGTGCTCACCGTAGTACGAATGCCCATATAGAGCGTAAAAAGAGCAAAATGACGTTCAGCCTTTCTCGAAAACCAACGCGGCAAGAGGAAAAGGCGATAGAAGAAGAAATGAATAATTTGATAGCCACCGATATGCCAGTGACTTTTGAGTTTGTAAATCGTGAGAATTTGCCCAAAAATATTTCTTTAGACAAATTGCCAAGAGATGCGGGTGATGTAGTTCGTCTTGTTCACATAGGTGATTATGACGTTTGTCCATGTATTGGGAAGCATGTCCGCAAAACTTCACAAATAGGGCGTTTTGTTTTGCTCGGTACGAATTGGAATGAAGAGAAAAAGTTGTTCCGCATTCGTTTTAAGGTAATTCAATAGTTTATACAAAATGATGTTTTCTTTGTCAAAAGGGGAACATCATTTTTTTTTTTAATATTTTTTCTTTTCCTTTGCAGTAAACAATGCAAGAGAATACTCCGATATTGACGATAACAGGTAGCGACTCAACTGGTGGGTCTGGAGTGCAAGCTGACATAAAGACAATTTCAGCTTTAGGGGGGTATGCAGTTTCTGCTATAACAACAATAACTATACAGAATACATTAGGTATACAAGATTTTTATGATCTTCCAGCAGAAGCTATTCATGGGCAAATTGAAGCTTTAGTGAATGATATTCAACCTCAAATAGTTAAAATTGGTTTGATACGAAGTGTTGATGTTCTTGAGGTAATAATAGATATGCTAATAAAGTATCATCCACGTTACATACTTTATGTACCTATTGTAAGGTCGAGTAACGGTGAACAATTGATGACAGATGATGTAGTAGCGCAAGTTCGTCAGCGCCTGTTGCCTCTTTGTTCATTAGTGATAGAAGAAAGACATTCTGTTCATGGCGAGAGTAATGCATTTGCTTCTGCAATAGCAGTTTATTTAAGTCAAGGAGACTCTATAGAGGAAGCGCAAATAAAAGCCAAGAAATATGTTAATTCATTACATGCTCCAGCTTTGACAACGGTAGGAAGAAGCGGCGAATTGTATTCGGAGTTTTTGAAAGCCATCACTAAATATGTTGCAACCAATAGTGATGTTGGCTTTTATGCGAATTGCCTAAATGTCAGTCCACGCTATCTTGCACAAGTTTGTCGTAAGATAGGGGAAAGCTCTCCCAAACAACTAATAGACGAAGTCTTGGCGCAGAAAGTTGCCTATGCATTGAAGTCAAGTACGAAAACAGTTCAAGAGTTGGCATATGACTTTGGCTTTTCGTCTCAAGCTCATTTTGCAAAATTTTTTAAAAAACAAATGAAACTGACACCAAGTCAGTATCGTAAAAACAAATAAGAAATGACAGAAAACAGACAAACATTAAATCGCAATTTAGCCCAAATGCTAAAAGGTGGCGTCATTATGGATGTAACTACCCCTGAACAGGCTCGTATTGCAGAGAAAGCAGGAGCTTGTGCGGTAATGGCATTAGAACGTATCCCCGCTGACATACGTGCAGCGGGTGGTGTTTCTCGTATGAGCGACCCCAAAATGATAAAAGGTATCCAGCAGGCAGTCTCCATTCCGGTTATGGCAAAATGTCGTATAGGTCATATTGCAGAAGCGCAGATTTTGCAAGCTATCGAGATAGATTATATTGATGAAAGTGAAGTGCTTTCACCGGCAGACAATGTTTATCACATTGATAAAACAAAATTTGATGTTCCATTTGTTTGTGGAGCAAAAAATTTGGGAGAAGCTTTGCGAAGAATTGCCGAAGGCGCAACAATGATACGTACAAAAGGAGAACCCGGTACTGGAGATGTTGTACAAGCGGTTACTCACATGCGTCAGATGCAAAGCGAGATTAGAAGGTTGGTTTCGATGCGCGATGATGAACTTTTTGAAGCCGCAAAACAACTTCAAGTTCCCTACGATCTTGTTAAGTTTGTACATGAAAATGGGAAATTGCCAGTTGTGAATTTTGCAGCCGGAGGCGTAGCTACGCCTGCTGATGCGGCTCTAATGATGCAATTAGGAGCAGAAGGTGTATTTGTGGGCAGTGGTATTTTTAAGAGTGGCAATCCTGCAAAACGTGCAGCGGCCATCGTACAGGCTGTGACAAACTATAATGATCCAAAACGTCTTGCAGAGTTAAGTGAAGACTTAGGTGAAGCTATGGTTGGCATTAATGAGCAGGAGATAGAATTGCTTATGGCTGAACGGGGAAAATAACTTATGAGAATTGCTGTGTTAGCTCTTCAGGGAGCTTTTCTTGAACATGAACAAATGTTGGCCCGTTTAGGGGTCGATACTTTTGAAATTCGTCAATTGTCTGATTGGAATCAGCCAAAAGAAGGATTGATTATTCCTGGGGGAGAGTCTACTACTCAATTGAAATTGCTTAATGAGCTTGAATTGTTAAAGCCGATTCGAGAAGCAATACAAAATGGATTGCCAGTTTTTGGCACATGTGCAGGATTGATTCTTTTGGCTAAAAAAGAAAATGGACACGAACGTGAGGGATTGTGTACTATGGATATAGATGTGTGTCGCAATGCCTATGGTCGGCAATTGGGTAGTTTTTTCGTGGAGTCTACTTTTCAGGACGGTGTTATTCCGATGACATTCATAAGAGCGCCATACATTAATAAGGTTGAACAGACAGCCGTTGCTCTTGCCAAAGTTGAAGGTAAAATAGTAGCGGCTCGGCAAAACAACCAGCTTGTTACTGCATTTCATCCGGAATTGAATGAAGATTTAACAGTACATAAGTTGTTTTTAGACATAGTACGGAATGCTTAATTCTTGAGATATGTTTAGAAATAAACAAGAAAAACAGGGATGTGTAACACTTAAATGTTATTGCATTCCTGTTTTTCTTTCATAAAAGAAGAAGATTTTGGTTTTGTGAGGTGGTGTAGGCTCGCAGCTTGTCGAAAGTATAATAACTTAAAATGCTTTAAAAGCAGATAAACATACAAATAATTGTCAGATAGAACATTGACGATTAGAGAATTATTTGTAACTTTGCAGAAGAACAAGAACCATTATTAATATATTCATTAAACAACTTTTTAGCGAATATGATTTACTCTAAAGAAGTCGACAACATGTGCGTTGTTGCAAAAGGTCCCAACCATGGACCTGCTCCAATTCCTGAGGAAGGAAAGTGGATTCAAGCAAAAGAGATTAAGGATATCTCTGGTTATACTCACGGTGTGGGTTGGTGTGCGCCTCAACAGGGTGCCTGCAAGCTTTCTTTGAATATCAAGGAAGGTGTTATACAGGAAGCTCTTGTTGAAACCATCGGTTGTACTGGTATGACCCACTCAGCAGCCATGGCTTCTGAGATTCTCCCAGGCAAGACTATCCTTGAGGCTTTGAACACGGACCTTGTTTGCGATGCTATCAACACAGCTATGCGCGAATTGTTCCTTCAGATTGTCTATGGTCGTAGCCAGAGCGCTTTCTCTGAGGGCGGTCTTGTTATCGGTGCTGGTCTTGAGGATTTGGGTAAGGGTCTTCGTTCACAGACAGGTACTCTCTATGGTACAGTAGCTAAGGGTACACGTTACCTTGAGTTGACAGAGGGTTATATCACAAAGCAGTTCTTGGACAAGGACAACCAGGTTTGTGGTTATGAGTATGTTCACCTCGGCAAGATGATGGAAGCAATCAAGAATGGTATGGACGCCAACGAGGCTGTCAAGAAGTTTACAGGTTGCTATGGTCGTACAACTGCTGAGCAGGGTGCTGTTAAATCAATTGATCCACGTAAAGAATAATAAGGAGATACAGATATGATTAGAAAAGTAAGTTACGAAAGTCAGGAACGTCGCGAGAAGCAAGTTCTTGCTGCTCTTAATGCTAACGGTATCAAGAGCTTGGAAGAGGCTAATCAAATCTGCGAGGACGCAGGTGTTGATCCTTATCAGATGTGTGAAGATACTCAGCGTATCTGCTTCGAGAATGCTAAGTGGGCGTATGTAGCTGGTGCTGCCATCGCTATCAAGAAGGGTGTTAAGAGTGCTGCTGACGCTGCCGAGGCTATCGGTATCGGTCTCCAGAGCTTCTGTATCCCTGGTTCTGTAGCTGACGACCGTAAGGTTGGTCTCGGTCACGGTAACTTGGCTGCTCGTTTGCTCCGTGAGGAGACAGAGTGCTTCGCTTTCTTGGCAGGTCACGAGTCATTTGCTGCTGCTGAGGGTGCTATCAAGATCGCCGAGATGGCTAACAAGGTTCGTGTAAAGCCTTTGCGCGTTATCTTGAACGGTCTCGGTAAGGATGCCGCTCAAATCATCAGCCGTATCAACGGTTTCACATACGTACAGACTAAGTTCGATTACTACACAAGCGAGTTGAAGGTAGTTCGTGAGATTGCTTACTCTGACGGTCCTCGTGCAAAGGTTAAGTGCTATGGCGCTGACGATGTACGTGAGGGTGTTGCTATCCTCTGGAAGGAGAACGTAGATGTATCAATCACAGGTAACTCTACCAACCCTACTCGTTTCCAGCACCCAGTTGCAGGTACATACAAGAAGGAGCGTTTGGCAGCTGGTAAGCCATACTTCTCTGTAGCTTCTGGTGGTGGTACAGGTCGTACATTGCACCCAGATAACATGGCTGCAGGTCCTGCTTCTTATGGTATGACCGACACTATGGGCCGTATGCACTCTGACGCTCAGTTCGCAGGTTCTTCTTCAGTTCCTGCTCACGTAGAGATGATGGGTTACCTCGGTATGGGTAACAACCCAATGGTGGGTGCTACTGTAGCTATCGCCGTAGCTGTTGACCTCGCTTTGAACAAGAAGTAACAGCAGTAATTTCTTAAGGTAAAAAGTCCCTGTAGCAGTTAATGCTATAGGGACTTTTCTGTTTTCTTCTTCATAGTTAAATCGCCTTAGTTATAGCCCAAATGCACAATAAAGTTAAATGGCTGCTAAATCTACTATATAATATAGACAAGAGAGAAACTAAGGGGAAACTTCATTTCCAAACTAAAGTCGAGCAAATATCTGATGAACTTCTAAAAGCGTGCGTTTTGGGTGATAAAACGGCCAGTTTTAGAAGCTAATATCTATGGTTGTCGTAACCGGTTGATTGCCAACGTGATAGTTGGCTATTTTCGTTCGTCATTGTTAAACTTACCACAAAGTCTTCCGTAGATGCAATTCTTACAAATATTATTGTCGTTTGTTGGTGAAAAAGAAACGTTTGGATTAAACAATTCTTCAAGAACCTTGTTCAGGTTTTCCATAAAATCATCTTTGTAGTGTAAAACGTTTTCTATATCTTTTCCACCGACCTGTATAATGGGAGAGTAGTTTTGGTTATTGGCCCGTTGAATAAAAAGTAATGCAGGTTTAACTGGTAAGCCATTAGGATTGTGCACGTTGTCTTCTTGGGCCTCTATAAGGCTATAAAGAATGGTTTGCAACAGGTAGTCGAAATGTTTTTTCTGATTATGTTTTGCTTCAAAAATTTGTTTAATGTCTGCTACGTTCAGCGTAGCATTGTATCCCGTTTTATAGTCAACAACTCTTAACGATTCATGACTGTCACCAATATTGATTTTATCAATTCGGTCTATTCTTCCTTCAATATTTACAGTTTTTCCGTTAATTTGCAACTTTTTCTTTACATCAATCTCGTGACCAATTATTTGGAAAGGAGTTAAGTCACGGTCTGTTTTCAGAAGTGTTTTCAAATAGCGTTCAATAACTTCACGGTTAATAAGTTGTAGCCCGTTGAGAATGGGTGGTTTTGTTGTTCCTTCTGGACGTTGAAACAGTTCTATATTGAAAGCTTCATTTACTGCAGAAGCAATACTTTCATTACCCTGCGACAATATTTTGTCAATGTCTGATTTGTCGATAATTTTATGCGGTAAGTATTTGTTGTAGATAATTTCAGCCGCTTTATGGAATATATTTCCGAAAAGTCTGTTGTCAATTTTGTCGTCATCAATACTGTCTGGTTCTTTTATACATGCTATGTATTTGTAAAAATACTGTAATTTACACCTGATGTAAGTATTGATAGCTGTAGGAGAAATCGACTTCAAATTATTGATATGTTTCATGACAACAGCCTCTTTTTCAACTTTATTGATTGCCAATGTTTGTTGCTCTTGTCCACATTGAAGAGCATATAAAGGAATGGGCTGGTTATATTCTACCATCAATTGGAGCAGAAACCGGCTCATGGTTCCACGGTTTATCCCGTCTGTTGAAGTGTTGTATACGATTGTTACATCTTTTGCTCTTTGTAGCAGACGAAAAAAATAGTAACTGAAGATGGCAATTTTGTTGTCAATTGTTGTCAGGCCATATGCTTGCCGTAAAGAGTGCGGAATAAATGACACGTCGTCTACTCCTTTTGGAAGAAACCCCTCGTTGCATGAAAGAAGAAGAACGTGGTCAAAATCAAGATTTCGAGTTTCCAGTATTCCCATGATTTGTACTCCTATTGCCGGTTCTCCATGAAATGGAATAGTTGTATTGCTGATGTGTTGCAAAATGAGTCTCTGAAGGGTTATTTTGTCAACGGTCAAGTCTCCTTCTTTTATGAGTGTGTAGAAACGGTTCAACAATTTATACATCCTGAAAATGGACTCTTGAACAAAGGGCCTGTTTTGCCTTACAACAGATGCTATCGTTTTGGCGGTTATAGCCACTAAGTCTCTTAACCATTTGCACAAACATTCTGTATAGTTGTCTGATGAGGGAAGCGTCAATAAGGATGCTTTATCACAATCGATATAAAAAAACTTGCTATTGGTAAGTTCTTCACGTAGCTTTATTAAATCTGTAGATAAATATTGCGTATAAGGATGCCTTAACACCCTATTGAGTTCGTACGATTTAAAAGCATCTCGTTGAACGAGAAAGCCTGATATTTGTAGGTCAAGTAGCAATTGCACAAATGAGGCAATTGGTGTTTGGCTTAATGGAAACCCTAATGTGATGTTAGCTTCTTTAACAACAGGTGGAATATGATGTATGATGCTTGGCAATAGCGATTCATTGGCTATTACTATCACCGTTTTGTTGCCGTCCTTGTAGCGATTTTCTTCTAATAGCCAATCTGTTACAAAGTGAGCTTGAAGGGTTTCTGTAGGGGCAGAGATGATTTGAAGATTCTTCTTTTTATTGAGGTTGTCATAAAGTTCTTGATCTTTGTTGTCAAGCGTGTTTGGAAATTTATCCTGCCAAAGTTCAATATATTTTCCTGCTTCATGAGGGCTTGTGTGCGTGTGTTGACCAATATGTGCATAATAGTGGTCGTAATCCCAATAGAAATAGGCGTTTCCTTCGTGCTGGATTCGGCTGAACAGTAGTTGTTCGCTTTTGTGCAAAACATTAAAGCCAACAAATAGATATTTCCTTGTAGAAAAGGAAATAGCGGGGTTTTCTGCAACCTCTCTATAGATCATGCCTTCATAGGCAAGTCCTTGTGTTTTTAATTGTATTCGGAAATTTGTGTATATGTCATACAACTTGTTCCAAACGGCAAGGAACCTTTTTTTCAAAAGACTATTGTTTTTTATGTCGGCTTGGAAGTTTTTAAAAAAGCGTTGTATGAGTGCTACTTGTTTTTCAGTTAAATAGGAAAGGTCATCCATTTCATGTATTCCTGCTAAATTCCTGAAAACTAATCGCGCATCTGCAAGATTTTTGTCGATATCGTCAAAGTCGCTTAATAGCAATTGTCCCCAACCATAGAATTGATCAAGTGTAAGCGATTCTCCTGTTATAGCAACATAACATTTGTATAATTCGCAAATTGCTTTTAATGGGTCTGCTATTATCAAGTCACTATGAGCTTGAAACAAGTCATTGATTGAAATATAAGAAGGAGACCATATTGGTTTGTCATAAATTTCAACAAGTCTTTGATTTAGAAATAGTGCAGCTCGTTTGTTTGGAAAAACTATGGTGACATTGGATAGCTGATTGCCAAACTTGTTTATAATATCAGAAGCTACTGCTGAAAGAAATGTTTTCATCTTACGTTTACTATTTGTTTTGTAGGAACATACCATAAGTAGCCTTTAACATTTTTATGCCCCATCTGTTTCAACAATTGCATATATTGGTTAACTTGTTTTTTGTGTTCATTCAGCGGCTTGCCAAATTTGTAATCGATGACGATAGTTTCCTTTCCGTCTGTGATTACCCTATCAGGACGCCGTTCAACAACAGGTCCTTCTTTATCGTCTTTTGTCAATATACTACATTCGGTAAATACCCTCCACTTTTTGTCAAACCATTCTTTAGCTATTGGAATGTTGACATCATTGTAGAGTTCTTTATAGGTTTGTTCATCTGCGTCTAACAACCCTTCCTGTTTAAGGCGTTCAATAGCAGGCGCAAGGTCATTGAGCGTTTGTACGTTGGCAAGCAAATTGTGAAGTATGGTTCCTTTTTGTATATAAGAGGTATGACCGTTATCAACTTCTTTGTCTGCAGAAAACTGTAAGCTTTCGTTACTTTGTCTAAACTGTATCAGATTGTTGTTAATGTAATTTTTGAACGATTTGAGTTTCTTTGATATTGGCTTTTGTTCAAAAATGTTTTGGGACGATACAGTACTTTTCTTAGGTTGTAATAACGTGCCTACATGTCCATAGGTGAAAGTCAAGTTTTCGTCTTCTTCTTTTATGGTAGCAGCCTTTAAATCAACAACAATAGCGTTTATGGTTTTTTCAACAAGTGTGCTTCTGTATTGTTTGTTTGCGGATGTTTTTTCATGTCTTTCCCCAATAATATACAAACCTTCTCTGGCCCTTGTGAATGCTACATATAGCAAATTCAGATTATCTACGATATTAAGGAGGTGCTCTTGTTGGTAATCGCTCTCATATATTGAGCCTTGTAATTTCGACGTTGAATAGTCTATTGGTATTATTGGGAGAATATTAAATGGCTTTTCTTTTTTTTGCTGGCACCAAATAATGCCGTTTTGTTCCAAACTCCAATCACAGAAGGGAATAATGACATGCCTAAATTCCAATCCCTTGCTTTTGTGGATGGTTATAATGCGTATGCCATTGGTAAGGTTGTTCTGTATGGATATCTTGTGTAAATTTTCATCCCAATATTTGATAAATCCTCCGATATCAGCAGAATTGTTCAACACAAAATCTGTTACAAAATCATTAAACGTACAGATGTATGAATTTTCATTTGACAATTGTTCCAATGAAAAGATATCATATATCTGTGCGATAAGCTCTGCTATTGACAATTCGTTAAGTTGGCTTAAATGCTTGGTAAAAGCATCGGGAAGAAAAGAATTTAATTTGATGTTTTGCTCTTCTATGCTAAAAGGTGATGTTGTAACCAATAGTGTACTGTCTGGTAGAATCTTTTTGAGAACGTAACATTGATAGTACTTTACAAGTTCGGCTTTGGCAAGTGTGTCTTTTTTGTTTAGAAGGACCCTAAGTGCCGACATAATCAGGCGGACTGCAATGGATGCATCTAACCTAAAAGCATCATCTGAGATGAAATTGATGCCGTGCGTTGCAAAGTATTCTTCGTTGGCCAATGCTGAAGCAATGGCCGGTATGTCTTTATTTGTCCTTAAAAGTATGGCAATATCGTTAACAGCAGTACCTTTTTCAAGTAGCATTACTATAAATTGTTTTACTTTTTGAAGGGTGTTGTTATATACGTTTTCTTCTTTTTTCAGAAGCTCTATTTTAACATATCCATGTTGTCCTTTCTTGTTTGGGACTTGTTCAACATCCGAATAAGCAGATATGATTTGTTCGTTATATGGAATTTTTTGGGCTTTTAATTGCTCGGCTTCAATTTCTGCAGCTTTTGAAAAAAAAGCATTGTTGAAAAGAACGATATTCTCTTCAGAACGATAGTTTGTGGAAAGGCATTTTATGTCTGTTTGATAATCGGGCTTCATATTATTGAGCAAAGTCCAATCACCTGAACGCCATCGATATATGCTTTGTTTTACATCGCCAACAATAAGTGAGTGTGAACCTTCTTGAGAAAGGCAATTGTCAAGTAGAACTTTAAAGTTAGCCCATTGTGTAGTGCTTGTGTCTTGGAATTCGTCAATCATTATATGCCGCAGGCGACTTCCAATTTTCTCGAAGATGAAAGGTGAGTCATTACCATCTATCATTTCTCTTAAAACATCTTGGGTATTGCTTAGTTGAAATCTATTGGAATTTCTGTTGACTTCATCAACAGCGTTTTCGATGGATTTCAATAACTGAAGCTGATTGAGATGTCGTATTGTAAGGGCTGTTGAAATAAATGGTTTCCAAAGTGACAGCCTGTTTTCCTCTGCCGATTTCAGTTCCGAACTTAAATAGGATTTTGCAAACGAAGTGAGACGAGTTGTTTCTGGCGTATTCTTTTTTACCCATTTAGAGGGATCTGCAATAGCTTCCGCATCGCGTTTCCTGGTTGGAGTGTTGTCTATTAGCCCATTTGCTCGACTTTTTATATATTTAAGCACACTCGAACGTTCTCCGTAACTAAACAATTCATAATTGTCGAAGCCCTCTTTCTCTATATTCAATAATATTTTTTTGTAGGGCGTGGTTATGCATTGTTGGATAACAACCTTTTTGGAAAGTAATAATTTACGGTAATTTGAGAACCAATGTGGGGTAGAGGTTAATGATGTAAGTTCTTCTCGATGTTTATGATAGATGTCTTTAAAGATATTATTACCAAATTCTTTGATTTTGGAAATAATATTCCAGTTGCGGTCTTCGTTGATATTTGTTTCTATGTATTCCTGTATCCACTTTAGGAGTTCTTGCCCAGGTTCTAAGTTCTCTATCATCTTGTCAACGGCTTCTTCCTCTATTTCTTTGTCGTTGAGACCGATTTTCAGGTTGGCTGTGAGGTTTAATTCATGGGCTAAATTTCGCAATATGCTTTGAAAAAATGCGTCTATAGTAAGTATGCGGAAATAGTTGTAGTTGTGAACTAATAGCGAAAGTGCTATTTTTGCATTCTTTTGAATGACAGGCGTTGGCAGACAGGTCTGTTCCTTAATTTTTTGGAGATAAGGGTCTGAGTCCTGATAATTATTTGCTAAGCCGCTTAGTTGAGAAAGAATTCTCATTTTCATTTCGTCGGTTGCCTTGTTTGTAAAAGTAACAGCAAGGATGTCTTTGTAGCTGTCGGGATTAAGAACAAGCAAAGAAATGAAATCAACAGCGAGTTGGAAAGTCTTTCCAGAACCCGCTGATGCTTTATAAATGGTAAGTGGCTTGTGTTTGTCCACTATTTATTGTTGAAGAAGAAAGTTTTTAAAAACGCTAAAATCGTTGGGTAAGTCTATCACTTGCCGTTCGTTTTTCATAAATGCTTTAAGCCTTTCGGGTATCGCTAAGTTTATTGATAAAATGTCGTCCACCTTCTCTTTAAATTTTGCAGGGTGAGCTGTTTCCAAAAAAACGCCGATTTCGTCTGGCTTTAATGCGTCTTTTAGTGCTTGATATCCACAAGCTCCATGTGGGTCAAGCACATAGTTGTTTGCCTTATAGCAATTGCGCATAGCTGACTTTATTTGTTCGTCATCATAGGTTTCTCCACTTACAATATTTTTTATTTGTTTCCAGGAATGATTATAAAGATCCAATATTCTTGCAAAATTTGAAGGGTTGCCAACATCCATTGCGTTAGCTAACGTGGCAATAGATGGTTGTGGCTTATATTCTCCGGACTTTAGATAGTTGTAAAAAATGTCATTTGCGTTATTGGCAGCGATAAAACGTTTGATAGGCAGTCCCATGCGTTTGGCAATAAATCCAGCAGTTATATTTCCAAAATTACCAGAGGGAACACACATGACAAGATTGGAAGCTTGGCTGGGAGAACACTTTTTGAGTTGTGAATAAGCATAAAAATAGTAGAACGATTGTGGCAAAAAGCGCGCTACGTTAATGCTGTTTGCAGATGTCAATATCATTTTATGGTTGAGTTCTTCGTCCATAAATGCGTTTTTGACTAATGCTTGACAGTCGTCAAATACTCCGTCAACCTCGATGGCTGTGATGTTTCTTCCTAATGTGGTAAATTGTGATTCTTGAATTTTGCTGACTTTTCCCTTTGGATAAAGTATGAAAACATGTATACCATCAACTCCCAAGAAACCGTTTGCAACAGCAGAACCAGTATCTCCGCTGGTAGCGGTCAAGACATTTACGGTAGCTTTGGTTTGATAGATGCCTTTATGAATGAAGTATTGTAAAAGCCTTGCCATAAAGCGAGCCCCCACATCTTTAAAAGCTAATGTAGGGCCATGAAAAAGCTCAAGCGAATAAATGTTGTTTTCTACTTTTGTTAAAGGAATTTCAAATGACAATGTGTCATTAACGATTCTTTTCAAATCTTCATCCTCTATGTCAAGGTTGAAAAGAGCCTTTGCTACTTCATAGGCAATTTCCTGTAAAGATAAGTTTTCGATATTGTCAAAGAAAGAAGTTGGAAGCTCAGGAACTCTTTCGGGCATGTAAAGTCCTTTGTCTTCAGCCAATCCCTTTGTAACCGCTTTTGCAAGAGTAGCAATAGGAGCTTTATGGTTTGTGCTATAATATTTCATAAAAATGTTTTTATTCGTATTTATTCTTTCATAAATGCATTCATAAATTCTGAAAGATGGAGCAATCCGTAAGAGCCAAGAGAACAACTTGTTTCGTCATAGACTTGAACGTCGTCAGGAAGAATTCCTTTATGCCAAATAAGAAAAGGAACAGGCTCGTCGACGTGGGTGCGAATCTCTACGGGGGTAGGATGGTCGGGTAGGATGGCCATACAGACCGGCTCTTCCCATTGTCTTATTTCGCGATAGATAGGTTCTACCACTCTGTGCTCTAAAGCATCTATGGCTTGTAGCTTGAGTTGTAGGTCTCCATCGTGACCAGCTTCATCGGTTGCCTCAAGATGTAAGAATACAAAGTCTTTATTATATAGTTCATTTAAAGCTGCTTGAGTTTTTCCTTCATAATTTGTATAGGCTGTACCTGTGACTCGTGGAACATTAACTACGTCAAGCCCTGCGTAGTGGCCGATTCCCTTTATAAGGTCAACCGCAGAAATGACACTACCTCTTTTAATTTGTGGGAAAATGGTTCGAAGGGGTTTCATGGCTGGTCTATAACCTCCTCCCCATGGCCAAATGCTGTTTGCCGGTATGCTCCTATCTTTATTGAAAGGGTGGTTAGACAATAATTTTTGTGATTCTTTTACTAAGTGGTTAAGTAAATCGGCAGTTTGTTGTGGGCTCATACGTGTTGTACTTGCCTCTTGGAAATTACTTTCAGGACGGGTCAGTAATGGCTGCCAAGGCTCGTTGGGATGGTCGTGTGGGCCGACACAAAAGATGTGCTTGTTGCCCCCTTTTATTATAAGTAAATTTCTGTATTGGGTGCCCGTAACAAAACGAATTTGCTCATTTCCTAATTTTTGGTTTAGATAATCGATCAAGACTTCGCTTTCTTTTGTTTCAAGATGGCCACCATGGTGATTTTCAATTTTTCCATCCCTGATAGTAATGAAATTGCAACGTAATGCTAAATCGTCTGCTTCTAATTCGTATCCGATGGATGCGGCTTCAAGCGGCCCTCTGCCCTCATAAACTTGATTGAGATCGTATCCAAGAATTGCAGTATTTGCAACTTCCGAACCTGGATAAAACCCTTTGGGTATGGTTTGCAACCGTCCGGTTTTTCCTTTTTTTGCAAGCATATCCATATAAGGAGTGTCTGCATATTGCAAAGGAGTGAGCCCGCCCAAATGGGCCACAGCATGATCTGCCATTCCGTCTGCAAGAATTATAATATGCTTCATATAGATTACGTTTTTATATATTTGCTATGCTCATGATGTTGGCAAAAACACCTGCTGCGGTTACTGAAGCACCAGCGCCGTATCCTTGAATCAACATGGGGTATTCCCGATAACGCTCAGTTGTAAGAAGAACAATATTGTTAGAGCCTTCCAAATTATAGAAAGGATGACTCTTGTCAACGGCCTTTAATGCAACGTTAGCTCTTCCACGGTCCATTGTGGCTACAAAACGCCAACGTTTCCCCTCATTTTCCAAACATTTTCGTTTAAGTTCAAATTCTTCATCCAACTGTGGCAAAGTTTTCCAGAAGTCTTCTAAACTGCCATTAAAATATTCATCAGGAACAAAAAGATGTGTTTCTACATTATTTTGCTCAATGGGATAACCGGCCTCACGGGTCAATATTACTAATTTGCGGATAACGTCAGTCCCGCTGAGATCAATTCTTGGATCAGGTTCACTATAACCTTGAAGTTTGGCTTGCTTTACTGCTTCAGAGAATGGCGTTTTAGCACTAATAGTGTTGAAAATAAAATTAAGAGTGCCGGAAAGAACAGCTTCGATTTTCAAAATCTTATCACCAGAATCTTTAAGGTCATTAATTGTGCCAATAATGGGTAGTCCAGCTCCAACATTTGTTTCGAATCGAAACTTTACTCCTTTTCGAATGGCGGTTTGTTTTAATTGCTTATATGAAATGTAATCGCTTGATGCTGCTATTTTGTTGGCAGCTACGATAGAAACGTTATGTTCCAAAAGATTTTGATAGAGTGAAGCTACTTCGTGTGATGCGGTACAATCTATAAATACAGCATTAAACGTATTCATCTGAATGATTGCATCACGAAGCTTTTCGGGAGAGGATGGCTCGCTTTCTCGTAATGCCTGTTTATAGTTGTTTAAATCCAGCCCTTCTGAGTTGTATATAGCATTATGAGAACTTGCTATGCCGACGACATTCAGTTTAAGACGCCGTGTTTGTTTAAGCGTTTCATACTGTGTCTTTATTTGTTCGATAAGTTTTCCGCCTACTGTTCCCACGCCACAGATAAAGAGGTTTAATTCTTTATATTCTGAAAGGAAAAATGCTCCGTGAAGAACATTGAGCGCTTTATTGAGGTGGTTTCCGTCAACAACAAATGAAATGTTGGTTTCTGATGCACCTTGCGCACATGCTATGACGCTTATACCACTTCTTCCAAGCGTGCCAAAGAGTTTGCCTGCAATACCAGCTGCATGTTTCATGTTTTCTCCGACAATAGCGATGGTAGCTAACCCACATTCAGCGTGCATGGGATACATTCTGCCATCGGCAATTTCACGAGAGAATTCTTGATTAAGCATACTTACGGCTTGATGGCTATCTTCATCACGTACGCCAATAGATGTTGAGTTCTCTGAAGAAGCTTGTGATACAAGAAAAACACTAATTCCATTATTGGCCAAAGTCGTAAAGATGCGCCGGTTAACTCCTACGACACCCACCATTGATAGGCCGGTTACAGTTATAAGAGATGTGCCAGATATAGAAGAAATACCTTTTATCGGCTTGCTATCGTTCTCTATATTCTGCTTAATTATGGTTCCTGCGCCTTTTGGATTGAAAATGTTGCGAATGTGGATAGGGATGTTTTTGGTGCAAACCGGATAAATCGTTGGTGGATAGATAACTTTTGCTCCGAAATTACACAATTCCATAGCTTCTATATATGACAACTCGGAAATTGTATATGTTCCAGGTATTTGTTTTGGATCGGCGGTCATAAAGCCATTGACATCTGTCCATATATCCAAGGTTTCAGCATTTAGGGCTGCGGCAATAATGCTTGCCGTATAGTCGCTTCCTCCTCGTCCAAGATTTGTGGTCTCATTAGTGTCTTTGTCGCTTGCTATAAATCCCGGAACAATGGTTAATGGCTCATAAGAAAGAAAAGCCTTACGTATTAGCTTGTCTGTTAAATCGGCATCGAGGACTTGCTTGCCGTCTTTAGTGTGTGTCTTTATGAATTCCCGGGCATCTTTAGTTGGCGTTTTGCAGAGTTTCCCTACAATAATTGCAGACAACCGTTCGCCGTATGAAACAATGGCATCCAACGTTTTCTTACTTAAGTCATGTACCAAATAAACACCAAGAAGAATTGACTTTAACTCATCAATCATTACTTTCAAATTGTCTGAAAGTTCATGAAAGTCTTCCTCTGAAAGTACTTCTTGGGCTAACCTAAGATGCTGCAGGCTAAGTTGCTCTAAGTTAGAACTCCATTTCTTGTCGCCATTTAGAGCTAAGTGGGACATATCTATAAGAGCATCGGTAATTCCGTCCAAGGCGCTTACAACGATGATAATATCTTGTTGTTTAGCCTCGTGCTTTATAATGGATAGTAAACTATTTAGAGCCGTTTGTGAAGCAACGGCTTTTCCGCCAAATTTTATAACCTTCATTATTCTTGTTTTAAAGGCAAAATTATGAAATTTATTCTAAATGGGCAACCAAATCTGTCGAATTCTAAAGAGGAGCTCAAAAAAAACGAACATTTAGGTATTGATGTTTTTCTTGTTTCCTTAGAAAAGTCAGACGGCCATCAAAGTGAAAAGCATTTCAATTTGATGGCACTAAATACTAAATTTCTTTAATGGAATAAGAAGGTTTAGAAAAAATGTTTAACTTTGCGTAAAGAAAATTTTAAAAGATGAGATCAAGAACAGCACAATGGTTTGAAACGCGAGTTCGTTATGAACGTATGACCGATGACGGTCATCAAAAAAAAGTAACGGAAACATATGTTGTAGATGCATTTTCTTTTACAGAAGCAGAAACTACTATCACAAAGGAAATGGGACATTATGTAACCGGCGAGTTTTCTATTAAAGCTATTTCTCCAGCTACCTACGGAGAAATTTTTTTTAGTGATTTGAAAGGCGATGACAAATGGTTTAAAACCCGTTTGACGTTTATAACGATGGACGAAAAAACCGGAAAAGAAAAACAATCAAGCACATATTATTTGGTTCAAGGAGCTTCTGTTAATAGTGCAATAAAGCATATTGACGAAGTGATGGGTGAAACAATGGTAGACTATGTAATAGCAGCAGTAAATGAGACAAAAATCATGGATGTATTTGAGCATAAAGCAGAACTGCCTAATGGTTCACTTAGCAAAAAAGCAGAATCAGTTAAACCGGAATTTGAATAACAATGGAACAAGTTGCAGAAAACCTGCATAAAATATTAGATAAATTACCGGCAGGCGTTAGACTGGTTGCTGTAAGCAAGTTCCATCCAAAAGAGTATATAGAACAGGCTTATAACGAAGGCCAACGAATTTTTGGAGAAAGCCATGAACAAGAACTTGCCAAAAAGGCCAGTTCACTTCCAAAGGATATAGAGTGGCATTTTATAGGGCATTTACAAACTAACAAAGTTAAATATATTGCGCCCTATATATCTATGATTGAAGCTGTCGATTCTTTTAAGTTGTTAAAAGAAATCAATAAGCAGGCAGAGAAAAACGATAGGGTCATTAATGTTCTATTAGAGCTTCATATAGCAAAGGAGGAGACGAAATATGGTTTCTCGCTTGAATCTTGTCGAGAGTTGTTGTCATCAGGAGAATGGAAAACGTTGAAAAACATTCGCATTTGTGGCTTAATGATGATGGCCTCCAACGTGAACGACGAGGAGCAGATTCGTAAGGAAATGACCACAGCCGCAAACTTTTTTGATGAAATAAAATCAAACTATTTTTTTGATTCTCCATGTTTTTGTGAACGTTCCTGGGGAATGAGTCATGATTATTTAATCGCGATTGAGTGCCGAAGTACTTTGGTTAGGGTTGGAACGGCAATTTTTGGTCCAAGAGTATATTGATTAATTATCCTCAAAACGTAAAGAGTAATTCGTTTTGAGGATAATTTCTATATGGGCAAATTAGATTTTGCTTGTTTTTACTTTAATTGTCAAGGGATGTTTTAATTCTTCTTCCCACAGACTTAGATAATCAAACCAAGAATTTGCGGAGTGGTATCCAAATGTTTCATTGTCGCTCGAGTATGTAAGATAATAGCTTAAACACTTAGAGCTCGTACTAATAACAAAACCATAATCGTCTTTGTTTGCAGGAAGTTCCCTAACAAGATATTTATTAGGTATATAGATGCCCATACCTACAGTCTCTTTTTTGTGCCCGACAGAATCTTTGAGGCTTACAGGCCAGTCAGTTCCCCAAAGGCCCCGCAATCCGTTATTGTTGCTATATTCTTTAGAGCCTTTAACGTTAATCAAACCTGTGGAAAAAAGCAGGTCTTTCGTCTCTGTGTAATTGCCAAGTTCATATGGAAATAACACATCAACTTGAATGTCTCTATGGCCATTCCATAAAGTATAACGAATAGTTGTGTTGATGCGTTGTGGGCTTCCCATGGGCTTCCAACCACGATCAACGATCTCTACAATTGTTCTAACAGGGCCTTTTGCAATAATGCGTTGCCCTCTACTTTTTACGTCTGAAATCATAGTTGATTTTTCTCCGTTCCAACCGCGAAAGGCGCCAAATCCAAATGTGTTGCCAACCCAAAGAATATCATCTCCATAATTGTTCTGTAGTTTTTGTTCTTGGGTGGTATAGAATTGGGTTTCCTTTAATTCCAGTTGCTTGTTGGATTTTCCATATAAGTCTAAGGTTTGACGCTCGTCAAAATATATACGTAAAGCAATAAGCTCACTTTCAAATGCTATGCCATGATGATGAACTATGTGGTAAGGATCTTTTGTTTCTGGGTTAAAGAACAATTCTTGCAGATAGATGTCTTGTTTGTTTTTTTCCTTTATTTTCGGATTTCGTAGCATTAATTCTGCAAATGTCCTTGGTTTATATTGTATGGCAGGATTGTCTTTGGATAAAACAATCTTAAACTGTTTAGTTTCTCCAGCTTTCATATCTGAGGTGAAGGCCAGTTCATCTGCTATACCATCTTGATCAATATCGTCAAGTTGATTTGGGATGGTATCGTTATTGTTTCTTGTGTCGGTTACTACTGCGGATTGCCACAAAACTCTTTTTGCTTTGTTCTGTTTGAAATTACCTAATTTGATTACGATGGGAACATCTGTGCGATTTTTGTTTAGGGTATTTGTAACTTCAATCTTAAATGTTGTTTGGGCAGAGGCGAAGTGAAAAAATGTAACCAGAAAAAGTAATGTGGTGATGGTTGTTCTTTTCATTTTGTAGTTTGTTTTTAATATTAAAAAAGGAAATCCAACATTTGTGAAGTTGAATTCCCTTTTTGTATGTAATTAATGTAAGATAATTATTTTTCTATAGCAGCAACGCCAGGAAGAACTTTTCCTTCAATAGCCTCTAACAAAGCTCCACCACCAGTTGAGATATAGCTAACTTGATCAGCTAAACCAAACTTGTTGATACATGCTACAGAATCACCACCACCGATGAGAGAGAATGCACCTTCTTTTGTGGCTTCAGCTATGGCTTCAGCTATGGCTTTTGAACCACCTGTAAAGTTGTCAAATTCAAACACACCTGCAGGGCCATTCCATAAAATGGTCTTAGAACCTTTGATGGCATTAGCAAAAGCTTTTCTTGTGTCTGGGCCTGCATCCATGCCTTCCCAACCTTCAGGAATGTCATTAGAAGGTGAAACCTTTTGATTGGCATCGTTCTTGAAGTCGTCGGCTATGATGGAATCGGTGCCCAACACAAGATTTACATGGTTTTCTTTGGCTTTTTTGATAACGTCCAAAGCAACGTCTAATTTGTCGTTCTCGCAAATGCTCTTACCAATATTTCCACCTAATGCTTTTGCAAAAGTATAAGTCATTCCACCACAAAGGATGAGATTGTCCACTTTTGTGAGAAGATTTTCTATGATGCCAATTTTAGTTGAAACTTTAGAGCCTCCCATAATGGCGGTAAAGGGGCGCTGTATGTTGTTCAAAACATTGTCAACGGCTTTAACTTCTTTTTCCATCAAGAAGCCCAGCATCTTGTGTTCGTGATCAAAATAGTCGGCTATAACGGCTGTTGAGGCATGCTTACGATGGGCGGTACCAAAGGCGTCCATTACATATACATCAGCATAAGAAGCAAGGTGTTTGGCGAAGTCCTTTTGGCGCTTCTTCATTTCTTCTTTTGCAGCATCGTATTCGGGAGTTCCTTTTTCTACTCCAACAGGTTTCCCCTCTTCCTCTGGATAGAAGCGTAAGTTCTCTAACAATAGTGCTTCGCCTGGTTTGAGCTCTTTTGCTTCCTCGTCTGCTTTATAACAGTCTTTAGCAAATTTTACATTAACTCCGAGTGCAGCGCTCACATTAGCTGTAATTTGTGACAGAGAAAGTTCTGGCTTGATTTTTCCTTTTGGCTTTCCCATGTGCGACATCATAATAAGTGCACCACCGTCAGAAAGAACTTTCTTTAATGTTGGAAGAGCACCACGAATGCGGGTGTCATCAGTTACATGTCCATTTTCGTCCAATGGAACATTGAAATCTACGCGGACAATTGCTTTGTGTCCTGCAAAATTGAAATCGGAAATTTTCATTTTGTTGTTCAGTTAAAAAGTTTTTTATGCCTACAAAGTTACAAAAAAAAGATTATTTATAGTTTTAAAAATAAGTTGATTTCCTGTTTTTTAGTGTTGTTAACGCTTAGACAACCAATAGGTGTGGAATTATAGGCAAAGCGTCTCTATGGCGGAGGATTGGTTGAGAATTAAAAACTGCCCAGATTGCGTTTTGTGTTTCAAGTGGTTGTGACTGTCGTTGGTTGTGTTTTGCAAGCATTTTTCTTTATTGTTTTTCATGGCTTTGTTAGTCCACCTTTCTCTCAAAGGCTTATCCTATTCTGACAGCCACTTGCAGAAGTTCCTTGGCCTTGTACTGAGTTTTTTTAGACTGCTGAACCTTTACATAAAAAGAACGCAGCAGAAACTTCGATGTTGGAATCGTTTCTGCTGCGAAGATATGATGGGATAGAAATGGGGAAAATTTTCCCCATTTGTGTAGTAGAGAGAATGTAATGTTAGAAATTCTCGGCTTTAATCTCGAAGAAGCTTTGTGGATGATTACAAACAGGGCATATCTTGGGTGCTTTAGGGCCAACTACAATGTGTCCGCAATTTCTACAAATCCATATGGCATCACCTTCGCGAGAAAAAACAATTGCATATTCAATGTTTTTGAGCAATTTTCTATAACGCTCTTCGTGATGTTTTTCAATAGCCCCTACATTTTTAAATTTAAGGGCAATTTCATGGAAACCTTCTTCTTCGGCTTCTTTTGCCATTCTGTCATACATGTCTGTCCATTCATAATTCTCGCCTTCTGCTGCAGCTTTAAGGTTGCTAATGGTGTCGTTTATCGCGCCTCCTTCTAAATACTTAAACCAAATTTTGGCATGTTCTTTTTCGTTGTTGGCCGTTTCCTCAAAAATGGCAGCGATTTGTTCAAAACCATCTTTTCTTGCTTTTGACGCAAAATAAGTATACTTGTTGCGTGCTTGACTCTCGCCTGCAAATGCTTCTTGCAAGTTTTTCTCGGTTTTAGTACCTTTTAAATCCTTCATAATTTTTTTGTTTGTTAATTTGTTAGATAGTTATTTCTCCCGCAATACTACGGTTCATAAAAGTTCTGATTATGTGAAAGTCATGATATTGGGCTTGTAAAAACATTAGTTTTGTTACAGCGGCTTCAACGGTGCTATCAAATCCGCTTACAACTCCAGCGTCTTTTAGTTGATATCCGGCGTCATAACGTGACATTTCGACTTGCCCACTTACACATTGACTGATGTTGACAACAATTACACCCCTTTCAGCGGCATTCTTTAGTAGCCTCATTAGCCATGGTTTTTGAGGCGCATTTCCACTTCCGAAAGAACGCATGACAATGGAACGTAATTCTGGAGCATCCAAAACATGCCTAACGATGTTTTCTTGAACGCCAGGGAAAAGGCTGAAAACAATTACGTTAGCATCTAAAGCCGTGTGGGCAATCATTGGTTTAGTGAAATTTGGCTTGTTGATATAGTGCTCATGGTAAGTGAAGTTTACGCCAGCCTCACAAAGATGGGGGTAATTAAAAGAATCGAAGGCATTAAAGCCATCTGCGTTCTGCTTTGTAGCCCTGTTCCCACGAAGCAATTTTCCGCTAAAATAAATGCACACTTCTGGCACCAATGGTGTTCCGTCGCTATGATGGGCAGAAGCAATTTCAATGCTTGTAATTAGATTTTCTTTTCCATCAGTCCTTAGTTGCCCTATAGGAAGTTGTGACCCCGTTAATATCACAGGCTTAGTTAAATTCTCTAACATATAAGATAGAGCAGAAGAAGTATAAGCCATAGTGTCGGTTCCGTGTAGAATTACGAACCCATCATATAAATGGTATCGCTCACTTATGATTCTAACTATTTGTGCCCATAGCCGAGGAGACATATCGGAAGAATCTATAGGTGGGGTGAATTGGTATGTGTCGATACTGGTTTCAATATATCTTAGTTCGGGCACATTCTCTACTAAATGGGTAAAATCAAGAGGCTCAAGAGCACCTGTTAGTGGATTTCGTCCCATGCCGATAGTACCTCCCGTATAAATTAATAGTACTTTATCGGTTCTTGTCATACGTTATCGTTTGCGTTATTTTTTAGTGCAAATATAATTTAAAAAAACTGATGTCACAAATTTTTATCTTATATTTGCAAATAAAAACAGTAACAAGCAATAATCTGTTTTAATAATTAATACGAAAAGAACAAACTGATAAAACTTTAAAGCGAATTATGAAAAAGTTTATGGATGAAAATTTCCTGTTAGAGACTTCAACTGCTCAGGATCTTTTCCACAATCATGCGGCAAAAATGCCAATTATTGATTATCATTGTCATCTTATCCCTCAAATGGTTGCAGAAGACCATCGATTTAAGAGTATAACTGAATTATGGTTAGGTGGTGATCACTACAAATGGCGTGCCATGAGAACAAACGGCATAGATGAACGCTATTGTACAGGAACAGACACGTCAGATTGGGAAAAGTTTGAGAAATGGGCAGAAACAGTACCCTATACTTTTCGTAACCCGTTATACCATTGGACCCATTTGGAATTAAAAACGGCTTTTGGTATTGAAAAACAATTATCTCCAGAAACAGCTCATGAAATCTATGATGAGTGTAATGAAAAGCTCAAATTGCCAGAGTATAGTGCAAGGGGGCTTATGCGCCGTTATAATGTTGAATGCGTTTGTACCACCGATGACCCAGTAGATGATTTGCGCTATCACAAACAAACCCGTGAAAGTGGGTTTGAAATTAAAATGATACCGGCATGGAGACCTGATAAAGCAATGAATATTGAAAAGCCAGATTTCGCAGATTATGTTCAAAAGTTATCTGAAGTTTCTGGGGTTGAAATCGCTTCTTTTAAAGATATGGTGGATGCTTTGCAGAAACGCCATGATTTCTTTAGCCAGAATGGTTGTAAATTGTCCGACCATGGAATTGAAGAATTCTATGATGAGCCGTATACCGATTCACAAATAGAAACTATTTTTGAAAAAGCATTACGTAGACAACAACTGTCTAATTTGGAAATTCGTCAATATAAACATTCTTTCTTGAAAGTATGTGCCGAAATGGATTATGCTTCTGATTGGACTCAACAATATCATTATGGTGCTATTCGTGACAACAACAAGTTGATGTATGAAAAGTTAGGACCAGACACGGGTTTTGATTCGATAGGAGAATTTAATACGGCTCGGGCGATGAGTCATTTCTTGAATGAATTGAATGTAGAGGGCAAACTCACACGAACCATATTGTATTGTCTGAATCCTTGTGCAAATGAAGTTATAGCAACGATGCTTGGTAATTTTCAAGATGGTTCAGAGCCCGGCAAAATTCAGTTTGGCTCAGGTTGGTGGTTTAATGACCAATTAGATGGAATGACACGTCAGATGAATGCTTTGTCAGTTTTGGGCTTGTTAAGCCGTTTCGTTGGAATGCTGACAGATTCTCGTTCCTTCTTGAGCTATCCACGCCATGAATATTTCCGTCGTTTGCTTTGCAATTTATTAGGTAATGATGTTGAAAAAGGTTTGTTGCCCAATGACCATAAAGCGCTTGCAAGAATGGTAGAAGACATCTCTTATAATAATGCGCGTCGGTATTTCAAATTTTATTAAAGATTGAGTTTCGTTTTGATTATAGTGGGTGGCCAATAAAGGCCATCCACTTTTTTTGTAGAATTAAGTTTGAAATATTTGTTTTAACTAAAAAATAGTCGTATTTTTGCAAGTGAAAATATAACATTGCGCAATTTAAATTAACATGAAAAAATTTCTTTTTACAATAGTAATTGGTATTGCTATTCTAAGTATCACGGGATGTGGGTCAGGAAAGAATATCCCATATTTCCAAAATATTGATACAACGAGTTTGGCCGCTTCAAGAGGTCTTTACGATGCTCATATTATGCCAAAAGACATGCTTACTATTACGGTTCAGACGACAGATCCTTCTGCTGCCGTTCCGTTCAACTTGTCAATAGCTAACACTGTGGGGACTAATGGACAATTGTCGACAAGCCCTGGAACCTTACAGGGATATTTGGTAGATAATGATGGGTTTATTAATTTCCCAATTATCGGTAAAATTCATGTGGCAGGTATGACTAAGACAGAATGTGAAGATTATATTAAAGAAAAAGTTCAACCCTACTTGGCGAAAAACGAGAATCCCATAGTTACTGTACGTATGTCAAGTTATCGCATTACAGTTACAGGTGAAGTAGGGCATCCCGGTGTCATTCCTGTTGCAACAGAAAAGATGAGTGTTATTGAGGCGTTGGCCCAAGCAGGCGATTTGACAATCTATGGAAAGCGTGATAATGTTATGCTTATTAGGGAAGATGCGTCTGGTCAAAAACACGAAGTCCGCTTAAATTTGAATGATGCGAATTTAATCAATTCGCCATATTATTATTTGCAACAAAACGATATACTTTATGTAGAGCCCAACTCTGTCAAGGCGAAGAATTCGGCAATAGGTTCTTCTACAACAATTTGGTTCTCTTTTATTGGTATTGTTACTTCTGTTGCATCGTTATTGGTTAATATTCTTAGAAACTAAAATTATAAAAGCTCTGGGAACCCAGGGCTTTTCTTTTATAATTATTTTTTTATCAGGTCTATAATGGAACGAGAAATTCATGAGGATTGCGGAGTCGCAATGATACGTTTGTTAAAACCGCTTGAATATTATCAACGAAAATACGGCACTTGGATGTATGGCCTTAATAAGCTTTACCTTATGATGGAAAAGCAGCATAACAGGGGGCAGGAGGGCGCTGGTATGGCATGTGTTGATATGGATTCTGAGCCGGGAAATGAGTATATGTTCCGTGAAAGGGCAGAAGGCAAAGATGCCATTACAGAAATCTTTGCAAGTGCTCATAAAAGAATTAAGGAATTCACAACAGAACAAATTTCTGATGCAACCTTTGCTAAAGCCCATATTCCGTTTGCCGGTCAGTTGTATATGGGTCATCTTAGATATTCAACGACAGGAAAAAGCGGACTTACATATGTTCATCCCTTTCTTCGTCGCAACAATTGGAAGGCAAAAAACCTCTGTTTGTGCGGAAATTTCAACATGACCAATGTTGATGAAATCTTTGAAAAATTAACCAAACAAGGTCAATGGCCTCGCATATATAGCGATACCTATATTATGCTTGAGCTTATGGGGCATAGGCTTGACAGAGAGGTTGAAAGAAATTTTATACAAGCTCAAAATAAAGGTCTATCAGATAAGGATATAACAAAATATATAGAAAATAACATCAAAATCCGGAATGTTCTCGAAACCACGATGACGGATTTTGATGGAGGTTATGTTGTTTGTGGCGTGACAGGTTCGGGAGAAATGTTTTCTATGCGTGACCCATGGGGAATACGTCCTGCTTTTTATTTTAAGAATGATGAATTTGTCGCTTTGGCCAGCGAGCGTCCTGTGTTACAGACGACATTCGACTTAGACTGTAATGATGTTGTTGAGCTAAAGCCAGGACAAGCCTTGATAGTAAACAAATCGGGCGAAACATCGATAGAACAAATAGTAGCACAAAAGTCCGATTCGGCTTGCTCCTTTGAGAGAATCTATTTTAGTAGAGGCTCAGACAGAGACATCTATAGAGAACGTCAGACCTTAGGAGAGCAATTAACAGAGCCAATCTTAAAAGCCATAGATTATGATACAAAGCATACTGTGTTCTCTTTTATTCCAAATACGGCCGAAGTTGCTTTCTATGGTATGCTTAATGGATTTAAACATTACATTAACGAAAAGAAAGTTGAGCGTTTAAGTTCCATGGATCATATTCCTACACGAGAAGAATTAAGAGATATTTTGCAAGAATATGTCCGTTCTGAAAAAGTGGCTTGGAAAGATATAAAATTGCGAACTTTTATTACAGAAGGGAATTCCCGAAACGATTTAGCTTCACATGTTTATGATATTACCTACGAAAGTTTAACTCCAAAAGTTGACAACTTGGTTATTATTGACGACTCAATTGTTCGTGGAACTACCTTAAAAGAAAGCATATTCAGAATTTTAGATCGTCTTTCTCCAAAGAAAATAGTCATGGTGTCAAGTGCTCCACAAATAAGATACCCAGATTATTATGGAATAGATATGGCGCGTTTGGAGGAATTCTGTGTGTTTAGGGCAACCATTGAGCTATTGAAAGAGAGAAATATGCATGAGTTAATAGATGAAACCTATCACCATTGTAAGGAAGAGGTTCTAAAAAAAGGACAGATAAGAAATGCTGTTCAGGATATTTATGCACCTTTTTCCGTGCAGGAAATAAATGAAAAAATTGTTGAGATGTTACGCCCGGAAGGAATGACCACACCAGTAGAACTGGTTTATCAATCCGTGGAAGGCCTTCATCATGCTATACCTAACCATAAAGGTGATTGGTATTTTACGGGAAACTATCCAACTCCAGGTGGAATGCGCTTATGCAATCAGGCATTTATTAATTATGTAGAGAACACATATCAATATGAACAGAAATTCTGAAAACAATATAATGAAAAAGGTTACGTTAGTCTTGTCAGACGGGACACAGTTTCAAGGAAAGAGTTTTGGTTATGATTGTCCGGTTGCAGGAGAGGTTGTCTTCAATACGGCCATGATGGGTTATCCGGAAAGTCTTACAGATCCATCTTATGCCGGACAATTGATGGCTCTTACTTTTCCTTTAGTCGGTAACTATGGTGTACCTCCATTTACCATCGAACAAAATGGCCTTCCAACATTCATGGAAAGCGATAAAATTTATGCTTCTGCCATTATCGTTTCAGATTACAGTGAGTATTATAGTCATTGGAACGCTAACGAAAGTTTGGCAGACTGGCTTAAGAGAGAGCATGTTCCTGGCATAACGGGTATTGATACCCGACAATTAACAAAAATCCTTCGGGAGCATGGAGTTATGATGGGAAAAATCATTTTTGATGACGATCCAGATAATGTGCCGGAAGCTGATTATGAAGGCGTAAATTTTGTAGACAAGGTTAGTTGTAAAGAAATTATTCGTTACAATGAGGGCGCCGGTAAAAAAGTCGTTTTGGTCGATTGTGGCGTGAAAGCCAACATTATAAGGTGTTTAATTAATAGAGGTATTGAGGTTATTCGTGTACCTTGGAATTATGACTATACAAGTATGGATTTCGACGGGTTGTTTTTGGCGAATGGCCCTGGCGATCCCGACACCTGTGAAGATGCAGTAAAAGTTATTCGTCGTCAAATGTCACAAAGTACCAAACCGATTTGTGGTATATGTATGGGCAACCAATTGCTTGCTAAAGCAGCAGGAGCAACTATTTATAAGCTAAAGTATGGCCATCGCTCTCATAACCAACCTGTAAGATTAGTCGGAACAAACAAATGCTATATAACCTCTCAAAATCATGGTTATGCTGTTGACGGTAAGTCTCTTTCAAGTGATTGGCAAGAGCTTTTTGTTAATATGAATGACGGTTCTAATGAAGGCATTCGTCACAAACAAAATCCGTGGTTTTCCTCTCAATTCCATCCAGAAGCATGTTCTGGTCCGGTAGACACAGAATTTATGTTTGACAAGTTCGTAAACGTTCTATAGTTATTTAAGCAACAAGCAATGAAAGACGAAACAATAAAAAAAGTATTACTTTTAGGTTCGGGAGCACTTAAAATAGGTGAAGCTGGAGAATTTGATTATTCTGGTTCACAAGCATTAAAAGCTCTGCGTGAAGAGGGGGTTGAAACAGTTCTTATCAATCCTAATATTGCTACAGTCCAGACTTCTGAAGGTGTGGCCGATCAAATATATTTTTTGCCAGTTCAACCCTACTTTGTTGAACGTGTAATACAAAAAGAACATCCCGATGGAATTCTACTTTCATTTGGCGGTCAAACAGCCTTAAACTGTGGCGTAGAACTTGAACGAACAGGCATACTTAAAAAATATGGCGTCCGCGTTTTAGGCACCCCCGTAGAAGCCATAATGAACACGGAAGATCGCGAGTTGTTTGTTGAACAACTTGATGAGATAAATGTCAAGACAATAAAGAGCCAAGCATGTGAGAACCTTGAAGAAGCACAAAAAGCGGCTTCAGACTTGGGCTACCCCGTTATTATTAGAGCTGCTTATGCTTTGGGCGGTCTTGGCTCTGGCTTTGCCGATGATGAAAATGAGCTCAATCGTATTTGTGAAAAAGCCTTCTCCTTTTCACCTCAGGTGTTAGTTGAAAAAAGCTTGAAAGGTTGGAAAGAAATCGAATATGAGGTTGTACGTGATAAGTATGACAATTGCATCACGGTTTGTAATATGGAAAATTTTGACCCGTTGGGTATCCATACAGGTGAATCAATTGTCATAGCTCCTTCTCAGACATTAACAAATAGCGAATATCATAAGCTTCGTGCCTTGTCAATCAAAATAGTTCGCCATATTGGTATTGTTGGCGAATGTAATGTGCAATACGCCTTTGATCCGCAAAGTGAAGATTATCGGGTGATTGAGGTAAATGCCCGTCTATCGCGTTCATCGGCGTTGGCATCAAAAGCAACGGGCTATCCTTTGGCTTTTGTTGCAGCCAAACTCGGTATGGGATATGGTTTGTTTGAGTTGAAAAATTCGGTAACCAAAACCACTTCCGCATTTTTTGAGCCAGCTTTAGATTATGTCGTTTGCAAAATTCCGCGTTGGGATCTTAGCAAATTCCGTGGCGTAGACAAGGAATTGGGTTCGTCTATGAAATCTGTTGGCGAGGTAATGGCCATAGGTCGCAATTTTGAAGAAGCTATTCAAAAAGGTTTGCGAATGATAGGACAAGGGATGCATGGTTATGTGGAAAATAAAGAACTCGAAATACCCAATATAGATGCAGCTCTTCGTGAACCAACAGATAAACGCGTTTTCGTAATATCGAAAGCTATGCACAAAGGTTATACAATAGACCAAATCCATGATTTGACGAAAATAGACAAGTGGTTTTTGTATAAGCTAAAGCACATTATAGATATTGACGAACAACTTAAGCAATGTAATGTAAACACACTCGACCGCGAATTGTTGCGTGAGGCCAAAGTCTATGGCTTCTCTGATTTCCAAATTGCACGTGCTGTCGGCTTGGAGAATGAACTTCATAACATGCACAAGGCGATGTTGGTAATTAGGCGTTTACGTAAAACTTATGACATTCTTCCTGTAGTTAAGCAGATAGATACATTGGCAGCAGAATATCCAGCTCAAACCAACTATTTGTACTTAACGTATGCCGGCGTCAAGAGTGATATAAAGTTTTCAGACGATCGACAATCTGTTATCGTCTTGGGCTCTGGGGCTTATCGCATAGGAAGTTCTGTAGAATTTGATTGGTGTGGTGTTCAAGCATTAAATACAATCCGACGCCAAGGATATCGCTCAATCATGATAAATTTCAATCCAGAAACGGTAAGTACCGATTATGATATGTGTGATCGGTTATATTTTGACGAGCTCACCTTTGAGCGCGTGATGGATGTTATTGATCTTGAAGTTCCTCATGGTGTTATCGTTTCTACCGGAGGCCAAATTCCTAATAACCTTGCTTTGTATCTTGATGAAGAGCATGTTCCAATCTTGGGTACGCGAGCTAAAGATATTGATGGCGCAGAGGATCGTGCAAAATTCTCTCAGATGTTGACAGAGAACGGCATTAATCAACCTGAATGGAGTGCGCTAACATCAATGGCAGATATTGATAGCTTTGTTTCACGTGTGGGATTTCCTGTCTTGGTGCGTCCTTCATATGTCTTATCGGGTGCTGCTATGAACGTTTGCTCTAATGAAGAAGAATTAAAGCGTTTCTTACAACTTGCGGCCAATGTTAGCGAAGACCATCCTGTTGTAGTAAGTAAATTTGTAGAACATGCCAAGGAAATAGAGTTTGATGCAGTTGCGCGAGAGGGAGAAATACTGGCATATGCAATAAGTGAACATATAGAGTTTGCTGGTGTGCATTCTGGTGATGCGACCATACAGTTCCCACCTCAAAAGTTATATGTTGAAACTGTTCGCCGGGTAAAGCGTGTTAGCCGGCAGATAGCTCATGCATTACACATTAACGGCCCATTTAACATTCAGTATATGGCCCGTGAAAATGATATTCTTGTCATAGAATGTAATCTTCGCGCAAGCCGTTCGTTCCCATTTGTAAGTAAGGTACTTAAAATCAATCTTATTGATTTGGCCACAAAAGTTATGTTGGGCGTTCCGGTAGAAAAACCAAGTAAAAATCTTTTTGATTTGGATTATGTGGGTATTAAAGCCTCTCAATTCTCTTTTAACAGATTGCAAAAAGCAGATCCAGTTTTAGGAGTGGATATGAGTTCAACAGGAGAAGTGGGCTGTCTTGGTGACGACACGGCCAGCGCTCTGTTGAAGTCGATGTTAAGTGTAGGCCAACGCATACCAGAAAAGACAATATTGCTCTCAACGGGAAGCGCTAAACAAAAGGCAGAAATGTTGGAAGCGGCTAAAACACTTCAAAAACACGGTTATCAATTGTTTGCTACAGGTGGAACAAGTCGTTATTTATCTGAAAACGGTATTGAAAACACGTTGGTATATTGGCCGTCTGAAGAGGGTAAGCATCCACAGGCATTGGAAATGCTACATAATAAACAGATTGATATGGTTGTTAACATTCCAAAAGATCTCACTCCGGACGAATTGTCAAACGGCTATAAGATTCGCAGGGCAGCAATTGACTTGAACATACCTTTAATTACAAATAGCAGGTTGGCAAGCGCCTTTATAAGTGCCTTTTGCTCTTTAACTCCTGATGACCTTGATATAAAGGCTTGGGGAGAATACTAAAAGAGTTACAAATATGTATATTGTTAAAACCTCTTTGCTCTTTGTTTTGAGTAAAGAGGTTTTTTAGTAGAAGAAAATTTAACTTATATCCATTCTCATTATTCAAAAAACTTATACCTTTGCAATTATGAAGCAGAAGATAGTTTGGAAAAAAGCATTGTTATTCCTCGTTATTATGGGAGGCCTTTATTATATAACGAGTTCATTCTTGATTTCGTTAGGAATAATTCTGATACTTTTTGTAATAGATGCCCTTTTGTGGGAATGGGAAGAAAACCGTAAGATTAAGCAACGTAAAAGAGATCATAACCATCAAACATCAGACCACCAATGAATGAATTGATAGAACTTTTTACTCAATGGAAAGAACATTCACCTCAAGATGTTGAACGTTTGCCTGGACAGGGGAGCAATAGAGTTTATTATAGGTTATGGGATGCAGATGGGCATCATATGATAGGAGTGGAAGGAACAAGTTGTGAAGAAAATCAAGCCTTCATTTATCTATCCCGACATTTTTCTCATCGCCAACTTCCAGTACCAAAAATATTGGCAGTAAGTTGTGATGGTAAGTATTATCTTCAAACCGATTTGGGGTGCAGATCCCTCTTCGATGCTTTGAAAGGAGGCCGGGAGGCTGGAGGAAGATACAATGAAGAAGAGCGTCGGCTGTTAATTCGTACAATCAGAGAACTCCCTAATATCCAAATAAGAGGGGCCCGAGGATTGGATTGGAATAAATGCTATCCTCAACCAGAGTTTGATGCGGATAGTATATTATTCGATTTAAACTATTTTAAATACTGCTTTTTAAAGGCAACAGAACTTGAATTCAATGAGTTAAAGCTTCAAGCAGATTTTCGGTTGTTTGCAAAAGATTTGTTAGCTGAAAAAATGGAAAGTTTCTTGTATCGTGATTTTCAAGCTCGTAATGTAATGCTTGATGCACAGGGCAATCCGTTTTTTATTGATTTTCAAGGAGGAAGAAAAGGTCCATTCTACTATGATGTGGCATCTTTCTTGTGGCAAGCGTCAGCAAGATATTCTTTTAAGTTGCGTCGTGAGCTGGTTAAAGAATATTATGAAGCTCTTTCCCAATATACAGAAGTTCCTTCAAAACGTCACTTCGTCCATAGGTTGAGTTTGTTTGTATTGTTTAGAACTTTGCAGGTGTTAGGAGCTTATGGCTTTAGAGGGTATTTTGAACACAAGCAACATTTCCTTGAGAGTATTCCACCAGCTATTCAGAACCTTCGAGATTTACTCAAATCGAAAGATGCCTTTCCTTATCCCTATTTGTTGAAAATACTTAAAAGCCTTACAGAGCTACCACAGTTTTCAGAAGAAACGAAAGCTTCTAAAGAGGAGAGTAATGAAGGCTCTAATGATTCATCCAAATCTTTGTCACTTGTTAATAGTAATGATGGCCCGGCAACCGTTTCTAAGTATGAAGGAAAAGGCAAGCTTGTCGTTCGTGTTTATAGCTTTTCTTATAAAAAAGGTATTCCTGAAGACAACTCGGGAAATGGTGGTGGCTATGTATTTGATTGTAGAAGTACTCATAACCCAGGCCGTTATGAGCCCTACAAAAAAATAACAGGATTGGACGAACCGGTAATTCGTTTTCTTGAAGATGATGGAGAAATACTGGAATTCTTAAAACCGGTATATCAATTAGCCGACCATCATGTGGAACGTTTTATGCAACGTGGATTTACCAACTTAATGTTTTGCTTTGGATGTACTGGCGGTCAACATCGAAGCGTTTATAGTGCACAACACCTTGCCGAACATCTTAACAAAAAATTTGGTATAGAAGTCCATATTTGTCATAGAGAACAAAACATTCGCCAAATTCTTCCTGCCCGTTGATTATATACATCAAAACACGCTTTCTGAAGGATAAATTTTCGTGATACAAAAGTTTTCAGTAAATTTGCATATATTTAAAATTACAGTTCATGCAAGCAATGATCTTTGCCGCAGGTTTGGGTACACGGCTTAAGCCATTAACCGACATAATGCCGAAGGCTCTTGTCGAAGTAGGGGGTGTCCCCTTGTTAAGGCGCGTGATATATTCATTACATGATGTTGGCTTTGATAGAATTGTAGTAAATGTTCACCATTTTGCGTCACAAATAGAAGCCTATCTTCAAGCAAACGATAATTTTGGCTTGGATATTCGTATCTCCGATGAAACAAAAGAGTTGTTGGAAACGGGTGGGGGATTAAAGCACGCCAGCCAATTGTTCCTTCCCCAGGAACCGATACTTATTCATAATGTTGACATTCTAAGTAATGTGAACCTTTTGAAGTTTTACCATAAGCCAGTTCAAGGAGCCAACTTGCTGGTTAGTAAACGCAAAACAAAGCGCTATCTGCTTTTTGATGGGAATATGCGCTTGGTGGGATGGACCAATATTGAAACAAAACAAGTTAAAAGCCCTTATCCTGAATTGCTTTCTATGCCATACGAATTGTTGATGGAGCGATACAAAAAATTTGCTTTTAGCGGTATACATGTGTTTTCTCCGAAACTATTCTCGAAGATGGCCGATTGGCCACAACGATTTTCAATCATAGATTTCTATTTGAAAGTGTGTGATCAAGAAGAGATTTATGGATGTGTGAAAGAAGATTTAAAATTGTTGGATGTTGGGAAATTATCCACCTTACATGAAGCAGAAACATTTTTGCGAGATCTTGAAATTAGTCGATAAATAAAGATATAGCAATATAACATTAAAAAGATATGCAACAGAAGATTATCATTCTTGATTTTGGCTCACAAACCACGCAGCTAATTGGCCGTCGCGTACGTGAGTTGGACACCTTCTGCGAGATTATGCCTTACAACAAGTTTCCGAAGGATGACAAGAGCGTTATTGGTGTTATCCTTAGCGGAAGCCCCTATTCGGTACACGACAAAGAGGCCTTTAAGGTGGACTTGAACCAGTTCATCGGCAGAATTCCTGTGCTTGGCATCTGCTATGGTGCTCAGTATATTTCCTATGCCAATGGAGGAAAGGTGGAAGCAGCCGACTCGCGTGAGTATGGACGTGCCAATTTGGAGCAGTTTGACAGGAAAAACCCGTTGTTCAAGGATTTTGTTGACAACTCGCAGGTGTGGATGAGTCATGGAGATACCATCACGGCTATTCCCGAAGATTACAAGTGTATAGCGTCTACAGCCAATGTAAAGTTTGCTGCTTATGCTTCAACAAGCCAACCTGTATGGGCTGTACAGTTCCATCCAGAAGTGTTCCATACACTTCAAGGTACACAGTTGTTGAAAAATTTCGTGGTTGACATTTGTGGCAGTAAGCAAGATTGGAGTGCCGACTCTTTTGTCGATACAACCGTACGGGAGCTAAAAGATCAACTTGGGGACGACAAGGTGATACTTGGCCTTTCTGGTGGTGTTGATTCAAGTGTCGCAGCGGTTTTACTCCACAAGGCGATAGGTAAGAATCTTACATGTATCTTTGTTGACCATGGAATGCTTCGCAAGAATGAGTTCCATGATGTGATGAAGGATTACGAAGGACTCGGCCTTAATGTTATCGGAGTTGATGCTTCCGAGAAATTTTTTGCCGACCTCGCAGGTGTTACAGACCCAGAACGCAAACGAAAGATAATCGGCCGCGACTTTGTGGAAGTGTTTAATGCTGAGGCTAAGAAACAGACAGGTGCGAAGTGGCTTGCTCAAGGCACTATCTATCCCGACCGTATAGAAAGTCTTAACATAACGGGTAAGGTCATAAAGAGTCACCACAATGTTGGTGGCCTCCCAAAAGAGATGAACCTTCAACTCTGCGAACCTTTAAAATGGTTGTTTAAGGACGAGGTTCGGCGTGTGGGTCGTTCGCTCGGTATGCCGGAACATCTGATTACGCGTCATCCTTTCCCAGGCCCAGGACTTGCAGTCCGCATATTGGGTGACATCACTCCTGAGAAAGTTCGAATCCTTCAGGATGCCGATGATATATATATTCGCGGATTGCGTGAATATAAGGTAAAACTCTCTGGCGAAGAAGCGCGCCGAGTGCTTGCTGCAGGTGTGCCTGCAGATATGCAAAACGGCGAAATAGAAGTGTCTCTCTACGACCAGATTTGGCAAGCAGGAACAGTACTCCTTTCAACAGTACGTAGTGTTGGCGTTATGGGCGATGAACGTACATACGAGCATCCTGTAGCTCTTCGCGCCGTTACTTCTACTGATGCTATGACTGCCGATTGGGCTCATTTGCCATACGATTTTATGGCCAAAGTGTCTAATGAGATTATTAATAAAGTACGTGGTGTTAACAGAGTTTGTTACGATATATCCTCAAAACCACCTTCGACAATTGAATGGGAATAAATATATTTCCAAGAGATGTTGTCATAACCATCCAGAAAGGTAGTTAGTTATAATTCATTCTAACTTTGCCTTTAACTGAATGTCAAACAGATGTAACAATAAAGAAACGGGCTAATTAAAGCTCGTTTCTTTATTTTGTAAAAGCTTTTCTGGATACTTCTGTTTACTTGTTTTTTATTGATGTCTGCCGTTTTTTAAATCATAGCCTACGTTTTAGCTTCCAAAACCTATGGTTTTAGCCTCTAAAACATAGGCTTTTACACCCTAACAAAGCCGGTTTTGGACCGTAATTTATAACGTCTTGTTTTTTAGTTAGTTATATAGTGTTGTTGGCAGAACTGTAAATTCGAGTCTGACACGATTGTCAGTTGTGTAATGACAAAAATGTCAGAGTGGTGTTTTGGCATGATTTTAGCATAAGAGTAGATGTAAATATAAAAATCAAATTAAAAATATAACAATTATGACTATTAAACCATTAGCAGACAGAGTACTGGTATTGCCAGCACCGGCAGAAGAAAAAGTTGGAGGAATCATAATTCCTGATACAGCAAAAGAAAAACCACAGCGCGGCAAGGTTGTTGCTGTTGGTAATGGCACAAAAGACGACGCAATGGTCTTAAAGGCTGGCGATGAAGTCCTTTATGGAAAGTATGCTGGTACAGAAATAGAAAATGAAGGCGAGAAGTACCTCATCATGCGCCAAAGCGATGTTTTGGCAGTATTGGCATAAGCCTTAACAATTACACGGTATAATTTAACAAAAAATTTAGGATATATTTATTATGGCAAAAGATATTAAATTTGATACAGACGCGCGCAATTTGCTTAAGCAAGGTGTAGACCAATTGGCAAATGCAGTAAAGGTAACACTTGGCCCAAAAGGTCGTAATGTGGTTATAGAGAAAAAATTCGGTGCACCTCAAATTACAAAAGATGGTGTAACTGTTGCTAAAGAAGTAGAACTTGAAGATAAGTTTGAAAATACTGGTGCTCAGTTGGTTAAGAGTGTAGCGTCAAAGACTGGAGATGATGCTGGCGATGGTACTACCACAGCAACTATTCTTACTCAAGCAATTGTGACAGAAGGTTTGAAAAACGTTACGGCTGGTGCCAATCCTATGGATTTGAAGCGTGGTATTGACAAGGCTGTTTCCAAAGTCGTTGACTTTATCAAAGAAAACGCCGAACAAGTTGGTGACAATTATGACAAGATAGAACAAGTTGCTACTGTAAGTGCAAACAACGATCCTGAAATTGGTAAGTTGTTGGCAGATGCTATGCGCAAAGTTTCCAAAGACGGTGTAATAACCATTGAGGAAAGCAAGAGCCGTGACACCCATATTGACGTAGTGGAAGGTATGCAGTTTGATCGTGGTTATCTTTCAGGCTATTTCATGACAGATGCAGACAAGATGGAGTGTGTAATGGACAATCCTTATATACTTATCTATGACAAGAAGATTTCTAACATTAAAGACTTCTTGCCTATTTTACAACCAGCAGCTGAAAGTGGCCGTCCTTTGCTTGTTATCGCAGAAGATGTTGACTCTGAAGCTTTGACCACTCTCGTAGTGAATAGACTTCGCGGTGGGTTGAAGATTTGTGCTGTAAAAGCTCCAGGCTTTGGAGACCGTCGCAAAGCTATGCTTGAAGATATTGCAGTCTTGACTCATGGTGTTGTAATCAGCGAGGATAAAGGTTTGACTTTGGATAAGGCAACTTTGGAAATGCTTGGTACAGCAGAGAAAGTTACTGTTACGAAAGATAATACTACCATTGTTAACGGAGCCGGTGACAAACAAGCCATTGCAGACCGTGTTGCTCAAATCAAGAATGAAATAGAAAACACGACAAGCTCTTATGATAAAGACAAACTGAAAGAGCGTTTGGCTAAGCTTGCAGGTGGTGTGGCAGTCCTCTATGTAGGTGCCAATAGTGAAGTTGAGATGAAGGAAAAGAAAGACCGTGTAGACGATGCTCTATGTGCAACGCGTGCAGCTACAGAAGAAGGCGTAGTTGTCGGTGGCGGCACAACTTACATTCGCGCTTTGGAAGCATTGAAAGGCTTGAAAGGTGAGAATCAAGATGAGCAGACCGGTATTAATATAGTTGAGCGTGCCATTGAAGAGCCTTTACGTCAAATTGTTGCTAATGCAGGTGGTGAAGGTGCTGTTGTTGTAGACAAGGTACGCGCAGGTAAAGGTGATTATGGTTACAATGCCCGCAAGGATGTTTATGAAGACTTGCGTGCAGCAGGTGTTATCGATCCAGCTAAGGTTGCTCGTGTAGCATTGGAAAATGCCGCTTCAATTGCAGGCATGTTCCTCACGACAGAATGTCTTATTGTAGACAAGCCTGAGCCACAACCTGCTATGCCGGCAGCACAACCTGGAATGGGTGGCATGATGTAAGCAAGTTTGCTAACTATAGTTGACAAAAAGAAGGGTATTGAAATAATATCCTTCTTTTTTTGTTTTTTTTGTTTATAAATATGCTTTTTTTCTTGCAATAATTTTGGTGGGTATTTCATTAATCTGTAAATTTGCAATTGTAAGATTGAAATAAAAGACAATATGCCTCGTTAAGAGGATCAAGATATTTTTTGATTTGTTTTAGTAGATTAGTTTTTAAGTAGTTTGTTTTTTGAGAATCGGGCGTCGTGAGACATCCGATTTTTTTATGTAGATGAACGAAATGAATTGTTTACAAAGAGTTTTCTTTGATGACAGTCAAATTAATAATGATGAAAAAGATAAATAAAAATGAATTGATTGTGCCTGGAGGTGCAACAAAAGTCTTGTTGCATACCTGTTGTGCACCTTGTTCCTCTGCCATTATAGAATGTATGTTGCAGCACAATATACGCCCGACAATCTTCTATTGCAATCCTAATATTTACCCAAAGGCTGAATATGAAATCCGAAAAAATGAATGTGTAAGATATGCAAAATCGTTAGGACTTGATGTTGTAGAAGCTGCTTACGACCATGAAGCGTGGCTTCATTCTGTACATGGTTTTGAAACCTGTACAGAAAGGGGCGGTAGATGTGAGATATGTTTCAAGCAACGCCTCAGGTGTGCAGCCCAATATGCGCATGACCATCATTTTAGTGTGATTACAACTACTCTTGCTTCTTCTCGTTGGAAAAGTCTTGACCAGATTAATGAAGCTGGAAATTATGCTGTAGCACCCTTTGCCGATGTGTTATGGTGGCCGCATAATTGGCGTAAGGGTGGACTGAGTGAACGAAGACTTGCCATTATAAAAGAATATAACTTCTATAATCAGAAATATTGTGGATGTGAGTTTAGTATGCGTAAAAATAAAATCTTGTTTTTGCACGGCTTTACATCGAGCGGCTCCTGTGAGATTGCTCGAACATTGGCTGAAGAGTTGGCACGTTACGCAACCGTGATTGCTCCAGATTTACCACTTCATCCGCAAGAAGCCTTGAATATGATAAAACAACTCTGTGCTCATTTGAAGCCCGATTTGATCGTGGGCTCAAGTTGTGGTGGAATGTATGCCCAACAGATATCTTCTCTATTGCATATTCCTTCTTTGCTTGTAAATCCTTATTTTAAGATGTCCTTATTTCTTAAAGATCGTTTGGGGGTAGGTCAATATAAATCGTATCGAAAAGATGGCATAATGACATTTAACGTTACTGACCAATTGGTTCATGAATACCAAGAAAATGAAAAATGTCAATTTCTCAATTATAAGAAAGAGAATATAAACTTGATTTGGGGAATGTTCGGAACAAATGATACTTTGGCCAACTTCAAAGACCTCTTTGAAAAGTATTATTCCAATTCCTATTCGTTTTATGGTCCCCACACGATGAATAATGATAATGTAAAAAAGGATTTAATCCCGACAATTCATAAAATGTTAGATGCCAATTAGAAAAAAGGCTTTTTTGTTTTGAAAAATCAAATCGTTTATAGAAGTTAAATTCTTTGAAAATTATTGGAAATTGCAAAATAAATGAGTAATTTTGCGCAATAAGGCTTGATGGATATTTACATGTTTATGAGTTTATACTTGTAAGGGTGGATTAGTTATCTTTCAAGCAATAGTTTAGAAAGAAACATTTCATGGTATTAGTATTTTAAGGGCAGAGGTGAGAAAGTCGTGATGATTTTGTCACCTCGTTTTGTTTAGTAAATTATTTCCAACTCCCCATCCCTTTAGGTGATTGTTTTCAATATTTTCGTAGAGCGGCTATTAATTCGGTATTTTCACTTTTAGACCCTATGGTAATCCGTAAACAGTTGTCGCACAACTGAACATTGGTTCTGTTTCGAACAACGATGCCTTTATTTATCAAATAGTTATAGATGGCCGTAGCATCAGTCATGCGGGCTAAGAAAAAGTTGGCATCAGATGGATATACTTCCTTGCAGAATGGAAGTTGTTGCACGGCATTCATCGTATTTGCTCTTTCTTGCAAAAGCAGCTTCACCCAATCGTTGACATCATAACGGTGTTTTAAAGCGTCCATTGCCTTTTCTTGTGTAAGTAGATTTATATTGTATGGATATTTCACTTTGTTGAAAAGGTCAATGATGGCAGGTTGTGCATAGGCCATACCCAAACGAAGTGCAGCGCATCCCCATGCTTTGCTAAAAGTGTTAAGTACAATCAGATTTGCCCAATTTTCTAACTCTTCTCTGAATGTAGGGCTTAATGAAAAGTCGCTATAAGCCTCATCAACGATGACGATTCCCTCAAAATCTTTTAAGATCTTTCTAATGCCATTATGGCTTAGCAAATTGCCTGTAGGGTTGTTTGGTGAACAGAGCCACACAAGTTTTGTGTGACTGTCGCATGCTGCAAGAATTTTTTTGGGAATGAGCTCAAAGTGTTCGTTGAGTTTAATGGCTCTATACGCCACGTTGTTAATGTCCGCACACACTTTGTACATTCCATAGGTGGGTTCTATAGCAACTACATTGTCAAGTCCCGGCTCACAAAATACTCTGTAACAAAGGTCAATAGCTTCATCTGACCCATTGCCGAGGAAAATATTTTCAGGTTTTACCCCTTTAACTTTGCTGATTTCTTCTTTTAAAGTTTTTTGTAAGGGATCAGGATAGCGATTGTAAGGTTTGTTGTATGGATTTTCATTTGCATCAAGGAACACATGGGCCCTATGACCGCTATATTCGTTTCGTGCTGAACTATATGGGGCTAATTTAAGGATATTGGGTCTAACAAGTTGTTTTAAATCTTTACTCATAGTTTTACAATCGTATTGTTATCAGACTATAGTATGGTTAATGTTTCATCCGTAAGCGCATCGCGTTTGCATGTGCCTCAAGTTGTTCGTTTTCAGCCATACACACAACCGTTTTTCCGATGCTTTCTATTCCTTTGTCTGTAAGATGTTGAAAAGTTATTTTTTTGCAAAAACTATCTAAGTTTACTCCATTATATGTGATTGCATATCCATGCGTGGGCAAGGTGTGGTTTGTGCCGCTTGCATAGTCGCCAGCACTTTCGCAAGCATATTGACCAAGAAATACAGATCCGGCATTAATGACTTTGTCAGCTAAATCGTTATAGTCGGCAGTTGCTATGATAAGATGTTCTGGAGCGTATAGGTTTGCCAACTCTATAGCCTCTGAAGTATTTTTGACGACAACTGTCTTGCTATTGTCCAAGGCTTTCTGGGCAATTTCTTTCCGCGGCAGTTTTTCCAATTGTGACAGTAGTTCGTGGTTCACGTTGTCTGCTAATTGCTCAGAAGTTGAAATAAGGAAGACTTGAGAATCTGGACCATGTTCGGCCTGACTTAACAAGTCGGCAGCAATGAAAGTAGGATTGCTGAATTCATCTGCCAACACACATACTTCAGAAGGACCTGCAGGCATGTCTATAGCAACATCGTGAAGGCTTACCTGTTGTTTGGCCGCCATGACATATTGGTTGCCTGGCCCAAAGATTTTATAGACTTGCGGGACGGTTGATGTTCCGTAGGCCATTGCACCAATTGCTTGAACACCCCCGATTTTAAAAATCTTTCTAACTCCAGCTATTTTGGCCGCAGAAAGTATGGCAGGGTGAATTTTTCCATCTTTGTTAGGAGGTGTACAAAGTATAATTTCTCTACATCCAGCTATGCGTGCGGGAGTGGCCAACATGAGGAGTGAAGAAAACAATGGGGCAGAACCACCGGGAATGTACAACCCCACCTTTTCTATGGGTAAAGATTTTTGCCAACATACTACTCCAGGGGCGGTTTCTATCTTTTTCCCCTCAAAAAGTTGAGCGCGATGGAAAGTTGATATATTATGGTGAGCTTGTATTAATGAGAGCCTTAAATCATCGCTTATGAGCTTCTCGGCTTCTTCAAACTCGTTTCCTGTTACGAGAAGAGAATCAAGATTTGCGTGGTCAAATTGTTCTTCATATTCTTTTATTGCCTCGTCTCCACGAGTCTTGACATCATAAAGAATTGTTTGTACTGTTTTGGTCAACGTCGAAAGGTCAAGATGAGGCCGTTTCGTCAATTCTTCCCATACGTCTTTTTGTGGATATCTTATGATTCTCATATATCTTTAAAAATTTTCTGATGGTAATTAAAGTATCATTTTTTCTATTGGTGATACAAGAATTCCTTGTGCTCCAAGGTCTTTTAGCTTGCCGATAATCTCCCAAAATCGCCTTTCGTCGAGAACCGTATGAATGGAACACCAGTCGGTGTCTGCCAAAGGAATAATTGTGGGACTTTTGATGCCTGGCAAGACCTTGGTAATGGCTTGAACCTTGTCTTTGGGGGCATTCATCATTACATACTTTTTGTCTTGGGCAGAGCGTACGGCTTCAAAGCGGAAAAGCATTTCATTTAGTACCTTGTGCTTTTCTTCGTCCATATGCCAATTGCCAATGAGGAGAGCCTCACTTTCCATAACAACTTCCACTTCCCGTAGATTGTTGCTGACAAGCGTGGAACCAGAACTAACAATATCAAAAATACCATCTGCCAAACCAATACCAGGACTGATTTCAACGCTACCGTTTATTACATGAATGTCTGCATTTATGTTTCGCTTGTTCATAAACCGGCGAAGAATGTTGGGATAGCTGGTGGCGATTTTTCTACCATTAAACCACTCTATATTATTATACTTACATTCTTTTGGTATGGCAAGTGATAAACGGCATTTACTAAATCCTAACCTTTGAATGATTTGTGCATCTTCTCCCCGTTCTATAAATTCGTTTTCTCCAACTACACCAATGTCTGCTACACCGTTGGCAACACTTTGTGGGATGTCATCATCTCTAAGGTAAAGCACTTCCAATGGGAAGTTGGGAGACTGTACGAGGAGGGTGCGTTTACTTGAAGGAACTTTAATGTCTGCTTCTTCTAACAAACGTATGGTGTCGTCATATAGACGACCTTTTGATTGAACAGCTATTCGTAGCATAAAAAACAGGATTCTTTATAATATAATCTTTGTCGCTTCTTGTATTTTGCAACTTTTTACAATGCAAAAGTACGAAATTAGTATTATAGCGCCAAAATGATTGTTATGTAATTGTTTTTATATTGTATTTTTGAGACTTTTTGATGATAAAGAATTATAAAAGACCTTTGGTTGATGGAAGCTCATAATGGTAAATGTCACGCTTTACAGCCATTTTTAAACTTCGGGCAAAGGCTTTAAAGATGCCTTCAATCTTGTGGTGCTCGTTTTCGCCTCGTGCCTTTATATGAAGATTCATTTTTGCAGCATCACTCAAACTTTTAAAAAAATGTAAGAACATTTCTGTAGGCATATCTCCAATTTTCTCTCGTTGGAAAGTGGCATCCCATACAAGCCAAGGCCTTCCTCCAAAATCGAGAGCCACTTGACACAAACAATCGTCCATTGGCAAAGTAAATCCATATCTTTCGATTCCGCGTTTGTTGCCTAATGCTTGTAGAATACATTCTCCAAGTGCAATTGCGGTGTCTTCAATCGTGTGGTGCTCATCTACATTAAGGTCTCCGTTCGTGTGAATGGTCAAGTCGATTTTTCCATGTTTGCCAATTTGTTCTAACATGTGATTGAAAAAACCTAAACCAGTAGAAATGTCACATTGGCCGACTCCATCAATATTTAGTTTAATATAAATATCTGTCTCTTTTGTTGTTCGTTTAACTTCGGCAATACGTTCTCCGGCGAAAAGAATTTCAGAAATCTTGTCCCATGTCAGTCCGTTATGATTGAGGATGAGGGGTTTACATCCTAAATTGTGGGCCAATTCTGCATCTGTGGCTCTGTCTCCAATGACATAGCTATGTTTAAGGTCGTAGAGAGAGGGATTGTTGATGTATTTGGACAACATGCCAGTACCAGGTTTTCGCATTGGGGAATTATCTTCCGGAAAGTGCCGGTCTATAAGTTGGTCATCGAAGGTGATACCCTCTCCTTCTAATGTTTGCATTAGGAAGTTGTGCACAGGCCAAAATGTATCTTCAGGAAAACTGTCTGTTCCCAAACCATCTTGGTTGCTAACCAATACAAAGCGAAAGTCAAGTTTTTCCTTGATGAAAGACAGGTTACGTATGACACCTGGTATTAAGCGGAGTTTCTCAAAAGAATCTATTTGCTCATCAGCTGGTTCTTCGATGAGTGTTCCGTCTCTATCAATGAATAGGATGCGTTGTGTTGTCATTCTTTTTCTTGCTTAAAAGTGATAGAACCATGTGCGTAGGCAAAAGCAAAGGTCTGCCACGTTTGTATATAAAAAATGAAGTAGAAGGTTGTAGCGGAAAAGAAGAAAACCATAAATGGGAAATAACTGGGTAGCCCATTAGGCTCTCCTCCGCTCATGCCTATGGCGTTGGAAAAATAGCAATATAGTAGAATTCCTAAAGGGGCACAGACAATCAAGAAAAGAGTGGCACAAATTAGACCAGACAAAAATGCGATAAGCATTAAAAATCCCCAATGTCGAAGTCCGTTTTTGTATGCGTCTAACAACTTTGGCTTCTCTTCTATCATAAACTCAAATGCCATATTAAGTAGGGGAAGAGCAATACAAGTAAGAGCAAAATGTATACAACCCACTATAAAAGAAATAGTTGAGGCGGATATTTTTGTAAGGTGTATCAATTTGGCTATTCCCCAATAGCATAAAACAAGAAAGAGAACCCCAATGACTAATTTGGCCATACGTCTAATGTTCCAGGTATATGGGCGGTAATCAATCATGTCAAAAATGCTCGCCTTGAACAAAATGAACGCAACAAGTAGGGCGATGAATGTAATAGCCGTGAAAGCAACGGTTATTACAGATTGTCCATAGCAACATAAAGTGACAAACCCAGCAAACAAAATGCTGGAACAACACAACTCTTTCCATGTGGTAAGAAAAACATTTTTGAGATTACCTTGGAATAATCGATAGCCTTCAGCCATACAACTGGAAAAGCTTCTGTTTTTATTGATATAGTCCATAATTATAACCGTCTTCTAAATTCTTCACAAACAAGTGCTGTGGCAATAGCTACATTTAATGATTCGGCAGTACTTCTTCCTTGTGGGTAGTTGGGTATTAACAATTTGTGCTTAATGAGCTTTCTTATGTTTGGGCTAATGCCGTTACCTTCATTGCCCATAATAACCAATCCATATGCAGACAAGGACTTTTGATAGATATTGTCTCCATCCAACAGGGTTCCGTAAACAGGGAAATCAGAGGGAAGGGTAGTTATTAATTTTTCCAAACATCCATAAGAAAGATTTACTCTTGCTATACTTCCCATGGAAGCCTGAATGACCTTTGGGCTCCAATAGTCTACTGTATCTGTTGAGCAAAAGATATTTTCAATTCCAAACCAATCGGCTATTCGAATGATTGTACCTAAGTTCCCCGGGTCTTGTATGCCGTCTAAGGCGAGAAACAATTGCTTCTCATGAATAGGAAATGGCAAACTTTCTTTTTTTTGAAATATCCCAATCACTCCCTGAGGATGTTGTAAAAAAGAAAGTTTCTTCAATTCTTCTGCCGAAATTTGCATAGTGGCATTGGTTGGACAGATGTCCTTAAATGTGCTGTCTCCTTCTTCCAACAGAATGAGATACGGAATATAGTTTGCAAGAAGTAATTCCTTGACAACCTTCGGGCCTTCAGCTACAAAAAGTCCAGATTTTTCTCTTCCTTTTTTTGACTCAAGAGAGCGTATTAATTTGGCTTTATTCTTACTTATCATTACTGCAAAAATACAAAAAAAAGTCCAACGGCCTATAGATTGGATACAAACTTTTATTACCTTTGCAAAAATTTAGGGATCGTTGAGAGTATGCGAAATTATTTTAAATGGGTTATAATAGGATTATTAGGCTTTACCGTTTTAGCCATCCTTAGTGCATGCTCATCTACTAAGTTTATACCGGAAAACAAGTATTTATTGGATAGGGTAGAAATAAAATCTGATAGAAAGAATTTTGATGTTTCTACTTTACAACCCTATATTCATCAAAAAGCTAATTCGCGGTGGTTCTCATTATTCAAAATACCTCTGTCTACTTATTCTTTAGCGGGGAAAGACAGTACGAAATGGATTAACCGTACTTTAAAAAAAATGGGAGAAGAACCGGTGATGTATGATACCCTACAGGCAAAAATGTCGTTAGAAGATTTGGTGAAAGCCATGAATAATATGGGCTATATGAATGCTCGCGCCGATTTGTCTACTCATATACATGGGAAACGCCTATCAGTCTTATATACACTTCATCCGGGAGAACCTTTTCGAATTGTTAAATTTGATTATGATATTCAAGACAGTTTAATAGCAAATCTACTTAGCCCCTACATAAAAAACAAATCGGTTCACGTGCCAATGCCGTTTACGGTAGAAGCTCTTGATGGAGAGCGGAAACGTATTTCCAAGATTTTGTCAGACCAGGGGTACTACCGGTTTCATAAAGACTTCATTATGTTTACGGCTGATAGTACACGAAATTCTAAAGATGTAGGGGTTACGTTGCATTTGTTGAAATATAAAAAGAATGCGGATGGCCCAGAAATGATACATCCGCGGTATAAAATAAGACAAATAAACTTTGTTCCAAAAGATTCTACGGGTCTTCATATAAGAAAAAAAATATTGGAAAACACATCCTTTTTGGAAAGTGGAACTTGGTATAATGGAAGCGAATTACAAAAAACCTACAATAATTTTGCACGAATGGGTGCGATTCGCTATACCAATATAACTTTTAATGAAATTCCGGATAGTCTTTTATTGGATTGTAATATTCAAATAAACACGAATAAGCCCAATATGATTTCTTTTCAACCAGAAGGGACCAACACCGCTGGTGATTTGGGAGCGGCAGCAACATTCATGTATCAAAACAGAAATTTATTCAGAGGTTCAGAATTGTTGAGTATTCAACTTCGAGCTGCTTTTGAAGCTATTACTGGATTGGAAGGTTATGAAAATCATGATTACGAAGAATATAGTGTAGAAACAAGTTTGCAATTCCCGCGTATGTTGGCGCCGTTTCTATCTAAAAACTTTAAAAGAAATAGTTCTGCATTGTCGGAATTGTCTTTGTCTTGGGATTTGCAAAACCGCCCAGAGTTTCATAGGCGTGTTTTCTCTACTGCATGGAGGTATAAATGGAAAGACAGACATACTAATTATCAGTTTGATTTATTGGACCTAAATTATGTTTATATGCCATGGATTTCCCATACATTTAAACATGATTATTTGGATAGCGTTTCAAATAGGAATGCGATTCTTCGTTACAATTATGAAGATTTGTTTATTGCCAAGATAGGTTTTGGCATAAGGTATAGCAATGCTTCTCATGCCATTAGAGCAAATATAGAAACAGCTGGAAATGTCTTGCGAGGATTGGCAAAAACATTTGGAATGCAAAAAAATGACCAAGCCCAATATACATTATTTAATATTGCATTTGCCCAATATGTGAAATTTGACTTTGATTTTTCCAAGGTCTTTAAATTTGACAAAAATAATGCTTTAGCTTTACATGCTGGTTTCGGAATTGCATATCCCTATGGAAATAGTAAAGTTTTGCCGTTTGAAAAACGTTATTTCTCAGGTGGAGCAAATAGTGTACGAGGATGGAGTGTGAGAGGATTGGGGCCTGGTCGTTTCAAAGGTACAGACGGACGTATTGACTTTATTAATCAAACAGGTGATATGAAACTTGATTTGAATGCAGAAATGCGCTCACATTTATTTTGGAAATTTGATGGGGCATTTTTTGTAGATGCCGGGAATATTTGGACATTACGTTCTTATAGTGATCAGCCAGGAGGACAATTTAAAGCCAAGAACCTGTTGAAAGACTTGGCAGTTGCTTATGGCCTCGGCCTTCGACTAAACTTTGATTATTTTATTTTACGTTTTGATGGTGGTATTAAGGCAATAAACCCGGCTTATACAACAAAAGAAGAGCATTATGCAATCTTTCATCCTAATCTTGGAAGGGATTTTACATTCCATTTTGCAGTAGGTCTGCCTTTTTAGATGTCTTTGTCTATACCAACTCTTATGTTTAGAATTAAGCCTATACCTTATGGCGTGTTTGTTCAACACATAACGTTTCAATTAACTTTTGTTTTGTGCTTATCTCATGTTTCTTTAAGTCACTTTTGTATAGTTCTCATTTTATACAAATAGTTTTTTCTTTTATTTAGTCGCGGTTATTATGCCCCCCAGTAGCCTTAGCTCATATTTCAATTATCCTATCTTGGTCAGGTCATTCTCTTTTGTCTCTTTCATACCCTTCTGATAATAAGAGTGTATCCTTCTTGTGCTTTTGCTTCCTCTAAAGAAGTATGGATGCTGCTTAATTTACTCTATCACCTTAATAGATCCCTTTTGATGCTTCAAGGGTAAATTTTAATTGTGTATTTTTTCCTGTTTTTCAAGGACTATATCTACTTAGGCCTTCAATACCATATCAGATATTAACTTATAGTCATCCCCTAGTGGATTATATATTTTCCAAATAGTACTGTTTATGTTATTGTACTTTATGTAAGAATTGAATGTGTTAAGTAGTTGAAAGAGGAAATTATGGTTTGGGCTGGATTAAACAAGCTCAATAGTTTTGTGATGCCATACCTTTTTGGTACTTTTGTACTGATAAAGTATACATTTATGCTAAAATTTATATCTTTTGGAAGTGGAAGTAGTGGCAATTGCTATTATTTATATACAGAAACAGATGCATTGCTTATTGATGCGGGAGTCGGAATAAGAAAATTGAAAAAACATTTTCATGATTACGGCTTAAAGCTAAACAGTATACATAATATATTAATAACACATGATCACGCAGACCATGTGAAAAGTGTAGGTTCCCTTTCGCAATCTCTAAATGTTCCTGTCTATTCTACAAAATCAATTCATTCCGGTATTTATAAGAATTGGGGTGTTCGTAAAAAAGTCCCAGCCACCAATCAATACTTGTTACAAAAAGGAGAATCTATTAAAATTGGTGAGTTCTTGGTTACTTCTTTTATGGTGCCTCATGATAGTACGGATTGTATAGGTTTTAAAATTGAATGTAATGGTATTGTCTTTTCAATTATTACAGATTGTGGACATGTGACTGAAGAAATCTCTAAAATAGTGGAAATCTCCAACTATCTTGTTGTGGAAGCCAACTATGACCCAGAAATGCTAATAGAAGGTCCTTATCCAAAGTACCTTAAAGATAGAATTATGAGTCCAACTGGTCATTTAAGTAATAATGAATGCGGACAACTGCTTGCCGAATACTCTACTTCTAAACTTCGTCATGTTTGGCTTTGTCATTTAAGTGAAGAGAACAATCATCCGGAATTGGCTCGTAAATCAGTTGAGGCAGCTATTCGTAACACTAGAGATTCTTGCGATAGCTTTACAATAGATGTATTAAAGCGGAAAATTCCAAGTGAAATTTTTGAACTGTAGAAAGACGCATTAAAGTTCTTGGTTAGTCCAGCTTTAAATGGAATAATTTTTTTGCCAAAGCAATGTAAAAAAGAAAAGGTATAGAGCCTTTTTAGTTAAGGTCTAACTATAGAAAAGAGTTTTCGTCAAGAAAAAATACAGAGAAAAGTTTGGCATTCAAAAAAAATATATTACCTTTGCAAAGCATTTGAGAGAAACGTTCGGCAAAGCCTAAGATTTTTAAGGAAAGATGGGTGAGTGGCTGAAACCAGCAGTTTGCTAAACTGCCGTACGCGTTTAGCGTACCGGGGGTTCGAATCCCCCTCTTTCCGCCTTACGTTCAAAAATAATCATTGTGAGGTCGATTCATCTAATGGTTAGGATACAAGATTCTCAATCTTGGCATAGGGGTTCGATTCCCCTATCGACTACAAGAGGAAGATAAATATTATCTTCCTCTTATTGTTTAATAGAGATAATCCTATCAATATTCCTTTTTTGCAACCTACAAGTAAGTAAAGGTATAACGATTATTTTGCATCTTGATGTTTATAACCAAAGAGCATGGCAATTATTGCCATGCTCTTTGGTTATTGATTTTTTAGAGATAAAGCAAAAACTTTAATCAATATATAGTTATGAAAAGTTTTATTGTCGTCTGAGAAAAATCTTCTTTCCGTTTATGAAATAAATGCCAGGTTGTGATATGATGTTTACACGTTGGCCATTGGCATTAAACAGAGTTTTAGTTCCGTTCGGTTTTCCCGCTTCAATAGTATTGACAATGGTAGTTTCTCCATCAAAACTAAATCCTTTAGCCCCGTCGGTTTCGTTTGTTGGTACTGCTAAATATGCTAAACCAGCTTTAACGTTGAATGCACCACCATTTTCGGCACCCCAATAGAAACCTAAATCGGTTTTTGCATCATAGTCGTTGTATGCCAGTTTGTAGTACTTATAGCCGTCTTCTGCGGAGAATGTTCCTCCACCTGTGGGAGCTGGTTTTAATTGATTGGCAGGAAGATTTACATTTTGTGTTTCTTTAGGGAAGTAGTAAGGAACTTTATCATCCATGCCATACACTAATACTCCCGTGTTGGCTGGAACATAATAGCCGTCATTAACACAAGCCGTTTTGGCATCAGTTACCTCATAAAGATCTTTGTTCAAATCGTTTAATGTGATTTTTCCGTTTGTTACACTTACGCCACAGACAGTAATGTTATTCGGAAATATAACATCCTTATCTGTACAGAATGTTGCATAGTAAGTTTCCGTATCATTGTCTTTCGCCTTGAAGGTGAGCGTGTCTGACGCTGTTAGCTTAATGGTTGCCGTAAAAATGTAAACATTTTGATAGGCTCTAAATGTTACAGTGTGTTTGTTGCCCGTCCAATCTGCGGCTAAATAAGAACCAGTATTGTCTCTTATGTTTGAATTGTTGTTGCTTGTAAATGTAATCTCTGAAAGATTATATCCAGCTGGGGCTGTGAAGGTTATGGTTCCGTCTTTATATATGTGCAAACTTGGGCCTTTGATGCCACTATAAATGCAGGTGTTATAAGAACCGTTTGTCGCAGTCATCACTACGCCGTCAACCTCCAACTCTTTTCCTGTAACAACGTTTTCGCCATTTGGATCTTCATAATTCTTAGAAGGAATAATGCCCCAAACGTTAGGATTGGCAGTGAAATCGAAAAGAAAAGAAGTGTTTTTTGTATAAGTACAAATTTTTTCTTTCCCCAAATTACCGTATTTATCGACAACTACTGCGTGAAGTAATACAGTTTCTCCTTCGTTGTTAGAAGATATTTTGATAGGTTCAGTATAAACAGGACTTTCTGCCGTAGCGGTGGTACCGATGGCATAATGAATAGTAGAGGATGCATCGGTTGTTTCTGGGAGTGTTAACTTTACATTAAAATCCCATATAAAAGTCTTGGACGTATCGCTAAATACCGGTTCTTCGGGTTGGATGGTATAACCCTTTTCTGCTGTAACGGAGTTTCCATCCTCGGTGTAGGCGATTCCTTTTATGATAGTACCATTTTTTGTTATCTCAAAGGGAGCCTCATATTTGGTGGAGGCGGTTGTTGGATCTTCTCCATTGGTGGTATAATAGATGGTGGAACCTTTTGTCGCTGATAGTGTTACTGTTATTGGGGCTTTGACGGCTATTGTTGTGTAAGGTTCAATTGTTAGCATATTGGATGGAGTCAGCGTTATATCGTCAATACAACGCGGAGAAGTCGTTCCATCATAATAGATTCTAACATAGACATCATTATAGTTGGTCAAACTTTGTTGAACTTTTGTCCATATTCCTTTGGCCATACTAACAGCACTTAGTTTTTTTACCGTTTTCCAATTCGTTCCATCAGCTGATATTTGTATTTTCCAATATGAATCAGTGGTGTTATCCATTTCTTTAGAAATAAAAAATGTTAGAATCCCTGGCGAATGGATGATGTTTTTTGTTTGTATGGAAGCGGTCTTCCTTTTTTTAGTGTATCCATAATAAGATCCACTATGAGCCTTAATTGTCTGTGTCGTTTGGTCAATGTTTGTAAAGCTCCAGTCTGTATAGGTCGACAATCCGCTTTCAAAGTCAATTGAAAGATAATCGTTTGCTGTCATATTCACCCCAAATGACATCAAGATAATTGTCAAGAAGAGCTTCAGGAAGTTGAATGCTGTATTTTTCATTACGATTGTTTTTTACAGTTACAATACCCGATGTTATATTATTGGGGAATTATTAACGAGAAGTTTTAAGCCCACTTCTTTTTTGTCGATGGTATGAACGGTAGTCGTCTAAGTCTATTTCGACATTAGGTTCTTCCAAGTCGCCTTGCTGTGGTAAGCAGAATTTTATGTATTTGATAGTCATTCCGCGAGATAGCCATTGGTCTTCATAATAAGTATGAATTCCCAATATTTCAAGATTAGGCCTGTTTTGTATTTCTCCTTTAAAGTTCTTGCTTTGTGAATAAAGATTTTCTGTTGAATATAAGAGTGGCAAATGGTTGTTCTCTATCATATAGTTTGTATATTTGTAGAGAAAAGGAGAATCGGTTTTTAAATGAATAATCCCATTGTCAGTAAGAAATTGCCGATAGCGTTCCATGAAATACGTAGAAGTTAATCTTTTTCTCGCATTTTTCATTTGAGGGTCGCTAAACGTTAACCATATTTCATTTACTTCTCCTGAGTCAAAGAAACGGTCTATTATTTCTATGTTGGTGCGTAAGAATGCTACATTTGACAGTTGGCAGGCTAAAGCTTCTTTAGCCCCTTTATGCATACGAGATCCTTTAATGTCAACTCCTATGAAATTAATATTAGGAAACATTTTCCCAAGACCAACAGTATATTCACCTTTACCGCATCCCAATTCTAAAATAATTGGATTGTTGTTCTTGAAATAGCTATTGGCCCATTTTCCTTTTAGGGGAAATTCGTCTTTTATTGCAACTGAATATGGAAATTGGAAAACATTTGGAAATGTTTCCATTTCTGCAAACTTTTGTAATTTACCTTTACTCACGAATGATTATTTACTAAAGGTTTGAAATGTGTTTAATAAAAAAGGTAATGATGCAAACTAAAGTGAGCATCATTACCGATTTAGGCTCGTTTATATTTTTATTCTATAACCACTGTTGTCCAGTTGTGCTTGTCTTCTATAGTTCCATACTGAATGCCTCGTAAGGTTTCGTAGAGCTTCTTGGAAATTGGTCCTGGTTTATCTCCAAAGGTATACCGTTTACCGGTATCCAAGTCGTCAATATATGAGATAGGGCTAATGACAGCAGCAGTACCACAAGCACCTGCTTCCTCAAATGTGTCGAGTTCTTCTTCTGGAATTTGTCGACGTTCAACTTTTAGTCCAAGGTCTTCAGCAAGTTGCATTAGACTTTTATTTGTAATGGAAGGCAAGATAGAAGTGCTGCGAGGTGTGACATAAGTATTGTTTTTTATGCCAAAAAAGTTTGCAGCCCCACACTCGTCCATATATTTTTTCTCTTTTGCATCAAGGTAGAATTCACAGGCATATCCTTTTTCATGTGCAAGTTTGTTAGCCTTTAGTGATGCTGCATAGTTGCCACCAACCTTATATATACCAGTTCCTAATGGCGCAGATCTGTCGTAGTCTCGTATAATTACGTAGGGGTTTGTACAGAAGCCACCTTTGAAATAAGGTCCAACAGGAGTTACAAAAATCAAGAAGGTGTATTCTTTAGCGGGATGAACACCAACTTGGGCAGATATTCCAATAAGCAATGGCCGAATGTATAAAGTTGCTCCGCTTTCGTAAGTTGGAATCCACTCTTGATTTAATCGTACAACTTTTTTAACCATTTCTTCAAACAATTCTGTTGGTACTTCTGGCATAACAATACCTCGACAGGTACTTTGAAGACGAGCGGCATTTTCATCCATGCGAAAAACACGAACCTTTCCGTCAGGACAACGATAGGCTTTTAGTCCTTCGAAAGCTTCTTGTCCGTAGTGAAGACAAGTGGCTGCCATATGCAATCGAAGATACTCATCAGAGCAAACTTCAATTTCTCCCCATTTTCCATCACGATAATTGCAACGTACATTGTAGTCGGTCTTCCTGTATCCAAAGTTCAGGTTGGCCCAATCTAAATCTTTCATAAACTGAAAATTTTATAACGTTTCGTTTTTGTTTTATTTGATTGCAAAAGTACTAAGTTTTGTCAATCTTCACAACAATTTGCTAATGTTTTTGCAATTTGGCATTTAATCCTCTGTAACAGATAGCTTCTTAACATCTTCTTCCACCTTTTTTAGACGTGTTTTGCAGTCGTTAATAAGCTTTTTGGCCCTTGTAAGTTGTACAGTTAAAGAATCTATATCCACATCGTCTGACTCCAATTTGTGGACAATGTTTTCTAATTCTTTAAGCATGTCTTCATAATTTTGCTCCTTTTTCATTTTAAAGTGATTTTAAATAATACCCCAGTTCGGGATAAAAATAGTTCATAAAAAGTTGGTAGTCTCATAAATATTT
>OIZT01000080.1_pt1 | contig 76002 bp, 64 predicted proteins | sample 1588611 | NCBI WGS metagenome assembly OIZT01 (sample SAMN03283278) | human gut metagenome | biome: human-associated habitat; material: feces | host: Homo sapiens | place: Peru | collected 2012
CAATGAACGCCCCTACTGGATTGTGCGAACGGTTGCAATATTACGCTCGGGCATAATATGCTTTTGACATTACAAACTATCTGCACGAATCGGGAACGGCGGCTCGCCGTGCGGGCGTCCAATGAACGCCCCTACCGGATTGTGCGAACGGTTGCAATATTATGCTCGGGCATAATATGCTTTTAAAATTGCAAACTATCTTCACGAACGGGAAACGGCGGCTCGTCGTATCACGAATTGATTTTGCTGTTGATTTGTTTAATTTGTGCCTTGATTTTGCAATATGTTCCGACCCAAATGCTGAAATAAATGAAAAAGAAAATCGTACAATAGATAATAATTCCGTATATATTTTGCGGCATCCAACCCATTACATATGCAATCGGGAAGGATACCATGGAAATTACAATTAAATGCGTAACGGTTTGTCGGGTCAAACTCCACGAATCAACTTCCCATATTACCGACGCACCGCCCCACATTCCGCCGTAAATCAACCCTGCCAATGTCTGCACGATTACCGCATTAAGCTGTGTTCCGAACATATTTTCAAGTACGGGCGTAACAGGATAAAATTTGCCGTCACCGATTCCGATTGATATAAAAAGCGTTATAAAATAGCAAATCAAAAGTCCAATCGGCATACCGATAAGAAATCTCAGGATAAATTGTTTTTTCAAGTTCTTTTTCATTTTACACACCTAACCTTTCTTTAATTTTTGAAACATAACGGCGTGACACATAGGTGCTTTTGCCGTTAAAAAATTCAACGCAGATTGTTCCCGAAATTTTCAAATTGAAAGATTTCACTTCATTCAAATTAACGATTTCGGAGTTTGAAATCCTCACAAATTTTTTGCCGTTGAGAGTTTCTTCAAGTTTGTACAGCCGAGTGTTCACGCTGTATTCACCACGAGAAGTTACCGCAAAAACTTTGCCGTTTGCCGTGTATATGTTGGTGATTTCATCGGGTTTGATTATTACGATATCCTCTCCGTTGCGACCTGTCAGCGTTTGCTCAGAGCCTTGTGAGAGCAGTTTTGCACACTCGTTAATTTCGTCAGAAACTTCCGAGGTGTATATAACGCACAACGGCTTTTCGTAGTCTTTGTCAATCTTGATTTTTACTTTCATACTCTTCCTCCTTTGCAAGTCAAAGTATATAGTAATCGGTTTTGAATTTCAACAGTTTTTCGCTATGCGGTATTTTTTACCGCATAAGTGGCACGGCGAGTCGCCGTTAGATTTTGACAATCAATAAAATAAAAAAAGTCGGGCAACAGAAATTTTGCATTTTGCCAATCTGTTGTCCGACTTTAATTTTAAATTTTAAAACAAATTATTTAACAAAAATATCTTTTCTTCTGTCAAAGTAAACCTTGTTTACAACTGCCATAACAATCGGAATAACGCACTGTCCTATTGTTGACGCATTAAATGCCATATAATCCGTTGTGCATGAAATTGCGATGGAATAAACTAAAACTATTACCATAGCGATGTTAATACCGTAAAGTGCAACAATCATTTTTGGACCGTTCTTTTTTAAGCCTGAAAGCTGAAAACGAGTTATTACCATAAAAACGGCAAGTGCAATAAGAAGTATGCCGTATACAATGTCAACCGGTTTTACATTTGGATAGAGGTAATATACTGCCATCGGGTCAACATTCTGAGTTTCGTAAATCTTGCCGGTCATATACAAAACAGCATAGGACACATTGAAGAATGCACCTGCAAAAAGTGCAAAGTAAATCAGAAATTTGTACCAATTCATCGGATGACCGTTGTAGGGGTCAACATACTGCGGGTACTGCTGATAAGGCTGATTGTAGTTCGGCTGCTGATACTGGTTATAGTTTGGCTGTTGATACTGCTGATTAGGCTGCTGATAATTAGGTTGCTGATAATTAGCCTGCTGATTGTTAAAATCAGGCTGAGTGTTTTGCTGTTGATTGTTTGTGAGCGGTGTACCGCATGACTGACAGAATTTTGTGCCGTCAGGACATTGATTTCCGCAATTCGGACAAAACATAGAATCCCTCTCTCAAGTAAAATCAGAGATTAAATCTCCGAAAAAATTTTACCATAAATAATTACAATAATCAACAAAATTCTCAAAATGTACATTAAATAACCCTCCGAAATCATCGGAAGGGTAAATCTTTTATGATTTTATTTGTTTAAGCCCGATTTTCTTTTGTCAAGATAATCCTGAAGAATTATTGTGGCGGCAACCTCGTCAACGACATTTTTACGCTTTTTTCCTCTTGTATTTGTGGTGTTGAGAAAATTGTGAGCCGTAATTGTTGTTCCACGCTCATCCTGCATAACGCATTCAATGCCTGTTTCATTGCTCAGATTTTCGGCAAACGCTCTGGCATTCTGTGCGCTTTCGCCCTCACTGCCGTCCATATTTTTCGGAAGTCCCACAACAATAAGCTCGGCTTTTGTTTCTTTGGCTGTATTTGTCACCTTTTCAAGCAACTGTTTCGGTGACTTTTCAAAGATAACCGTATATGGCGACGCTAAAAACTCGGTTTTGTCGCATACGGCAATGCCTGTGCGTGCTTTTCCGAGGTCAACTGACATTATAATCATTTTGTTTGTCCTTTCACTTTGGTTTACTCCATTATAATGCAAAATCGGAATTTTAACAACGGCTTTTTTTAATGTTGAACAATCTTTTGCGTAATTACTTTATTAAGTTTTTTCAAAGCTTTGTTTCTACAAAAGAATATAAAAATTCTCATTCACAAAAAGACAAAACTGTTATCCATAATATCCTATAATGAAAATACAAAAGGAAGTAAATCATTAAAAGGATGTTGATTTTTATGGAAGCAAAAACTACTTTGGCTCGCAGACAGGACGCTGTTCAGGGCGACTTTGTGCGGAAACTGCTCACAAACGCAGGTTGTCTGCTCTGCGGAATTTTGGTGTCAAGGGGTGCGGTTCTCGGCAGTCTTGCACCGTTCGGTGCATCATTTGCGGCGGCAGTTCCGAGAAAGTATCTTTTGTCATCACTGTTAGGAACGGCACTCGGCTATGTTTTGCTCAAACCCTCGGACAGCTTTCGTTACCTTGCCGTTGTGGCGGCAATAGGCGGTCTGCGGTGGCTGCTCGGTGATCTTGACAAGGTTACAAAAAGCAAGGTTTTTGCTCCGCTTGTGGCATTTGTTCCGATTTTTGCAACGGGTGTTTCGTTGCTTTTCGTAAGCACAAGCACGCTGACAACCTTTGCCGATTGCGTAACCGAGGCGGTAATTGCAGGTGCGGCGGCATATTTTATCAGCACGGCACTGCACCTTGCGGGCGACAACAGAAGTTTTGAAGTTTTTTCGCAACAGGAAACCGCAAGCGTGGTTATGTCGGGGTGTATCCTGATTCTGGCTTTCGGCAGTATTGCGTGGCAGAATATCTCGCTCGGCAGAATTATTGCAATGCTCGTCATTTTGCTCTGTTCACGCTACGGCTCGGTTACGGGTGGTGCAATCAGCGGAATTTCAACAGGGGCGATTTTCAGCATTGCGTCAAGAGAGAACGGCTACATCTGCGGCGGATTTGCATTCGGAGGACTTATGGCGGGGCTTTTTTCACAGCTCGGAAAATTGGGCTGTGCGATTGCCTTTGTAATCTCAAACGGTGTGATGTGCCTTGCGTTCGGTTCGCAGTTCGGAACACCGTCGGGTGTGCTTGTTGAAAGCCTTGCCGCAAGTGCGGTGTTTATGGTTCTTCCGAAAGAGGTCGGCAATGTGATTTCGCCCGTGTTTTCAAGCGACAAAAACACATCGCTCGGAGAGGCTCTGCGAAAAAATATTGTTATGCGACTCGACTTTGCCTCAAAGGCAGTCGGCAATGTGAAAAATGATGTCTCAAAAGTTTCTGAAAAGATGAAAAAACTCTATTCGCCCACATTTGACGCGGTATGTGAGGGTACAAGAAAGGAAGTCTGCGAAACCTGCGGACTGAAAATGTACTGCTATGAACACAAGGGCGGTGTCACTCGTGACGATTTTGCAAGGCTCGAAGAGTATCTTGAGGCGAACGGCACAATAGGCGAAAGGGATGTTGAAAAATCGTTCGTTAAAAACTGTTGCAAAAAAGGCGAGATTGCCCGCTCAATGAATGCAAACTACCGTGAATATCAGTCGGCACTTGAGGCACAACAGAGAATTACCGATGTGCGGAGCGTTGTTGCAGGGCAGTTTTCGGGAATCGGTGACATTCTCCACGATTTGGCTGATGAATTTCGCAACACAATGCGGTGCGATAACGAATCTGCACAGCGGATTATCAGTGCCCTCACAAGCCTCGGTGCAATCGTTGAGGAGTGCATCTGCCTTGTGTCAAACGGCGGAAGAATGAGCGTGGAACTTACGCTCTCGAATAAGTCCGAAAAGCTTTCTAAGGGCGAGGTTATGCGTGAGATTTCACGCTGTTGCGGAAGAAGGTTTGACCTTCCGACAATCAGCTGTGAGGGCAACAGAATCCGTGTTGCAATGTGCGAAATGCCGGTGTTCGATGTTGAAATCGGAAGCGACCAGCACACCGCCAACAACGGCAAGCTTTGCGGTGACTGCATAAATTATTTCAATGACGGTTTCGGCAAAACATATGCACTAGTTTGTGACGGTATGGGTACAGGCGGAAGAGCCGCCGTTGACGGCAATATGGCGGCTTCGGTTATGACAAGACTGCTCAGGTCGGGACTTTCAGCCGACAGCTGTTTGCAGATTGTTAACTCCGCCCTTATGGTGAAGAGCGAGGACGAATCGCTTTCAACGGTTGATGTCACAAGTGTTGACCTCTACACCGGCAAAACCACTTTTAAAAAAGCAGGTGCACCCGTAACATTTGTGAAGAAAAACGGCAGGGTAACGGTTCGTGAAATGCCGTCGCTACCTGCAGGAATTCTCAACGGTATAAAATTTTCAACAGATACGGTAAATCTGACAACGGGGGATATGATTGTTATGGTATCAGACGGCGTAATTACAGGCGATGACAAGTGGCTCGAAAGGCTTATTCGCACATGGAACGAGGGCAGTACGCAGGACCTTGCCAAAGCCGTTGTAAATGAGGCAGTAAAGCGCCGCAAAGCCGACCGTGAAGACGATGTCACCGCCGTAGCAATAAGAATTACAGAAAACGGACACTGATTCAAATTGAAAATGGAAAATTGTTTTTTATGTGATTAAAACTGTCTATAACCTGTAGGGGCGTTCATCGGACATCCGCCTTGATAAAATTTTATGTTTATACGAATAGCTTTTGATATGATTAAAAATGTCTATAATCTGTAGCGGCTAATACGGATTGCCGCTGCAATGTTACAATTGCTTTCTTCAATTCAAAAAATTACACCCTTTCGGTAAACTCCGAAAGGGTGTTTTTATATATCAAAATATTAAAATATCAAAATGTTGATTTGGTTTTCATTTCAAAAACTCAATTAAGAGCAGGCTCAAAATTTTTTGTTGGCGAGATGAAAGCTCTTTGCCTTTAAGGTTGCAGTCGCTGAATTCTTCGTAGAGCAGTTTCATTATATTCGACTGCGTTTCGTTCAGGTTGTTAATGTAGAGTGCGTCTTTCTTTTCAATGCCAACCAAATAGTCGAGCGAAACATTGAACACATTTGCAATTGAAATTAAAACTTCAAGCGGAGGATATTTGATGTTGTTTTCGTAATTGCTTATAACAGGCTTGCTTCTGCCGATTCTCCTGCCCAAGCTTTCCTGCGACATATGTCTTGACTCCCTCAGCTCTCGTATTCTTAATCCGAAATCAAACATTACATTCACCTCAAAAAGTTTTTGATAAGAATATTTTAAAATGCTTGCGTTTTGTAAGCAAAAACTGTATAATACAAGTGTTAGCTAAGAGTAAACTTTATAAACTAAAAGTTTACTCTTAGAAAATAGTTTCAGCTTATTTGAGAACGGAAAATATTTTTGAGGAGGAATACTTTGTGAAAAAAATCATTTCAGGTGTTTTAAGTGCAGTTATGCTGACTTCGGTTTTGTGTGCCTGCAATGACGGCGGAAATCAGTCAAATGCCTCACAGTCGGGGAATAATGCGGATTTGTCACAACAAACCGTGTCAACCGAGGCTGCGACCACACAGCCTATAACAGAGCCAAATTACGAGGACACAAACTATGTTGCACCAATTCCGCAGAAAAATCAAACCTATAAATTTGAAGAAATTTCACTCGATGAAGCGGCAACCTCAAGCGGATATTCAATGTCGGATAGTGCATTTAGAATAACTGATGCAAATGTGTATGGCGAATATTTGGTAGTAAAAGTTACTTATTCAAATATAAATTCTACCGCTTTTTGTGCGTACAATGTAATATTTGATTTAGATGGTAATATGGTTGCAAATATTTCTAATATGTCACTTGAAGAGGGTTATGGAAAATCCGGACAGATACAGGGAGTATACGGCGATTATACTATAATTGAATTTGATGCTCCAACTCATAGCGAGGATAAATTTGCCCTGTACAATTTGAAAACAAAAGAATTGAAGTATATAAATTCGGAATATACTTCACTTAAAATAGATAACGGTGTAATTATTTTCGGTAAAAAAGTGGAAAATATGTATAGACATGGTGCATTGGACTTAGATTTAAATGAAATTGTGCCTGCTGAATATGACGAACTTTCTTTTGCTTCTCCAACATTACTTATAGCAAAAAAGGACGGAAAATACGGACTTGTTGATTTAAATAATAAAGTTATTGTTGATTTTAATTATACGAATATTATTGGATTTACAGGTATCAATGCTGGAGCCCATGACATTTATGCTGTATTACCTCAATTAGATTTTGAAAAAAATATAAATAAACAAACTCTTGCTATAGATGAAGAGGGAAAAGTATTTTTAATTGACCAAAAAGGAAAAAGTTCAGATTTAAAATTTGAATTATCTGGGAGCAGTTTAGGGTATGGTAGGATAGTTTCGCAGTATGATGGTAAAATATATGTTCAAAATGAAAATACTATTTCCGATACAGACGGTAATGTAATAACAGATTGTGTGTATGATGGAAATTCATTCCAAGGAAATCATACTTGCGGTTTTATCAATGGATATTGTGTAACAAAGGATAATGACAAAGTTTTCAATTTAATTGATAGCAAAGGAAATGTAATTTATTCTAAATCAGAAGATGATTATCAAATTAGTGATTTTAAATCTGTTGACCAAAATGGACTGTTTGTAATTTCCTATTATTCAGAAAGCAATAAAGATGAAGTGAAAACTGAATTTATAGATTTGAGCGGAAATGTAGTATATACGGTACAGGATGATTGTTTTGAACCAATTGGATATGGAATTTTCAGACAACTCAAAAATAGAACATATACACTTTACAAAGTAACCGCAGAATGAGGTGAAATATATGGAAAAAACAAAAAGAAATCCTGCATTAAAGGTGATAGGTGTTATTTTGATTGTAGTGGGAGTGATAACATTTATTGTGTCAGCCGTTCAGCTTTATGATGTGCAGTCCACAAGAACCCATTGGGCTGAGGGCTTTATGCAGGACTATCAGGCAAGAACAAATGCGACAAATTCAATACCGTGTTACATATTTATGGCTCTTGCGGTGGTAATGGTTATTGCAGGCATTGTTATGGTGTGCATAAAGCCCAAAAATAATGTTATGGCTTTTCCGAATATGCCAGTTTCATATAATAATGTCGGAGAAAGCGTCAGTCTGTATTGCCCAAATTGCAAAAATCCGATAGGTCAGAATGATATATTTTGCAAAACCTGCGGATATAATCTAAAATCAACAACGCAGGTTTCACAAATGAGAATAACCTGTCCAAACTGCGGCGAAGAAAATGAACCCGACAGCAGTTTTTGTGTTAAATGCGGAAGTCAATTATAATAAAATTCAACATAAAACACCCTTTCGGTAAATTACGAAAGGGTGTTTTTATGCTTAAACTATAAAATTATATTTAATCAGTCGTCAATTTCTACGAGGGCGAAGCTTTGCGGTGACATTGTTACTTTGCCGTCTGCAAATTCAGCGTTGCCGAGGGCATATACTGTTTTGCCTGTATATTTTGCGTTCATTACTGCACTTTCACCGAGGGGGTTGAAGTACATAACGAGGTTGCCTCTCTTGTATGCAAACGGAATTTTGCCTTCTTCATACATAAATTCAAGCTCACCGTTGCCTTTAAGGTCATCGTACTTGTGACGAAGTGCAATGATGTCTGTTACAACCTTGTAGATGCTGTCGGGATCGTCCTTCTGATTCTCAACAGTCGGAGCGTCGGCACTCTTATCAACTGCAAGATACGGCTCGTCACTTGTTGAGAAACCGAGGTTCTTACCGCTGTTCCACTGCATAGGAGTACGGGAGCCTGTTCTTGAGTAACCGCCCTCCTTACTTATGATGCCTTTCTGATATCTCATGCCGATTTCATCACCGTAGTAGAGGAACGGAACACCCGGCATTGTGAAAATGAATGCATTCACAAGCTTGATAGCCTCTTTGTCAAGATATGCCGTAACTCTCGGCATATCGTGGTTGTTTGTCATAAAGCTGATGTAGCCGTTGCCCTTTGTCTTTTCATAGTTAGGGAGATATTCATCTGCAAATGCCTTAATATCGCCCTTGCCGTTAGGATTGAAAACAGCCTGATCGCCAAATTCGCCGTAGCGGAAAAGTCTGCTGTAGCCGTTGCCATAGTGGTCAAGATAAAAGTCCATGTGGAAACCTGCATTGTTGATTGCTCTTTCGGGATTGCACCACTCTGCAACCATTGCGGCATTTGGATATTCCGTGTCGAGCATATCACGCACACCGCGCCAGATTTTTGCCGTCGCAATTTTATCGTCATCGTTCTTAACAAGCGAGTCAGCCATGTCAACTCTGAAACCGTCAGCACCCTTGTCAAGCCAGAAACGCATAACATCCTTCATAGCCTCTGCCGTTGCAAGACAATCGGGATGATCACACGGCAACTGCCATTCGGGATGCGTGATTTCGTGGAAACCGTAGTTAAGAGCAGGCTGTGAGCTGAAGTAGTTTACCATATAGTTGCCGTCACGCTCGCAAAGTCCGCACATCATACGGTACTGCGGCGGTGCGTCCCATACGCTCTTTGTAAAGATGTAACGGTTTGAATATTCGCTCTTTGCGGCTTTTTTAGCCTCCAAGAACCATTCGTGCTGGTCTGATGTGTGACCCGGAACAAGGTCAAGAAGAATCTTGATTCCCTTTTTGTGAGCCTCTTCAAAAAGACGAACAAGGTCCTCATTTGTGCCGTAACGCTCTGCAACCTTCTTGTAGTTGCGAACATCATAGCCTGCATCCATAAAAGGTGAATCGTAAATCGGGTTGAGCCAGATTGCGTTGCAACCGAGGCTTTTTACATAATCAAGCTTGCTGATGATACCCTCGATGTCACCGATTCCGTCACCGTTGGTGTCGCAAAAACTCTGCGGATAAATTTCATAGAAAACAGCGTCATTAAGCCAGTTTGGCATAAAAAATCATTCCTTTCGCTTTTTATTTTCTGTGGCTGTATCTTACGGCATCATTGTAGCATTAAATTGTTATGTTGGCAACCTTTTTGCATTGCATACACAAAACTTGACAATTATGTGTGAAAAAACAGCCAAATTTTATTCCATTAATATTTACTTGCAAAAGTGCTTCGTTCATCATAATATGTAAACAGATGTATGTGTATCGGAATTTAGGGGAGGGAGTATTTTGACTGTTGACAAACTCGGCGATAATAAACTGCTGATTAAGCTTGATGAATCGGATATGGAGAATTTTGAGCTTGATTTCGGAAAAATGAGCCTTGAAAACGAGGATAATCAAAAGGTGATTATCGGTCTTATGCGACTCGCCTGTTGCAGAGTTGGACTCGATACGAACGGTAAAAATGTAAAAATAGAGGCTTTTCTGCTCGGTGATGAGTGTTGTATCCTCGTCACGGCAAGTCCGAAAAAGCGTAGATACAGATTGAAAAAATCCGACAGCGGTCTGTGCTGGAAAATGGCGAATGTGTCGGATTTTCTGAATGCGGTGGAAGTTTTGTACCGCAGTAACATATGTTGCAGAAAAAGCTCCGCATACGAAATGTCGGGAAATTATTACCTTGTGTTTGATTATTTTTCATTGCCGAAGCATATGATACGGGTATTGTCGGAATACGGTGAAAGGCAAAAATCCCGCAACGCAGCGGTAAGAGTGCGTGAAAACGCAAACCTGTTGTGCCATGCCGATGCAGTTGCGGTGATAGGAAAGTTTTTGGTGTGAATTGAAAATTGAAAGTTGAAAATTGTTTTGTTTGATTAAAAAACACCCTTTCGGAAATACTCCGAAAGGGTGTTAATCTATGCGTATGTTTAATCTTTTTTTACTTCAATTTCGCCGTGTTCTTCTTCAAAGGACTTAACCCTTTGCTTTATATACTGCTCAATTTCACGATTTGCGGAACGACCTTCATAGTCGGCAACATATCTGAATTTCTGAAAAAGCGTGCGGTTAACTCTCAGAGTGTATCGTAAAATATTATCATCCATAATCGGTACTCCTAAATGTTATTATGACACTATTTTAATGTAATTATTGCGTCAAAACGAAAATGGTGCTATTATGACGTCGTAATGGTGTCATAATTTTAGGAGTGTGAAAAAATGAAAATTGCGATAGTAGGCTCAAGAAGTATTACAGTGAATAATTTAGGCGATTATTTACCTGAGATTACAACTGAAATAGTAAGCGGTGGTGCTGTTGGTGTTGACAGAAGTGCGAGAAATTACGCTAAGACACATAATATTAAACTAAAAGAATTTTTACCCGAATACGAACGATACGGGCGGTCAGCACCTTTGAAAAGAAATTTGCAAATAATTGATTATGCCGATGAAGTTATTGCATTTTGGGACGGTATGTCACACGGAACACGGTTTGTTATAGAAAACTGCAAAAGAAAAAATGTGCCGATTAAGGTTTATGTTTTGGCAAATAAGTAATGTTGCAAACAAACCGAAAATTTCATAATATAAAAACGGTCGGGCAACAAAACTTTGCATTTTACAAAGCAGTTACTCGACCGCACTTTTTACTTATTCACTATTACTTATTACTTTACTTCATCGTTGCTTTGAAAACGAAAACTCGATTCTGTCGTTATCGTAATCAAGCACCATTGTAAGCACACCGCTGTCATAGCTCAGCTTGTATGCCGTACCGTTTACCGTCAGGTCAACGGAGGTTCCGTTGAATGTGTAGGTGGAGTCGCACGAAATTCCTGCAAGGGTGACTGTACAATTACTGCTGTCCTTAAAATTAAGACCAAACTGGTCTTCGTCAACTCCGAGTTCGTTGTATGAAATTGTTTCTCCGTTTGTTTTGGCTGTTGTCGGTACCCATTTGCCGATGATTTCGGCATTTTCGTTACTTCCGCATCCGCAGAAAATTGACGCGAAAACCATCGCACACAGCACAAGGCACATAACCTTGACTTTCATATATAACCCACCCTTGAATTTATTTGTTCCTGTTCCTTTTATACAATATATTTTACCATTTTACGCTTTATTCGTCAAACTTTAAATGTCATAAATTTAAAATTATATGCCACATTTTATTTGCGGATAATTGACAAATCGACACATAAATGAGATAATAAAAAGGTATATGAACTCGGTTTATCCGAACAATAAATCAAGAGGAGTAATGACTATGGCAAAGGAACTTGCTAAATCCTACAACCCGTCAGAGTTTGAGGACAGAATTTACGACTTCTGGCTGAAAGGCAACTACTTTCATGCAGAGGTTGACAAAGATAAAAAACCTTATACAATCGTAATGCCGCCGCCAAATATCACAGGTCAGCTGCATATGGGTCACGCACTTGACGAAACACTTCAGGACATTCTTATCCGTTGGAGAAGAATGCAGGGCTACAGCGCACTTTGGCTTCCCGGAACAGACCACGCGTCAATTGCCACAGAGGCAAAAATCGTTGAGGCAATGCGTAAAGAGGGTATCACAAAAGAGGATATCGGCAGAGAAGAATTCTTAAAGCGTGCATGGGAATGGAAAAAGGTGTACGGCGGAAGAATCACAAGTCAGCTTAAAAAGCTCGGTTCAAGCTGTGACTGGGAGCGTGAGCGCTTCACAATGGACGAGGGCTGTTCAAAGGCTGTTAAAGAAGTTTTTGTTCGCCTTTATAATGACGGAAAAATCTACCGTGGCAACCGTATGGTAAACTGGTGTCCTCATTGCTGTACATCAATTTCGGATGCCGAGGTTGAATACAAGGAGCAGAACGGTCATTTCTGGCACTTGCTCTATCAGGTTAAGGAAACAGGCGAGTACCTTGAAATTGCAACAACCCGTCCCGAAACAATGCTCGGTGATACTGCTGTTGCCGTCAACAAGGACGATGAGCGTTACAAGCACCTCCACGGCTGTCATGTAATTCTCCCGCTCCTTAACAAGGAAATCCCGATTGTTTGCGATGAACACGCAGATATGGAAAAGGGAACGGGCGTTGTTAAAATCACTCCTGCACACGATCCTAACGACTTTGAAGTTGGTCAGCGCTGCAATCTTCCGATTGTTCGTTGCTTTACATATGACGGTCACCTTACAGGTGCAAAGGATGTTGAAGAATACAACGAGTTAAAGGCTAAGGGACAGCTTGCCGAAAACGAACCCGAGGTTCTCGACTGCGGAAAATACGCAGGTATGACTACAATGGAGGCAAGAGAGGCTATTGTTGCCGACCTTAAAGAAATCGGCGCTCTCAAAGAGGTTGAAGAGCTTACTCACGATGTCGGCACTTGCTACCGCTGTCACACAACAATTGAGCCTATGGTTTCAAAGCAGTGGTTTGTAAAAATGGCTCCGCTTGCAAAGCCTGCAATCGAAGTTGTTCGCAAGGGCGACACAAAGTTTATCCCCGAAAGATTTGAAAAGGTTTACTTCCATTGGATGGAGAATATCAAGGATTGGTGTATTTCCCGTCAGCTTTGGTGGGGTCACAGAATTCCTGCATGGTACTGCGATGACTGCGGTGAAGTTATGGTTGCAAAGGACGCACCCGAAAAGTGCTGTAAGTGCGGCAGTACACACATTCATCAGGACGAGGACACTCTCGACACATGGTTCAGTTCGGCACTTTGGCCGTTCTCAACACTCGGCTGGCCCGATAAAACTCCCGAACTTGAGTATTTCTATCCCACAAGCACTCTTGTAACAGGTTATGATATCATCTTCTTCTGGGTTGCAAGAATGATTTTCTCGGCTTGTGAAAATATGGGTTCTGCTCCGTTCAAGACCGTATTTATGCACGGTATTGTAAGAGATGAAAACGGCATAAAGATGTCAAAATCTCTCGGCAACGGTATTGATCCGCTTGAAGTTATTGACAAATACGGTGCAGACGCACTCCGTTTCTTCCTTGCAACAGGCAACACACCCGGTAACGATATGCGTTATTCCGACAAGCGTGTTGAGGCTTGCGCTAACTTTGCAAACAAGCTCTGGAACGCATCCCGTTATGTTCACATGAACATTGACGACCACGATGTTAAGAATGAACTTCCGAAAACTCTCACAACAGAGGATAAGTGGATTGTTTCAACTCTCAACACAGTTGCAAAAGAAGTAAACGAAAATCTTGAGAAGTTTGAACTTGGCATTGCTGTTCAGAAGATTTATGAATTCATCTGGGACTGCTACTGCGACTGGTACATTGAGCTTGTTAAGACAAGACTTTCAAGTGACGGTGAGGACGCTCAGAATGCAAGACAGGTACTTCTCTATGTGCTTGATCAAATTCTCAGACTTCTCCATCCGTTTATGCCGTACATCACAGAAGAAATCTGGCAGACAATTCCTCACGAGGGCGAAACAGTAATGCTCGCAAAGTATCCCGAATACAACGCAGAGCTTGATTATCCCGAGGCATCGGGTGAAATGAAAAAAATTATGGCTGCAATCCGTGCAATCCGTAACCGCCGTGCAGAGATGAATGTTCCGCCGTCAAGAAAAGCAAAGGTTTATGTTGCAACAAAGTTTGCCGACACATTCAAGGACGGCACACAGTTCATTCAGAAGCTTGCATCAGCAAGTGAGGTTGAAGTTGCAGAAAGCTTTGAAATTGAGGGCGCTGTAAACATTGTAACGGCAGACGCAAAGATTTACATTCCTATGGACGAGCTTGTTGACAGGGAAAAGGAACTTGCAAGACTCAACAAAGAGCTTGAACAGGTTAAAAAGCGTCTTGCGCAGAGCGAGGGCAAGCTTAACAATCAGGGCTTTGTTGCAAAAGCTCCTGAGGCTGTAATTGAAAAGGTTAAGGGACAGGCCGCAAAGGAAAGAGAGCAGATTGCTCTTATCGAGGCAGCAATCGCCGCTCTCAAATAATTTGGCAATCCGATAAAACAGAATAAAATTATAATCAAAGGCTGAAAGAGCATAGTTGTTCTTTCAGCTTTTTTATGTTCGTGTAGATAGTCTTAATAGGAGAGTAAGGTTGCCCGAGCAGACGATTTTTAAATTGAAAGTTGAAAATTGAAAATGGAAAATTGTGGTCGGGAAGACAGTTTGCAAAATGAAAAGCATTGTTTCCCGACTGTTTTTTTATATATGGAAGTGGTTGTTTATCTGTAGGGGCGTTCATTGGACGCCCGCAAGTAATGACACAAATTTTATGATAAATATAATTTAGATGTCGCAAAATGATTGCTGTATTGTAGCGGTGAACACGGTTCGCCGCTACAATTTATCCGTAACTATGGTTTGCTCCATGAACAAAAATAACATCCGAAACGGTCAGGAAAAGTCAAAACGCAGAATTGTCCGCTTTAAAAGTAAAATCTGTGAAATAAAGAACATTTCTTTTGAAATCCAAATTCTTCCAATTTGTACAATATGCAGTGGATTTTGTGCAGAAACACAGCTATTTAGCGGTTATAGGTCGGATTACAGGCTGATTTTTGCTCTTGCTATGTTCAATCTTGATAAAAATGACGGATATGTGAAATAAAAATATGTATATGTGCTAATTGCACAAAGAACCGTATTGGTTTTTAGGCATTGCTACAAATCTGCGAAAAACAGAAAATAATGCTTGAAATCCACATTTTTATGTTGTATCATATAGGTGTCAAAGGAAATAACCGATTCGGAAAACGGAAATCAAACAAACGGATCGGAAACATTAAATCTTATTTTTATAAAGAAAAGGAGAAAATATTATGCATGCTTTAAAAAGATTCGGTACAGCTTTCGGCGGATACAAAATGATGGAAAACTACCCTGTTCCTGAATGTGGTCCGGACGACATTATTCTTGAAATCAAGGCAGCCGCTATCTGCGGTGCCGATATGAAACACTGGGGTGTTGACAACGGTTACGATGATACAAACATCACACCTGATCAGCAGCAGTCAGTTCGTGGTCACGAGTTCGCAGGCGAAATCGTTAAGGTCGGCGGAAATGTAAAAGACTGGCATATCGGACAGAGAGTTGTTTCAGACAACAGCGCACATGTTTGCGGCGTATGTCCGGCTTGTGAGCAGGGCGACTTCCTCTGTTGCGAACATAAAGTAAACCTTGGACTTGACAACAACACATGGGGCGGCGGCTTCTCAAAGTATTGTAAAGTTCCGGGCGAAATCCTCGCAATTCACAAACACGCAATTTGGGAAATTCCTGAGGGCATCAAGTACGAAGAAGCTTGTGTACTCGATCCTATCTGTAACGCATACAAGGCAGTTGCTCAGCAGTCACATCTTATCCCAGGACAGGATGTTGTAGTATTCGGTACAGGTCCACTCGGACTCTTCTCAGTACAGGTTGCAAAGCTTATGGGTGCTGTAAACATCGTAATGGTTGGTCTTGACGATGATGTAAAAGTAAGATTCGGCGTTGCTAAAGAGCTTGGCGCTACACACTGTGTAAACGGTTCTAAGGAAGATGTAGTTGCAAGATGTACAGAAATCTGCGGCAGAGATAACCTCGGACTCGTAATTGAATGTTCAGGTGCTAACATAGCTCTCAAGCAGGCAATCGAAATGACAAGACCAAACGCTGAAATCGTTCGTGTAGGTATGGGCTTCAAACCTCTTGAATTCTCAATCAACGATATTACAGCTTGGAACAAGAGCATTATCGGTCACATGGCTTATGACTCAACATCATGGAGAAACTGCATCAGACTTCTCCAGTCAGGTCAGATTAAGGTTCAGCCGATGATTACTCATCGCCTCGGCCTTTCACAGTGGCAGGAAGGTTTCGACAAGATGGCTAAGAAAGAGGCTATCAAGGTTATCTTCCACTACGATTACGAAGATTAATTAAAGAAAATACGCATCAGGGAGGATTTTCAAATGAGAAAGCTTATGATTGCCCCGTCAGTGGGTTGCTGTGATTTGTTCCATGTTGAAGAACAGGTTAAGCTGATTAACGAAAAATCAGATTACCTCCACATGGACATTAAAGACGGTGTTTATGTTCCGAGTTACGGAATCGGTCCTGATTATCTCGACTACCTTAACAAGCATGTTGAGAATCTCAAACCAATGGACGCTCACCTTATGGTAAAACATCCTCAGCAGTATCTTGAAACCTTTGCAAGGGCAGGAGCTGCTTACATAACACCTCACACAGACTGCATCGAAGGCGACGCATTTGTAACGATTCACAAGATCAAAGAGCTTGGATGTAAGGCAGGCGTTGCATTAAGTCCCTCGGTTCCGCTTTCTACTATTGAATATTACCTCCCGTTGCTTGATAAGGTTACAATCATGATTGTTGATCCGGGCATCGCAGGTCAGCCGGTTGATCCGCAAATGTTCGTAAAAATCAACCAACTCGCTAAGATCAGAAAGGAAAGAGGTCTTAACTTCTTAATTGAAGCCGACGGTTCAATGAACAGCAGTCTTTACCGTCCGCTTTACGAGGCAGGTGCAGATCTCGTAATTCTGGGACCTCCGGCATTATGGAACAAGGACACGGATTTCAATAAGGCTTGGGACATAATGGAAAGTGAGCTTGAGCGAGAGCTTGACGGTGCTGAGAGAAAAATCTGATTGAAATAAAAAGTCAAAGAGGAAATTAAAAGGAGAAGAAAATGGCTAACAAAACTTCTGTCAACATTGGCGCAAGACTTGACCGCTTGCCTCAATCAAAATGGCATGTTAAGATCTGGCTGGTTACAGCTTTTGCACTCTTGGTATGCTGGTCAAACGGTATCGGCGGTGCCGTTCAGAACATTCTTTTGAACGAACTTCACTGGCTCGAACCCGGTTCAACACTCCTCGCAATGTGGGGTACAACTTACACAGCAGGACAGCTCTTCGGCGCACTCATCGGTGGTCCTATCGGCGATAAAATCGGCCGTAAAAAGAGTATCCTTCTTTACGAAGTAATTCACATTATCGCTATGATCGGCGGCGCTCTTTCACCGAACATTGCAGTTCTTTATGTGTTCAGACTCCTCCAGGGCCTTGCACTCGGCGCTCTCCTCGTAGTTCTTTTCGCAGGCTTCACAGAGTATGTTCCGGGCAGAAACCGTGGTACATGGTCAAGCCGTACATCATTCATCGGCAACTGGGCTCACCCAATCTGCAACGGTATTGCTCTTCTCATCGGTCTTACAGGCGTAAGCATGAATATGAACTGGAGAATCCAGTTTATGATTCCTTCAATCCTTTCAATCATCGCTTGCATCTTCATCTATGTTAAGTTCCCTGAATCACCGAGATGGCTCGAATCACAGGGCAGACTTGATGAAGCTGACGAGATCATGACAAGCATTGAGAAAGAAATTGAAAAATCAACAGGCAAGCCACTCCCACCCGTTGAAGTTACAAATCCAAAGCCTGTTAAGAAGCTCCCATTCACAGCTCTTTTCAAAGGCAAACTCCTCAGAAGAACTATCGTTGGTTCTCTCGTACTCATCGGTATGAACACAATCCAGTACACACTTATGAACTGGATGCCGTCAATGCTTTCAGGTCTTGGCTATGACACATCAAAGTCACAGTTTATGACAATGTTCGGACTCTTCGGTGCTCCGTTCGGTATCTTTATCGCATCTCTTATCATGGATAAGATTCCTCGCCGTGTAATGGGTGTTATCCTCCTTGCAGGCATGGCAGGTCTTGGTGTTGCAACAGGTCTTCTTGCTCCGACACTCGGAATGACAGGACTTATTGTTATGACATTCCTCCTTAACACAATCATTTATATGTATGTTTGCTACGCATCAGCTGTTTATGTTCCTGAGATGTGGCCTACATCAGCAAAGCTTTCAGGTTCAGGCTTCAGTAACGCAATGGGTCGTGTAAGTAACATCTTCTTCCCGTTCCTCGTTACAAATGTTGCTGCAAGCAGCATGGGCTCAGGCGGTGTGTTCATTCTTATCGCAATTGTTGCAGCAATCATCGCTGTTGCAGTTATCTTCCTCGGTGTTGAAACCAGAGGTGAATCAGTTGAAGACATCGGTGATGTTGACTAATTTCAGCAAAACTTTGTCCGATACATAATTAAAATGTCAGATACGGTGCCTGAGTGCATCAGGCACCGTACCGTAAAACTTATTTCAATGAAAACAGCAATTTTAAAACATTCAAAATTTTACCTTTTAAATTTTAACCACTTAAACCATCAATTTTTTAACCATAGGCAATTAAATTTGAATATACGCAGAAGGCACATCGGGTGCAAATGCTTAAATAAATTATTATAAAGAAAGTGCAGGAGATTATTATGAAAAATTCAGAAGCTATCTTAGTTACTCCAAAGCAGTTTGAAATTCAGGAATGTCCCGTTCCCGAGCCAAAGGATCACGAGATTCTTATGAAGGTTGAATATGTCGGAATGTGCGGTTCCGATATCCACGGCTTTGAATTCGGTCCTTTCATCCCGCCTAAGGATCCTAACCAGAAAATCGGTCTTGGCCATGAGGTTGCAGGCGAGGTTGTAAAGGTTGGCTCAAAGGTTACAAGATTCAAAGCAGGCGACAAGGTTCTCATTGAACCCGGTGTTCCGGATGACAAATGCGAATACTGCCGTACAGGCAGATACAACATCTGTCCTGATGTTGACTTTATGGCTACACAGCCTAACTACAAGGGCGCACTCACACAGTATATGACACATCCCGAGGAGTGGACATACCACATTCCCGAGGGTATGACAACAATGGAAGCAGCTCTCGTTGAGCCGGCAGCAGTAGGTATGCACGCAGCAATCCTCGGCGGCGCTCAGCTTGGTAAGAGCATTGTTATCCTCGGCGGCGGTACAATCGGTCTTATGGTACTTCAGGCTTGTAAGAGCCTCGGTGCAACAGACATCACCGTTGTTGATATTATGCAGAATCGTCTTGACCTTGCATTAAAGCTCGGTGCAAGCAGAGTTATCAACGGCAAAGAGCAGGATACGGTTGCACTTCTCCGTTCACCCGAATATTTCGGTGATCACGGTTGTGAACTCGTATTCGAGGCAGCAGGTTCTGTATTCACAGCTCAGCAGGCTGTTCAGATCGTTGCAAGAGGCGGTAAGATTATGATGGTCGGCACACAGTCAAAGCCTGTTCCGATTGACTTCCTCAAGATTAACCGTGAGGTTATGATCCAGACATCATTCCGTTACTGCAACAACTTCCCGCAGACAATCGAGGCAATCGCAAGCGGTAAGTTCAATGTTAAGGATATGGTTACAAACATCTATGATTACAAAGATGTTCAGCAGGCATTTATGGACGCTATCGACCCCGAAAAGAAAGCCAATATGGTTAAGGGCGTTATCAAGGTAGCCGACTGATATACACAGATTTATTAAAATTTTCATAAGGAAAGGTGATTAAAATGTTATCAGATATCAGATATTGGGAAAAGAAGGCAACAGAGGGACACTACGCTATTCCTCACTTCAATGTATGGAATGCAGAAATGCTCATGGGTGTTATTGACGCAGCCGAAGAGCTCCGTGCTCCAATCATTATTTCATTCGGTACAGGTTTCACAGGCAACACTTCTTTTGAAGACTTCTGCTACATGATGGATTCAATGGCAAAGAAGGCTACTGTTCCTGTAATTGAGCATTGGGATCACGGCAGAAATATGACAATTCTTCAGAACGCTGTTAATCACTGCATGAATTCGGTAATGCGTGACGCATCAGCTCTTCCTTATGAAGAAAATGTCGCTGAAATCAAGAGATGCGTTGACTACTTCCACGCTTACAACATTCCTGTTGAGGCTGAGCTTGGTCATGTAGGTAACGAAACAGTATATGAAGAGGCGCTTTCAGAGTACCAGTACACAGATCCTTCAAAGGCTAAGGAATTTGTTGAGAGAACAGGCTGTGACTCACTTGCAGTTGCAATCGGTAATGTTCACGGCGTATATTCTTCAGAGCCAAAGCTTGCTTTCGATGTACTCGAGGCAGTTGCCAAGGAAGTAGATGTTCCGCTCGTACTCCACGGTGCATCGGGTATCGGTGACGAAGACATTAAAAAGGCTATCTCACTCGGTATCGCTAAAATCAACATTCACACAGAGCTTTGCCAGGCTGCTATGGAAGCTATTAATGCTCACAAGGACGAGCCGTTCCTTGCTGTTGAGCGTGAAGTAAGAAAGGCTGTTAAAGAGCGTGCAATGTACAAGATTAAGCTCTTTGGCGATGACGGCAGAGCAGATGAGTAATATGAGTAATACAGAGAAAAAACTTGATGTTATCTGTCTTGGCGCAGCGGTAGTTGACATTCCTCTCCGTCCGGTATCAAGAGATATTTTTGATATCGAGTCATATCCGGTTGACAGAATTGCAATGTCTGTCGGCGGTGACGCAATGAACGAGGCAACAATCATCAGCCGTTTAGGCTTTAAAACAGGCATTATCGCTTGTATCGGTGATGACGCTGCAGGTCAGTTTATCCTTCGCTCCTGCGAGAAGGACAACATAGATGTTGAAGGCATCAAGATTGATCCGACAATCGACACCTCAATGAACATTGGTCTTGTAACCGATGACGGTGAAAGAACCTTTGTTACAAACCGCAATGGCAGCTTGTGGAAAGAAAACATTGAGCATGTTGACTTTGATAAAATGAAGCAGGCAAAAATCCTTTCCCTCGCAAGTATCTTTAACTGTCCTCTTCTTGACGGCAAGACACTTGTAAAGATTTTCAAAGAGGCAAAGGCGGCAGGTATGACAATTACCGCCGATATGATAAAGCCAAGACTCGGTGAAACTCTTGACGATATCAGAGAAGCATTAAGCTATGTGGATTACTTCTTCCCGAACTTTGACGAGGCTTGCCTTATGACAGGTGAAACCGAAGAATCAAAGGTTGCCGACAAGCTCTTTGAGTGCGGTGTTAAGAATGTAATTATGAAGATAGGCAAGCGTGGATGCTACATCCGCAATGCCACAGGAGCAATGATTGTTCCTGCCTGCAAGGGTGTAACCGCAATCGACACAATCGGTGCAGGCGACAACTTTGCATCAGGCTTTATTTCAGCACTTCTTCAGGGCAAAGATATTCGTGACTGCGGTATCTATGCTAACTGCACAGCGGCTATTTCAGTTCAGTATGTCGGTGCAACAACAGGCGTTCAGAACAAAGAAATGGTTGAAGAAATGCTTGAAAAGTATAAAAAAGATTATATCCTGTAATAGTAATAAATCTGTGACATTAGGCCCTGCGTTCCTATGAATGCAGGGCAAACCCCCACCAATACATTAAAGAAAGGGCAGATGCAAAATGAAGACTATGAAGCTTGGCAAAACAGGCATTGATATTTCAAGAATGGGACTCGGCACCTGGTCAATCGGCGGCGGCTCAGCATGGGGCGGCGACCACGACCTTAAGGTTGTTGTAGATACAATCCGTGAAGCTCCAAAGCTCGGTGTAAACCTTATCGACACAGCTCCCGGTTACAACTTTGGCAACAGCGAGAAAATCCTCGGCAAGGCTCTTGAGGGCATGAACCGTGAAGATGTTGTAATCATCACAAAGTGCGGTGTTACATGGGATCAGGAGATGAAGGGCGACCTTTTCAACAAGGTTAACGGTATTCAGCTTTATAAGAACCTCAACAGTGCCTCAATCAAGAGAGAAATTGAAGAATCACTCAAGAGAATGGGCACAGACTATGTTGATGTATATATGACACACTGGCAGTCAATCGAGGGCAGCGAGTATTATGTTCCGATTCAGAAGACTATGGAGGTTCTCAACGATCTCAAGGCTCAGGGCAAAATCAAGGCTATCGGTGCTGCAAATGTAGATATCAAGCAGATTCAGGAGTACCTCAAGTGGGGTGAGCTTGATATCGTTCAGGCTAAGTATTCAATTCTTGACCGTGGCATTGAGGATGAAATCATTCCTTGCTGTCGTGAAAACGGTGTTACAATTCAGGCTTATTCACCGCTCGAAATGGGACTTCTCTCAGGTACATTCCCAAGAGATTACAAGCCTGTAGGCGCACAGATTCCAAAGAAATGGTTCCAGCCCGAAAATATGCAGAAGGCTATGGATGTTATGGATCAGTGGAAGCCTCTCTGTGAAAAATACAACTGTACAATTGCTAACCTTGCTCTTGCATGGATTCTTGCTCAGGGCGACTTTATCAACCTTCTCAGCGGTTCTACAACTGTAGATCAGATTGCCGAGAATGTTAAGTCGGCAGAACTTGAACTCGATCCCGCTGATGTTGCAATGATGCGTGATATGGTTGAGGCTATCGACAAATAATTAAGGGTTGCTTAATACACCTTTGTGTATAGGGTGAAGGAATCCGCTCCCGATTGTTAAAAATGCTGTAAAAATAGTCGAATTCCCTTTACTTTTGTTGATAATTATGTTAGAATGTAATAAAAGTTGAGGGTAATGTTTATGGCAAAAAGAATTGATGAAATCAGACAAAAAGTTGAAACCGAAGGCGAGGTTTTCGTTTCGGATTTAAGCAGAATATATAATGTAACCGAAGAAACTATCAGGCGTGATCTTGAAAAGCTGAAAAATGACGGTATCATTACCAGAACTTTCGGCGGAGCTGTTCTTAACACAACTTCTCAGAATGACAGAGTGCATTTCTTTAAACGCAAGGGGATTAACCTTGAGGGCAAAAAGAAAATTGCTAAGCTGCTTGTTGACAAATTCATCGGCGTAAACACAATGATGATTGACAACAGCACAACCGTTCTTGAGGCCGTTAAGCTTTTTAAGGACAATGAAAATCTTACCGCAATTACCTTTTCGGCACAGATTTTTCAGGAACTCGACACTTGTAAAATGAAGCTGGTTTCAACCGGCGGACTTTATGATGAAAAAACTCGTTCTTTCTACGGCAATCCTGCAAAAGAGGCTATGTACAAGTACAATGTTGACCTTGTTCTCCTCGGATGCAAAGGGCTTGATATGGAAAGAGGCATAACTGATTCTTCCGAAGGTGAGGCTGATTTGAAGTCTGAGATGGCAAGCCGTGCCGAATGTGTGGTATTACTTGCAGACCATTCAAAATTCAACCATACTGCGTTTGTCAATTTTTTGGATTGGGATAGGATCGATTATCTGATTACAGATGAAAAGCCGTCACATGAATGGCTTGAGTTTTGTGAGCAGATGAAAATAAAACTTATGTACTGATTTACCTTGTCCGGTACATAGTTTGAGTTAGTGCTTTTTATAATTTTACCCATTAAAGCTCCTGTTCTTTTTAATCAAAAATAGCAGGAGCTTTTGCGCTGTCAAAACTTTAGCAGATTTAACAGTTTTGAGAACGCAACGGAAATATTTTTATTATCATTGGATAATGTTGTTAAATCTGAGTTGAATTTTTAAAACTGCAATTATTTTGTATATTGCTTTGAAAATTCCATAAATTAAGGTTATTTTTGCAGACGGGAGACCAATCGGAAACGGTTCCTGTCACATTAAGGAAACGCTGATAAATGTTTGTGCAAGATGTGCAGATAATCTTTATAGGCAATTATTCGGTGCTTCCGCAATAAATGGGTTACCCAAATTCACAGATAAGGAGATGTAAAAATGACAAAACAAAAGGAGAAGAAGAAAGCTTCAATTGTCAAAAAAATGATGATTGCCGTTGTCGCAGGTTTTGTAGTCGGCTTTATATGTCTGCTGATTAAAAGTGCGGTAATGGGAACAGACGGCGAAGGAGCCTGGAAAGTTGTTGAGGCAATTTTGTTCCAGGACATCACCGCAACAAAAGATATCGAAGGACTCGGCTTGTTCTACATCGTAGGCCAGCTGTTTATGAAGGGACTTCAGATGATGATTGTTCCTCTCGTTCTTTGTTCATTAACACTTGCGCTTTGCAGTCTTGCAAACCCGAAAAAACTCGGTCGAATCGCAGGTAAAACATTTGTGTCCTACCTTTGCTTCTATATCGTAGCAGCAGCTCTTGCAGGCGCAGCAGCTTATCTTGCAAAGAGCCTTGGTTGGTTCACAGTCAATCTTCCTGCACAGCAGGCTCAGGACATCGTTACAATGGAGGGTTACAACCCGCTCGTTACAATTGTAAACGCTGTTCCGAGCAATATGATTAACGCAATGTCATCTAACAACACAATCCTTTGCGTTGTTGTTATCGCAATTATCTTTGGTCTTTGTATGACAAAGATGGGCGAAAAAGCAGATCCGCTCAAGCGAGTTTTTGAAAATATCAACGATATCGTTCAGATGTTCCTTAACTTCCTCATCAACAGAATCGCACCTATCGCAATTTTCTGTATGATCGTAAGAGCACTTGCTGTTTACGGCATTGAGTACATTTCACCGACAATGATGTGGATTGTTGTAACAATTGTTGTAAGCCTTCTTCTTGTTTGTACAATTTACCCAATCGGCATTTTCATTACAACAGGTCTTAATCCGTTTATCTTCCTCAAAAAGGCAGCTAAAATCGGTATGTTCGCAGCAGCTACAAACTCGTCTGCCGCAACGCTTCCTCTTAACAAGGAAACTTGTATCAACGAACTCGGTTGCTCAGAAGAAATCAGCAGCTTCGTTCTTCCGACAGGTATGACAATCAATATGAACGGTACAACCGCAATGCATATGATCGCCATTACATTCATCGCCACAGCCGCAGGCGTTAATATCACTCCTGCAACCCTTTGTCTTACAGCATTCCTCTCAATCTGTACAGCAGTCGGTACTCCGGCTATCCCTGTTGCAGGCACAACAATGGTTTATGTTGTAATGATGGGACTTGGCTTGAACTCAGACCTCTGTATGATTGGCTACTCACTCATTCTTGCGATGAACTACCTCCCCGGTATGGCTGTTATCACACTTAATGTTATCGGTGACGCCGCTACTAATGTTATAGTTTGTGCAAAAGAGCATTGCCTCAACAAGGAAATCTACAACAGTAAAACCCCTAAAAACAACTGATTTCAGTAAGATAACTTCCGGAAACCCCTTGTAAAACCGAACCGCCCTCAGACAGCGCATGCACTGCCGAGGGCGGTTTAGTTTTACGGCGAGCCGCCGTTCCCAGTTCGTGTGCGTTGCACACGATTTGCACGCAATGCGTGCAAGTTTGCACGCACAGTTTGGGTTATGCCAAAATATTTGCATAAACATAAACATTCGTCAAGGCGGGCGGATGATATCCGCACCTACAGGATTGCGGCACTTATAAAATTTATTTTAATATGTAATTTGTACCGTTACTTGTCTGCATTCGATGTCTGCCACTACAATTTTGCAATTGATTAAAATTGTCTTATTTGGATAATTCTGCAAACAAAATATAATTCTATTTTCAACCAATTCCAACTATTTTTGGGCAAAAATAAACGGCGGTTTTTACCGCCCGACACACTATATTATACTTAATTTAACTTATATACCCTTATTACCAACCGATTTATTATCGCAAATCAATTCTTTAATCAAATTTCGTTCTAAAATAAAAAAGGCGGATACTCTCCGCTTACACCTTACTATATATTACGCAGTATCACGCATCTGCCATTGTTTTAATTCTTTCATCAATTCGGATTTTGTTTTCGTAGGTCAGTTGTCTGAAATGTTCAATCAAATCGGCTTCGTTCGGTGTAATTTGTGAGTTGCTGTATGGATTTTTAATGTCTGACATACCGATAAGGTAGTCAACCGTAACGCTGAAAATTTCCGCCAAATTTTTGAGCGTGTCAATAGACGGCTGTGTAATGCCCTTTTCATACTTGGAAATCGCACTCGCCTTTAAATTCAGCTTTTCAGCAAGCTCAGTCTGTGACATATCGTTGTCAACACGCAATTCTTTTAATCTGACTGAAAACTCCATAATAACACCTTTGCCCATAAGTTAATTTTAATAGATTGCAAGTACAGCGAATAGCCTAAACTCCATATCCGCCTCAGATGCGGTAACATTTGCATTTAGATTATACCATTCTTTCCACAAATCATAAAAATATTAGCCAAATCAGATTAAAATATGTTGACAATTGCAAAATAGGAATATATAATTATCTTAACAAGATAATTTTCTTGCTGTTATATCTTATTAGGAGGTCAATTATGAGAACTAAAGTCAAAAAATTAACATCGGTTATTCTTGCGGTTGTAATGATGCTCGGCATCTTGACAATCGCACCGCTCACCGTAAATGCGGCAACCTACGGCGACTTTGAATATACCCTCGAAGATGACTATACCTGTACGATTACAAAGTACAATGGTTCTGCGACTAATGTTACTATTCCGTCAACTATTTATGGTAATAAAGTTTGCAAGATAGGAGCTTACGCATTTCGTTATAATGAAGATGTGGTTAGCGTAAAAATACCTTATGGTATTAAAAAAATTGATTCTGAAGGTTTTCAATTTTGCACTCAATTAAAATCAGTCACATTGCCAAATTCTTTGACAACTATTGGATTTGAGGCGTTTAGTGGTTGTGAAAGATTAGAGTATATTTCTATTCCTTCAAGCGTTGACAGTGTTGATTCGTATGCTTTTGAGGATTGTAAAAGTTTGCGTAGTGCTAAAATTGAAGAAGGTGTAGAAACATTTGGTAAATCAGTATTTGGTGGTTGCGAGAGCCTAACAAGTCTTATTTTACCAAATAGTTTAAAATCTATAGATTCACTTGCTTTTTCAGGTTGTGTTAATTTAAAGACTATTAGTTTTGGTCGAAATCTTAAGAGCATAAATGATAATGTGTTCACGGGACATAACTGGTGGGAATACTGTAAAAAACTTGAGAAAATAACAGTTGATAGTAACAACAGTTATTATTGTACTACAGATGGAGTTATGTATGATAAAAAGAAAACAAATCTTATTTTTTATCCGTATGCAAAGAGCAACTCTACTTTCACTATACCGTCGTCGATAAAAACATTATACAGTGAAACCATAGTAAATAATTCATACTTAAAAACAATTACTATTCCGGCAAGTGTTACAGATATTGAAGATCATGCTGTTGGATATATTGAGGACGGTTGGGACTACAACAAAGTAAGCGGTTTCACAATCAAAGGTTACAAAGGTACAGCCGCAGAAAGATATGCACGAAATAATGATTTTAATTTTGTACAATTGCAGGTTGTTCCAACCTCGGTTGCCCTTAACAAGACAACTTTAACACTTGATATTGGGAAAACCTCAAATCTCAGAGCAACAGTATACCCATCAAATGCATCAAATAAAAAATGCACTTGGAGCAGTTCAAACACAAGTGTTGCAACTGTTGACAAAAACGGCAAGGTAACTGCCAAAGCGTCGGGAACTGCAACAATTACGGTGAAAACTTCCAACGGAAAAACAGCAACCTGTAAGGTTACCGTAAATCTTCCCACTCCGCAAATTACAGGTCTTGCAAACACAACAGGCGGTATCAAGATTTCGTGGAACAAGATTGACGGCGCTTACGGCTACAGACTTTATTACAAGCCTGTATCGGGTGGTTGGAAACGCTTTAAAGACACAACCGCCACATCGTTCACCGATTCGGGAGTAGTACCGAATAAAACCGAAACATACACAATCCGCTGTATTGACAAAAACGGCAACACAATCAGCGGATTTAACTCGACAGGCTGGTCGAAAAAATATACACCCGCTGCTCCGACAATTTCAAAACTCGATATCACCACAGGCGGTATCAAACTTAGTTGGAACAAAATCGCAGGTGTTTACGGCTACAGACTTTATTACAAGCCTGCGTCTGGTGGTTGGAAACGCTTTAAAGACACAACTGCCACATCGTTCACCGATTCGGGAGTAAGTCCTAACAGAACCGAAACCTACACAATCCGTTGTATTGACAAGAACGGCAATACCGTCAGCGGTTTTTATTCAAGGGGTTGGTCGAAGAAATACACTCCTGTTGCTCCGACAATTACAAGGCTCTCAAACACATCAAAGGGTGTGAGCGTAACTTGGAATAAAATCGCAGGCGTTTACGGCTACAGACTTTACAGAAAATATGACGGCGGAAGCTGGACAAGGGTTAAGGATACAACTTCAACCTCTTTCACAGATTCAGGTGCTAAAAAGGGTAAGAAGGTAACCTACACAGTTCGTTGTATTGACAGGAAAGGCAAAACGGTAAGCGGTTTTAACTCAAAGGGTTGGTCAATTACAAGAAAATAGTATTTTAATCAGAAATCCCGACAGGTTTTGTACTGTCGGGATTTTTGCTCGTTTTTACCATTGAAAAGACTAAAGAATAATGTTATAATAAATCTGAATATGGGAAATTATGAATTACTTTATCGAATACAGGAGATGAAAACAAAAAATGGCAATAAAGGTAACGCTCCTTACACACACACCTAACCCTGAACAGACGGTTGCGATGGCGGCAAAGCTTTGCTATTCACCGTCAGGGATTGAAGATATAAGAGAAGGTCTTGACGAGGAAAAAACTTCCTCATTTATTGATATGCTTGCAAGCCTCGGTCATGCAAGTCCGACCGAACACGCATATTTTACATTCGGCATTGAGGGTATTTCGAGAGCTTGCTCACACCAGCTTGTTCGCCACAGAATTGCATCCTACAGTCAGCAGTCACAGCGCTATGTTGACGGCACAAGGTTTGACTTTGTAACTCCGCCCGAGATTGCAAAGAACGAAAAGACTCTTGCCGCCTATGAAAAGGCTCTCAAGGTTGAGGCTGACGCTTACAAGGAAATCAGAGATGCACTTGCTGTCGGTTACATCAACGAGAAATGTCCCGATAAATACAGCGGAACGGATGAAGAAATTATCAATGCCTACAAGGTTGACGACAAAAAATCCTGCAATGCTTTCATCAAGAAAGCCAATGAGGACGCAAGATTTATTCTTCCGAATGCATCGACAACAAAAATTGTCTGCACTTTCAATGCAAGAAGCTTGCAGAACTTTTTTGCACACCGTTGCTGCAACAGAGCGCAGTGGGAAATTCGTGAGGTTGCCGAACAGATGCTTTTGCAATGTCTTGAGGTTGCTCCGCACCTTTTCAAAAACTGCGGCCCGTCATGCCTGTTCGGACCATGCCCCGAGGGCAATATGTGTTGCGGAAAGCAAAAGGAAATGCGTCAGAAATACGGCAGAGAAAAGTAAGGTATTTTTATTATGAAAAGCAAAATTATTGTTATTGAGGGACTTGACGGCAGCGGAAAAGCTACGCAGACAAAGATTTTGTGCGAAAAAATTTCCGCTCTCGGCAAAAAGGTCACAAAGCTTGAATTTCCGAATTATGAAAGTCCTGCCGCCGCTCCCGTGAAGATGTATCTTAACGGCGAATTTGGCGACAAGCCCGATGATGTCAATGCCTATGCGGCGAGTGCGTTTTATGCGGTTGACCGTGTTGCAAGCTATCTTCAGTTTTGGAAAAAGGAATGTGACAACGGCGGTGTGATTTTAAGCGACCGCTATGTGACTTCAAATATAATTTATCAGATGTCCAAACTCCCGAAAGAGGAGTGGAACAGCTTTATTGATTGGCTGAACGATTTTGAATACGAAAAGCTCGGAATTCCGAAACCCGACCTTGTAATCTACCTTGATGTTGAACCCGAGGTTTCGCAGAAGCTTATGGAAAAACGCTACGGCGGTGACAACAGCAAGAAAGATTTGCATGAGAAAAATCTCCGTTTCCTTCTTGACTGTCGAAAAAGTGCAGTTTATGCCGCTAAAAAATGCGGTTGGAAGGTTATTAATTGCTGTGAAAACGGAGAGATTAAGAGTATAGAAAAAATATCGGAAGAGATAGAGAGGGCAGCGGCTGAAATTTATGCTGAGCTTTAAAAAAATTGAGCAAAGTGACATAAACGAACTTAAAAAATACTACGATTATGATGAGTGCATGGGTTGCGATACCAACCTTTTGAACGCTTATCTTTGGCGAAACGAATACAATATTAAATTTGCTTTTTATGATGATACAATTGTCAAGGTGTATTGTAATCCCGACGAGTCTGTCTGGGGTTACTGTATGCCTACAGGCAAAAATATAAAGGGTGCGCTTGAAGAGGTTTTCAAAGATGCCGAGGAGAGAAACGGCAATTTGCAAATTGTTATGCTGACAAACGGCAATCGTGCAATGCTTGAAACAATGTTTCCCGATAAATTTGATTATGTCCGTTCACCCGAAAATCAGGATTACATCTACACTTCCCGTGACCTTGCAACCCTTGCGGGCAAAAGGTTTCACGCAAAGCGTAACCACATTTCAAAATTTTACAGAACCTACACCGATACCCGTTTTGAAACTCTGTCGGATTCAAACATTACCGATGCATTAACGGTTGCAAAACTGTGGTGTGCGGAAAATGACACCGATCCCGAAGCTTCAAGCGAAATTACGGCAATCAGGAAAATGTGCGACCTCAAAGACGAATATAATGTTAAGGGCGCTGTACTGTATGTTGACTCAAAGCCTGTTGCCATGACTCTCGGAAGTGAAATTTCACCCAAGGTGTATGACATCAACTTTGAAAAGGCACTTCGTGAATATGACGGTGTTTATGCCGTAATCAACAACGAATTTGCCAAAACTCTTACGCAGTATGAGTATATAAACCGTGAGGAAGATATGGGACTTGAGGGACTCAAAAAGTCTAAACTTTCATACAATCCCGTTATTATCCTCGACCGCTGGAATGCAAAACCGAAAAAACGATGAAAACGATATTTCGCAAAACCGAAAAATCCGATACCGAAAGCCTAAAAAAGCTGTGGCTTTCGTGTTTTGACGAGGATGTAACTGCCGTCAATCTGATTTTTGACAGCAACCTTTTTGACGGCTACTGTGCCGTTGTTGACGATAGAATCGTTTCGGCTCTTTACCTTGTAAAAGGTACGCTCAACGGCGAAAAATCGCATTATCTTTGCGGTGCGTCAACCGATAAATCTTTCCGTGGTAAAGGAATAATGTCAAGGCTGATTAATTTTGCACTTGATGACGCAAAGAATAACGGTGATGTCTATTCTCTGCTTTTTCCTGCAAATGACGGTTTATACGGCTTTTACGAAAAACTCGGATATGTTCCGAACTGTACCGTAAAAAGCCGTGAAATTTCAAGACAAACTCTTGAAAATTTTGCAGAGAAGAGCTTGAATATCGGCTGTTCAAAAGAAAATTCTTTCATATACGGTGAGAATTTTTTTGAATTTGCAAAGTCCTATTATGAGATTTACGGCTCAAAGGTGATCAATAAGAATGACTGCTTTGCCGTATTTGATGAAAACGAAAATACTGCCGATGTTTTTTACTCGGCTTATAAAAATATAAACGAACTTTCCGCACTTTTGCTAAAAAGTACAAAATCCGAAAAGTTTGTGTTCACGGGAAAATCCGACAACGCACTTTTTGAAAACTGCAAATCACAAAAATGCGGAATGATTAAATCACTCGACAAAAACCATAAAATTCCCGATGATGTCTATATCGGGATTACTCTTTCCTGAAAGGAAGTTTACTATGTTCTATGTATTTCTTGCAGAAGGCTTTGAAGAAACAGAGGCGCTTGCCCCCGTTGATGTAATGCGCAGGGCAAAGCTTGATGTTAAAACAGTCGGCGTAACAGGCGAATGTGTTACAAGCTCACACGGTGTGCCTGTAAAAGCCGATATCACAATTGACAATATCGACCTTGACGATGTTCAGGGTGTTGTACTCCCCGGCGGTATGCCCGGAACTCTCAATCTTGAGGCAAACGAAAAGGTTCTTGAGGCTGTTAAGTATAGCTGTGAAAACGGCAAAATCGTTGCCGCAATCTGTGCCGCTCCGTCAATTCTCGGTTACCTCGGAATTCTTGACGGCAAAAAGGCAACCTGTTTCCCCGGCTTTGAAAAGGAGCTGAAGGGTGCAGACTATACAGGCACTCACACCGTAACGGACGGCAATGTAATTACAGCAAAGGGCGCAGGCTGTGCAATTGAATTCGGCCACGCAATTGTTTCTCTCGCAGTATCAAAGGATGCCGCCGACAAGGTTATCGGTGATATGCAATGCCTGTAAAAAATGTCCGTGAGCTGAAAAGTCAGCTCCGTGCAAAATATAAAAAAATCCGCAAAGGCTGTCCTCCCGAAAAGAAACAGCAGCTTGACCTTGCCTTGCAGAACGCTTTTCTGGCAAGTGAAGAGTACAAAAACTGTGATGTGCTTTTTGCGTTTGTTTCGTCGACAATTGAAGTTGACACCTCGCTTATCCTTGAAACAACGCTGAAAGACGGCAAAAAACTTGCCTTGCCAAAGTGCAAAAACAATTTCGGCGAAATGGATTTTTACCTTGTGACCTCACTTTCTCAGCTTGAAAAGGGTGCTTTTTCAATTATGGAACCAAACCCCGAAGTCTGCGAAAAGTACGAGGATTTCTCACACGGACTTTGCCTCGTTCCGGGACTTTGCTTTGATACGCAGGGATTCCGCCTTGGATTCGGCAAGGGTTACTATGACAGATTTTTGCAGAAATTTTCGGGAACAAGCGTGGGACTTTGCTACTCCAAATGTATGGAGCATACCCTGCCCTCGGGAGTGTTCGACCGCCCCGTTGATGCCGTGATTACCGAAAAATATACCAACCGAACAAATAACGAGTTTGTAAAGGAATGATACATTATGAACCCTGATAATTTTAATATGAGCGAACAGGAGCTTAACGCTCAGCGTCGCAAAAGAGCTGAAAATTTCAGACTTAACATTGATGAAACCGAGTACGAAGATGAAAATATGTATGGTGAATCCGAAAGTGAGCCGTCCGACCTCAATTCATACAGCGGTCAGGATGTTAAAAAGCAGATGGCAAGAGAGTCAAAGCATGTTCTTAAACAGAAGAAAAAGGAAGAAAAAAAGGCTCTTAAAGCGAAGAATAAACATAACCGCAGAATTTTCCGCCTTACATGGATAATCTCGGTTGTGATTGTCGGTGCAATGGCTGCCGTTTATATGATAACAGGTATGAACGATTTGCTTGCCGTAAACAGAACCGATTCTTCAACAGTCAAGATTGAGATTCCCGAAAATCCGACAGTTGACGATGTTACAAAGGTGCTTGTTGATAACAAGGTAATCGGTGAGCCGTCATATTTCAAGCTTTTTGTCAAAGTTACAAAGTCAGCCGATGATTTCACTCAGGGTACATATGAAATCCGCAAAAATATGGACTACGAGGCAATTGTCAACTTCCTTTCGAGTAACAACAACAGAACCGACACGGTTTCCGTTACAATTACCGAGGGTGAGAGCGTTCTTGAAATTGCCGACACTCTCAAAAAGAACGGTGCTTTGGGTGACAAGGACGAGTTCCTTTCGCTCTGCAATTCCGACAAATTTGACAGCGACTTTGATTTTATCAAGGCTGAAACAAATGCGGACAAGCGTTACTACAAGCTTGAGGGTTATCTCTACCCCGATACATACGAATTCTACAAAAATGAAAATGCGGAGTCCGTAATCTACAAACTTCTCAATAACTATGAAACTAAGATAAATGAAAAGCAGACTGTTGACGGCTATTCAAAGAAAACAACAGTTCTAAAAATGGTTGAAGAGAGCGACACAAAGTATTCACTTGATCAGGTTATGACAATCGCCTCAATCATTCAGGCAGAGGCGGCTGACAAAGAGGATATGTACTACATCTCATCAATTCTTCACAACCGTCTTACAGCCGACAGCAGTGCAGGTGTGTCAAACCTCGGTCTTGATTCGACAAAGTTTTACCCTTACAGAAGCCTTGAAGATGTTCCCGAAAATGACAGAAGTACCTACAAGAGCAGATATGATACATATGATAAGAAGGGTCTTCCTTACGGTCCAATCTGCAACCCCGGTATGGATGCGATAATTGCCGCACTCAATCCGAACAGCACTGATTACTACTTCTTCTGTCACGACAGCAAGGGACAGGCTTATTACGCATCAACACTTGATCAGCAAAACGCAAATCTGGAGTATATTGAAAGCTATGATAACTAATTTTGAAAAACCTGAAATTTTGTCACCGGCAGGTGATATGGATTGTCTTAAATCCGCATTAAACTTTGGCGCAGACGCAGTTTTTCTTGCAGGAAAAATGTTTGGAATGCGTTCCGCACCGCAGAATTTTGATAACGATCAGCTCAAACAGGCTTGTGACCTTGCCCACGCAAAGGGTGCAAGAATCCATGTGACCTGCAACACACTTCCACGCAACAATGAAATTCCTCATCTTCAGGAATTTATGGAAAATGCTCAGGCTTGCGGAGTTGATGCGTTCATCATTGCCGACCTCGGTGTTTTTGAGGCGGCTAAAAAGTATGCGCCAAAGGTTCAGCGCCACATTTCGACTCAGGCAGGAGTAACAAACTATGCAGCGGCAAATGTACTCTACAATATGGGTGCGTCAAGAGTTGTGCTTGCAAGAGAAATTCCGCTTGATGAAATTGCCGAAATGCGTGCAAAAGTTCCGAAAGAGCTTGAAATCGAATGCTTTGTACACGGTGCAATGTGCGTTTCATTCTCAGGCAGATGCCTAATTTCAAGCTATATGACTGGCAGAGATGCAAATCACGGCGACTGCGCTCAGCCGTGCCGTTGGAAATATCATCTCTACGAAGAAAACCGTCAGGGACAGTATTTTCCTGTTGAAGAAACAGGTGACGGCACATACCTCTACAATTCAAGAGATCTCTGTATGATTGAGCATATCCCCGAACTTGTAAAGGCAGGTATTTCAAGCTTTAAAATTGAGGGCAGAGCAAAGTCGGCTTATTATACAGCTGTTACAACAAACGCTTATCGCCACGCTGTTGACGATTATTTTGCCGAGGGTGATAATTATACTCTCAAACCTTGGATTAGGGAAGAGCTTGAAAAAATCAGCCACCGTGAGTATAACACAGGATTCTATTTTGGCAGAGAACCCGGTCAGGTTACAGGCAACGGAGGATATATCCGTCATTATGATAATGTCGCATTGTGCGAAGAACTTGTTGACGATACAACAGCGGTAATCACTCAGCGTAACAAATTCTATGTCGGCGACACACTCGATGTGCTTCCGCCGAGCGGAATACCGTTTGAAATCAAGTGCGAGTCGCTTACAACAGACGAGGGTATGCCCGTTGAAAGTGCACCGCACCCAATGCAAAGACTTACAATGAAGTGCAACGCATCAGTTCCGTCAGGCTCGGTTATCAGAAAAAAGCGTGATTAATCCCGAATTTTGCTATTGATAATGTAGAAAAACAGAGATTAACCCGTGATTTTGCTATTGACAACACAAAGAAACAGTTCTATAATCTATGTATTGCAATTGAATTACAATATTCGGCTGTGACGGGATTAACCGAGATGTCAGCATTTCAGAGAGAAAGCCGTTTGGTGCAAGGCTTTTATGTAAAGTTTCGGTACGCTGCCCCTGAGCTCTGTGTGATTAAGCACAGCGTATTTCTGCGTTAAGGAAATGTAATCTATATGACGATTACTCAAAGCGGACGCTTAGCGTCAATTTGGGTGGTACCGCAGGATATTCCTGTCCCATTGTATTTTTATACAATGGGATTTTTTATTTTGCCCGGTTGCATACTTTAAACAAATTTGAACGAATATTGTATTCCCCTGTGAATTTGTATAAGGAGAGATTTTTTATGAAGTGGACAGGACTTAACGAATTAAGAGAAAAGTTCCTTGAATTCTTTGAATCAAAGGGTTGTTTAAGACTCCCCAGCTTTTCACTTGTTCCAAAGGACGACAACAGCCTTCTGCTCATCAACAGCGGTATGGCTCCTATGAAAAAATATTTTACAGGTGAGGTAACACCTCCTCGCAAGCGTGTTACAACCTGCCAGAAATGTATCCGTACTCCCGACATTGAGCGTGTCGGCATCACTGCTCGTCACGGTACATTCTTTGAAATGCTCGGTAACTTCTCATTCGGCGACTATTTTAAGCACGAAGCTACGGCTTGGGCATGGGAATTCTTCACAAAGGTTCTTGAAATGCCTGAAGAAAAGCTCTATGTTTCAATTTATGAGGACGATGACGAGGCTTTTGACATTTGGACAAAGGAAGTCGGAGTTGATCCGTCACATATGGTAAGACTCGGCAAGGAAGATAACTTCTGGGAACACGGTTCAGGTCCCTGCGGCCCTTGTTCCGAAATCTACTTTGACCGTGGTGACGCAAAAGGCTGCGGCAGACCTGATTGCCATGTAGGCTGCGAATGTGACCGTTTTGTTGAGGTTTGGAACCTTGTATTTACTCAGTTTGAGAGTGACGGCAAGGGCAACTACACTCCTCTTGAACATCCGAACATTGATACAGGTATGGGTCTTGAAAGACTTGCTTGTGTTATGCAGGGCGTTGACAACCTTTTCCTCGTTGACACAATTCAGAACATTATGAAACACATCTCACAGATTACAGGTGTTGAGTACGGCAGAGATGAAAAGAGCGATGTTTCGCTCCGTGTTATCACAGACCATATCCGCAGTACAACATTTATGATTGGTGACGGTGTTCTCCCGTCAAACGAGGGCAAGGGTTATGTACTACGCCGTTTGCTTAGAAGAGCCGCTCGTCACGGCAGACTTCTCGGTTACAACGAACCTTTCCTTTATAAGGTTTGCGATACAGTTATCAAGGAAAATCTCACTGCTTATCCTGAACTCAAAGAGAAGCAGGAGTTCATCACAAAGGTTATCAAGGTTGAGGAAGAAAGCTTTGCCAAGACAATTGATCAGGGCTTTAAGATGCTCAACGGCATTATGGACAGTGATGATGTTAAGGTTCTCAGCGGTGAGGACGCATTTAAACTCAACGATACTTACGGCTTCCCGATTGACCTTACAAAAGAAATTCTTTCGGAAAAAGGCATCAAGGTTGATGTTGAGCGTTTCCGTGAGCTTATGAAAGAGCAGAAAAAGCGTTCTCGTGATGCAAGAAAGAATGCAGGCGCAGACGCTTGGATTTCTGACACAACAGACCTTTCGGATATTGCAAACACAGAATTTGTTGGCTATACAGACCTCAAGACAACTTCAAAGGTTCTTGCAATCGTTAAAGACGGTGTGAGAGTTGACAGCATTGGTGAGGGCGAAAACGCTATTATCGTTCTCGACAAAACTCCGTTCTACGGTGAAGGCGGCGGTCAGGTTGGCGACACAGGTGTTATGGAGTCAGGCAGCTTCTCTGCTGATGTTGACAACACAACAAAGAATCCGTCAGGTACAATCTATCTCCACGCTTGTACTGTTAAGAGCGGCAGTATCAATGTGGGCACAGAAGTTTCAACAGCTGTTGATGAAGAGCGTCGTGCCGACATTACAAGAAACCATACAGCTGCTCACCTTCTTCAGGCTGCTCTCCGTGAGGTTCTCGGCAACCATGTTCAGCAGGCAGGTCAACTTGTTTCCGACGATTACTTCCGTTTTGACTTTACTCATTTTGAGGCTCTCACAGCAAAAGAGCTCATCGAGGTTCAGAACCTTGTAAATAAAAAGATTCTTGATGCTGTCCCTGTTACAACACAGGAAATGCCTATTGAAGAGGCTAAAAAGCTCGGTGCAATGGCACTCTTCGGCGAAAAGTACGGTGATGTTGTCCGTGTTGTAAGCGTAGGCGACTTCTCGGTTGAATTCTGCGGTGGTACTCATGTTAAGAATACTGCTAACCTCGGTCTTTTCAGAATCAGACAGGAGGGCTCGGTTGCCGCAGGTGTAAGAAGAATTGAGGCTCTCACAGGTATGGGCGTTCTCAAGTACATCAACGGTATGAGCGCTGTTATTATGGATGTTTGCTCATCGCTCAAAATTGCAAATCCAAAGGCAGTTGTTGAGGGCGTTCAGAAAGCCGAACAGCTTATTAAGGAACAGCAGAGAGAAATCAATGAACTCAACTCAAAACTTGCTGTTGCTCAGATTGGTCAGCTCTTTGCAGGCACAACAGAGGAACACGGTGTAAGAGTTGTTACCGGCAAGATTGACAAGGCTAATGCCGATATTCTCCGCACAATGTGTGAAAAGGCAAGAGATTTTGCTCCAAAGTGCGTATGCGTTCTTGCAACAGAGAATGACGGCAAGGTAACATTTGCCGCAGCCTGCGGTAAAGAGGCTCTCGCTCTCGGTGCAAACGCAGGCAAAATCGTTAAGGCTGTTGCTCAGAAAGCAGGCGGTAACGGTGGCGGCAAGCCCGATATGGCTATGGCAGGCGCTAAGCAGCCGGAGAAAATTTCTGAGGCTCTTGACAGCGTTAAAGAAACTGTATACGGTATGTTAAAGTGACCAAAAATTGCACATTATGGTTTGTTTGAATCCCAAATTGTGGAAAATAGCCAAACAAACATATTAAATCTTGTGCAATTGAGAGAAACGGTTTTGAATTAAACCTATTGCAGTTTTGTAATTTTTATTGTATAATAACAATACTAAGATATGAATATCTATCTTGGATATGTATGAACAATTTTAGGAGGAGATTAAAAATGTTCAAGAAAATTGCAGGTCTTTTTCTTGCAGCAGCAGTAATGTGCAGTTCAGCTGCCATCACAGCAAGTGCTGCAGAAGCAGAAGATGACGCTGCTGTAGCTGCAGCAGATCAGTCAGGTGAAGTTTCAGCTGAAGGTTCTTCAGAGGTTTCTGCCGACGCTTCTTCAGAAGTTGGCGCAGGTAACACAATCAACTTTGATGTTAAGAAGTCAGGTTGGAATAATGTTAAGATAGTTTACTGTCACGTTTGGAAGGCTGACGGTACAGGCACATGGCCTGATTGGCAGTCAAAGAAGGAGAAATGTACATACAATTCTTCAACAGGTATTGCTACATACGACCTTTCAAAGACAGGTAACACAATTTCTAAGTCAGACGGAAGAGTTTACTGCGTAATCTTCAGTGCTAACACAGGTATGCAGTCATACAACGCTATCATGAGCGGTAACTGCATCGGCGACACACTTTATTGCACAGGTAATCAGATTGAAAACCCTGAGGACTCAGAGAAGAAGGCAAACGAAGCAAAGTGGGAAAAGAATTCTGACTGTGGTCCTGAGAGAAAAATCACATCAACAGGTAATGTTGTTGGTTCAGCTTTCCCGGAAGGCGAAACAGATGTAACAATGATGGCTACATACCTCATTGCTTACTACAACGATCCTGCTAAGACAGATCTTACACAGAACCTTCTTAACACACTTAAGGTTAGCCCAACACAGGTTATGGGTGCTGTAACAGATAAGCTCAATGCTACAAACAACGCTGATAAGGATAAGATTGCTCCTGCAGTTGAGAAGATTCTCTCAGGTTGCACAGATCCTACAACAGGTAAAAAGGTTGACAAGACTCAGCTCGACAACGCTAAGAAGTCAGGCAACAAGGGTTCAAGCTCATCAGGCTCAAGCAACAGCGGTTCAAGTTCTTCTTCAAGCAACGGTGGTTCAAGCTCATCAGGTTCAGGTTCTTCAAGCACAGGCGCAGTTAAGTCAGGCGTTGAAACAACTATCGTTTTCGTAATGGCCGGTCTTATGATTTCTGCTGCAGGCGTTATGTTCCTTGCAAGAAAGAAGAGAGAAGAATAATTTAAAAGATTGTTCTTTTAGCTAAGCATTTTTCGGACACTGTCACACGGCAGTGTCCGTTTTGCTTTGTTGTTTGTATTCGGCTTAATTGCCGTTTTTGCCCGATTAGTCGAAAAAATTTTAGAAACACCTTGACAATAGCCTCTTGTTTTGCTAAAATATTAATGTTGCATCGGGATGTAGCGCAGTTTGGTAGCGCACACGTCTGGGGGGCGTGGAGTCGCAAGTTCAAGTCTTGTCATCCCGACCAACTAAAGCCTTTTTGTCTTTTGACAGAAAGGCTTTTTTCTTTACGATAAACTGCTTACTGCAAATAATTAACGCAAAAGGAGAAAATATGCTTAATATCGGCTCTCATCTTTCAATATCAAAAGGATTTTACGCAATCGGCAAGGATGCGCTTTCAATCGGTGCAAACACATTTCAATTTTTCACACGCAACCCTCGTGGCGGTGCGGCACGAAAAATTGATGCAGAAGATGTTAACGCACTTATTAAACTTATGTCAGAAAATAATTTTGCGAAAATTCTTGCCCACGCACCGTACACAATGAACCTCTGTTCGGCAAAACCCGAAACCCGTGAATTTGCCCTGAACACGCTTACAGACGATTTGAAAAGAATGGAATATCTTCCGAATAATCTTTATAATTTTCATCCCGGCAGTCACACGGGACAGGGTGTTGAAACCGCAGTTGAGCAGATTTCCGATGCCTTGAACACAGCAATGTTTGATGATATGACAACAACCGTGTTGCTTGAAACAATGGCGGGCAAGGGAACAGAAGTCGGCAGAACCTTTGAAGAACTGCGTATGATTATCGACCGTCTCGAAAGAAACGATAAAATCGGTGTTTGCCTTGACACTTGCCATATTTTTGACGCAGGCTATGACATTGTCAATAATCTTGACGGTGTACTTGATGAATTTGACCGTGTAATCGGTCTTGACAGGCTAAAAGCAATTCACCTTAACGACAGTATGAATCCGATTGGCAGTCATAAGGACAGGCATCAGAAAATCGGCAAGGGCAATATCGGCATTGATGCCTTTGAGAAAATTATCAATAATAAAAATTTGCGTAATCTGCCATTCTTCCTTGAAACACCGAACGAGCTTAAAGGCTACGCAGAAGAGATTGCACTTCTGCGTGGTATGTATTTTGAATAGTAATTGTTACGATTTGTTTTACAAGATAAAATTGTACAAAAAATCAAGACAGTTAATGTATATTATTGTTGCTATTTTAAGTGAAAATCTTTGCAATTTTCGCTTATTTTACTTATATTGGCAATATAACTAAAAAGATTTGCCTTTATTGTGCAGTTAGTAAATTGATTAAGACACGAATTTTTGTTATTATTAATCTGTGTACTGGCAAATATTGTTATTTCTCAACAAACTGGTCAACGGTTTACGCTTATATGTGGAGCAATGCAAACCCGAAGATGATGACATGGCCGGGTGTTCAGGTGACAAAGGTAAACGGTAATGTTTACTCAGCCGAAATTCCTGACGGTGCAACGAGCATCATCTTCAGCAACAACGGCAATAACCAGACAGCCGACCTCACAATCAATGCCGGCAAGCTTTATGAAAACGGCTCATGGTCTGATTACAACGCTTAATTGCGTTAAAAATTCAAATTGAATTTAAAGTTTTTAAAGTCCTCTCGATTTTTCGAGGGGACTTTTTGCAATGCGAAATCTGTACATTTACCGCAAATTGTTGTTTCATAATCCTCCGTAAATCGGGAACAATAATCAAAAATAATTTACGGAGTGATATTGTGATTGAAAATATACAGAAAAAAGAATTTGAGAGTTTAATCAAATCATCAAAACCTGTACTTGCGGATTTTTATGCGGTATGGTGTTCACCGTGCAAAATGCTCGCCCCAACGATTGAAGAAATTCATAATGAGTACAACGACTATTTTGAAACCGTCAAGGTAAATGTTGACGAAAACCCCGAACTGACAGAGTATTACGGAGTGTCAGGAATTCCTGCACTTCTGCTTTTTAAGGACGGAAAGGAAATTTTGCGGATGTCGGGAGTTCAGACAAAGGAAAGAATAATTTCCGCAATCTCAGAAAAGATGGGTGAGAGCCTTGTATGATCTTGTAATTGTCGGCGGAGGTGCGGCAGGACTTACGGCGGCACTTTATGCCTCTCGGAGTGGACTTGACTGCATTGTGCTTGATCCGTCATCACCCGAGGGCAGTTCAATTGCTCTTACCGATGCTGTTGAAAATTACACTGGGTTTAACGATATTGCAGGATTTGACCTTATTCAGCATTTTTATTCACACGCAAAGTCATTCGGTGCAAATTTTGTCAGACAATCCCTTGTCGGCATAAGAAAAAATTATGACGGTTTTATCCTTGAATGTTCCGACGGTGAAATCAATACAAGGTCGGTTATTCTCTGTATGGGTGCAGCCCACAAAAAGCTCGGAATCGACGGCGAGAGCGAGTTTGATGGCAGAGGAGTGAGCTATTGTGCTGTGTGTGACGGCTATTTTTTCAAAGACAAAACAGTGGCGGTAATCGGCGGAGGAAACACCGCCGTTACCGAGGCGACCTATCTTTCTCATATATGCAAACGGGTTTTTCTTATTTGCAGGGGTGAAGCATTGAAAGCCGACAGAGTGCTTGTGCAAAAGCTTGAAAAATCGGGCAATGTCAAAATCCTTTACAACACCAATGTTATGAAAATTGACGGTGACGAAAAGGTTAAATCGGTTACGCTTGACAATGAGAAAATTCTGAAAACTGACGGAGTTTTTGTTGCGGTAGGTCTTGAACCGAGAACCGAATGTGTCAAGGGCTTTGTGAAAACTGATGACAACGGCTATGTGGTTGCCGATGAAACCTGTCAGACATCCGTGTCGGGAATTTTTGTTGCAGGTGACATCCGCACCAAAAATCTGCGGCAAATCATAACCGCCTGTTGTGACGGTGCAAATTCTGTTTATGGAATAAACAAATTTTTGAAATTGTAAGGTTTTCTTTTTCTGATTTTTATGGTATACTATATTCGATATTGTTAATTTTTCCGGATGAATAAAATGAAACTGTTGCAAAATAAAAAAATAGCATATTTAACAGCAATTTTCTGCACACTTTTGTGGGGAACAGCCTTTCCGTTCATAAAGCTCGGCTACTCTGCCTTTGAAATTGACGAGTCGGATATCGGCTCAAAGCTGATTTTTGCAGGAATGCGCTTTATGTTGGCGGGATTTATGGTGTTTCTCTTTTTGTGGATATCAAAAAGAAAACAGCCTACACTTTCAAAAAAAGATATACTGCCTGTTTGCTCGCTCGGCGTGGTTCAGACAGGATTGCAGTATATTTTTACATACATCGGAATCGGCTTTACAAGCGGAACGAACACCTCTATAATAACGGCTTGTGCATCATTCTTTACTGTACTTTTTGTGCCGTTGTTTTTCAAAAATGACAGGCTCACGCTGATGAAAATTATCGGCTGTATCCTCGGATTCGGCGGAATTATCGCAATTAACTTCGGCGGAACTGTCAGCACGGACACTTGGTTCGGTGATATGATGATTCTCTTTTCAACAATATCTGCGGCGGCAGGCAACATTGTTGCGAAAAAAGTCACAACAGGACGAGATCCGTTCCCTGTAACCGCTTTTCAGCTTTTAACAGGCGGTTTTATATTGCTTGTGTCGGGCATATGTTGTGGCGGCAGTGTCGGTTCAATAAATGCCGAGAGTATTTCCGTGTTGCTCTGGCTTGCGTTCGTATCAGCGGCGGCATTTTCGCTCTGGACAGCACTTCTCAAATTTCATGATGCAAGCAGAATTTCGGTTTTCAATTTGCTTGTTCCGGTATTCGGAACGGTTTTGTCAGGACTTATGCTCGGTGAAAATGTGTTCAGAATCGAAACATTGATTTCACTCATTCTGATTTCACTCGGAATTGCATTTGTAAATATAAATTTCAAAAAATCGGGAGGTAAAAGATGAATCCTGATATTAAAGGTATTATTTCCGATATGGACGGCGTCATTCTTGACACGGAAAAGCTGTATGTCCGTTTTTGGTGTGAGGCGGCTAATTTTTACGGCTATCCAATGGAAACACACCACGCTTTAAGTATTCGCTCAAAGGCTCGTCCGTTTGCAATTGCAAAATTAAAAGGCTTTTTCGGGGAGGATTTTGACTACTGCAAGGTTCACGATAAAAGAATTGAGCTTATGGATAAGTTCATCTCGGAAAACGGCATTGAATCAAAGCCCGGTGCTGCTGAATTTCTCGGCTACCTAAAGCAAAACGGCTACAAAGTTGCCCTTGCAACCGCAACTGCTCCCGAAAGAACGAAAAAATATCTTTCGGCTCTCGGACTTTACGATTATTTTGACGAGATAGTTTGTGCTTCAATGGTTGCAAAGGGAAAGCCCGAACCCGACATCTATCTTTATGCCGCAGAAAAACTCGGACTTGCTCCCGAAAACTGCATTGCGCTTGAGGACTCACTTAACGGCATAAAATCGGCAAGCTCGGCAGGCTGTAAAACGGTTATGGTTCCCGACCTTGACCGTCCGAGTGCAGAGGCAATTCCACTCCTCTACGGAGTTGCGGACAACCTTATTGATGTAAAACGATTTTTATAATGGACATAAAGCAAGTTTTGCTTTTGTATATTAAACAGGGTAGGTTTATTACTAAAACAAGGAGGCGTACATATGTGGGATGCGATTTCAGCTGTGATGAATAGCTTCAATAACTTCCTGTGGGGTTGGTTTATGATTATCCTTCTTCTCGGAACTCACATTTTCCTCACAATTCGCACAAAATTTGTACAGAGAAAAACTTTTAAGGCAATCAAACTTTCGGTGACAAAGGATCCCGATTCAGACGGTGACATCAGCCCGTTTCAGGCTCTTGCAACAGCGCTTGCCTCAACAATCGGCACGGGTAACATTATCGGTGTCGGTACTGCCATCGCACTTGGCGGACCGGGTGCAGTGCTTTGGTGTTGGCTTACGGGTGTATTCGGTATTGCAACCAAATATTCCGAGTCGCTTATCGGTGTAAAGTATCGTGTAAAAACAACCGACGGAAGAATGCTCGGAGGCGCTATGTATGCTCTTGAAAGAGGATTTAAGTTTAAGACTCTCGGCAAAATTTTAGCCGTTCTTTTTGCACTTTTTGCATTGCTTGCATCTTTCGGCATCGGTTCGGGTGTTCAGGTTAATGCAATTTCAAACATTATGAACAACACCTTTGACCTTGGTAAGGTGAATCTTTTCGGTCAGGACGCTTCGGTTATTTCGATTATTGTAGGTGTTCTTGTCGCCGCAATTACAGCCGTTGTAATTTTCGGAGGTATCAAGTCAATCTCAAGAGTTTGTGAACTCCTTGTTCCGTTTATGGCAGTTTTCTATGTTCTCGGTTGTCTTATTATCCTCGGAATGAACTTTGATGTTCTCGGTCAAACATTTGAAATGATTTTTCAGGACGCATTTTCGCTCAAATCCGTTGCAGGCGGTTTCCTCGGTTCAAGCATTATGCTTGCCGCTCGTTACGGTATTGCAAGAGGTCTTTTCAGTAACGAATCCGGTATGGGTTCTGCTCCGATAGTTGCCTCTGCCGCTCAGACAAGAAACCCTGTTCGTCAGGCTATGATTTCTTCAACGGGTACTTTTTGGGACACAGTCGTTGTTTGTCTTATGACAGGTCTTGTGCTTGTAAGCTCAATTATCAAAAATCCTGCAATTGATGTTTCCGACGGCGGTGACCTTACATACAAAGCCTTCCAGCAGATTCCCGTAGTCGGCACACCGATTCTTGTTATCGGTATTGCCGCTTTTGCATATTCAACAATCCTCGGCTGGTCATACTACGGTGAACGCTGTGTTGAATATCTTTTCGGCAGAGGCGGTATGATTCCTTACAAGCTGATTTTTGTACTTATTCTTCTCATCGGTCCTGTTATCAAGCTCGACCTTGTTTGGACAATGGCTGACATCTTCAATGCACTTATGTCAATTCCCAACCTTATTGCCGTAGTTGTGCTTTCGCCTGTTGTTGTAAATGAAACGAACTATTACCTTTATGGCAACAGACTGGATGAATACGATAAAACCAAACTTCCTGTAGTAAATAAATAATCACATAAAGCCTGCACTATGCCCGTGTGCAGGCCTGAATTTTAAGAGGGAACATTATGGAGAAATCAAGAATTGAAAAGCAATTTGATTTTATAAAGGAAATTGATAAGGAAAAATTCATCATCCGTCAAACCTACCTTTCCGACGCTCGGAAAAAGGAAAACGATGCCGAACACGCATGGCATATGGCGATAATGACCGTTATGCTTTCCGAATATGCAAATTCGGAAATTGATGTGCTTAAAACAATGACAATGCTCCTGATTCACGATATTGTCGAGATTGATGCAGGCGATACATATGCCTATGATGAGGAAGCTAAGAAAACTCAGGCAGAGCGTGAAATGAAAGCCGCAAAAAGAATTTTCGGACTTCTTCCGGAAGATCAGGGCGAAAAGCTGATGAATCTGTGGCTTGAATTTGAAAGCGGTGAAACAGCCGAAGCAAAGTTTGCTCACACAATGGATAACATTCAGCCCGCCATGCTCAATGATGCAACCGACGGCAAGGCGTGGGTAGAGCATATTGTTCACCTGCACAGTATCCTTAACCGCAACAAAAACACTGCCGACGGCTCAAAAAAGCTGTGGGAATATTCAAGGGATAACTTTATTATGCCCAATGTTGAAAAGGGCAGAATAATCAACGATTGAGCCGCAATAAATGATTTTGGCAATATAGGTTCTCTACTTGATTTTGCATAGCCGATGTGCTAAAATTAAGACTAACAATACAGAAATTTTCACTGTGTTTATTTCGGAACAATTGAAATTTTTATGTGAATTTTGTTCCGATTTGATAATTATGGAAAGGGTGTTTACAATGAAAAGTTCAGTTATAAAGGACGGCGTAAGTACCGCACCTCAGCGTTCGCTTTTGAATGCTCTCGGTCTTACCGAAGAAGAAATTAAGAAACCTTTTATCGGTATTGTAAGTTCCAAGAACGATATCGTTCCGGGACATATGAATATAGATAAGATTGTTGACGCCGTTAAGCAGGGCGTTGCTCTTGCAGGCGGTGTTCCGATTGTATTCCCTGCAATCGCTGTTTGTGACGGTATTGCTATGGGACATGAGGGAATGAAGTATTCTCTCGTAACCCGTGAGCTTATCGCAGACTCAACAGAGGCTATGGCAAAGGCTCATGCGTTTGACGCACTTGTAATGGTTCCTAACTGCGACAAGAATGTTCCGGGTATGCTTATGGCTGCCGCAAGAATCAATGTTCCGACAGTTTTCGTAAGCGGCGGTCCTATGCTTGCAGGTCATGTTAAGGGCAAAAAGACAAGTCTTTCGAGTATGTTTGAGGCAGTCGGCGCTTACACGGCAAACAAGATTACTGCCGAAGAGCTTGCCGAGTTTGAAAACAAGGCTTGTCCGTCATGCGGTTCATGTTCGGGTATGTACACCGCCAACAGTATGAACTGTCTTACCGAGGCAATCGGTATGGGACTTCAGGGTAACGGCACAATTCCTGCTGTTTACTCAGACAGAATCAAGCTTGCAAAGCACGCCGGCATGAAGGTTATGGAACTCCTTGAAAAGGATATCCGTCCTCGTGACATTCTCACGGAAAAAGCATTTATGAATGCTCTTACTGTTGATATGGCTCTCGGCTGTTCAACAAATACAATGCTCCACCTTCCTGCAATCGCAAAAGAGGCAGGTGTTAAGCTTAACCTTGACATCGCCAATGAAATCAGCAAAAAGACTCCTAACCTTTGTCACCTTGCTCCTGCAGGTCACACATATATGGAGGATCTCAACGAGGCAGGCGGTGTTTATGCCGTAATGAACGAGCTTACAAAGGTTGGACTTCTTGACACAGACCTTATCACGGCAACAGGCAAGACTGTAGGCGAGAACATTAAGGGTTGTGAAATCAAGGACACGGACATCATTCGCCCTGTTACAAATCCATACAGCAAAACAGGCGGTATTGCAGTCCTCAAGGGTAACCTTGCTCCTGACGGTTCTGTTGTTAAGAGAAGTGCCGTTGCAGAGGAAATGATGCACCACAAGGGTGCGGCAAGAGTGTTTGACTGCGAAGAGGACGCTCTCAGTGCAATTTATGACGGCAAAATCAATCCCGGTGAGGTTGTTGTTATCAGATACGAAGGTCCTAAGGGCGGTCCCGGCATGAGAGAAATGCTCAACCCGACTTCCGCTATTATGGGCAGCGGTCTCGGCAACTGTGTTGCTCTTATCACAGACGGTCGTTTCTCAGGCGCAACAAGAGGTGCGGCTATCGGTCATGTATCTCCCGAGGCAGCAGTCGGCGGTCCGATTGCACTTGTTAAAGAGGGCGATATGATTGAAATCGACATTCCTGCAAACACAATCAATCTCCTCGTTTCTGACGAAGAGCTTGCAAAGCGTAAGGCAGAGTGGAAGCCCCGTCAGCCCAAGATTACAACAGGCTACCTTGCTCGTTATGCAAAGCTTGTTACATCAGGCGCACAGGGTGCGGTTCTCGAATAATCAAGTTTTCAAGGCTCTCGTTTTGAGAGCCTTTTCTTTTGTCAAAAATTGTTTTTTCAGAAAGCCCAATCGTTAAAATGCACAATTGACCTTGCCAAAATCTGTATATTTTTCGGCTTAACATAAAATAAAAAAGCAAGTTGCACAATTCATCCCTTGTCCATTTGGGCAAAGGGTGAATTTTTTTATTTTGCCATAATTCGGTTGTTTATTTTATACAAATATGCTATAATAATTCCGTATTAATTGACACTATTGTTTAATTTTGTCGAAATAAGCTTGATTAGAATAGAAATTTTACGAAAGGGGATTTCACTTTTGAAACAATACGACGCTAAAAAAATTCTTAATATTGCCCTCGCAGGACACAGCGGCAGCGGAAAAACCTCGGTTGCGGAGTCAATACTCTATCTCTCGAAGATGAGCGAAAGACTCGGTAAGGTTGCAGACGGCAACACAGTCCTTGATTTTGACAGCGAGGAAATTAAAAGACAAACTTCAATTATGACGGCAGTTGCCCCAATTGAATGGAAAAATACAAAAATCAACCTAATCGACACCCCCGGTCTTTTTGATTTTGCAGGCGGTGTTGCAGAGGGTATGAGAGCGGCTGACACAGCGCTCATCGTTGTTTCGGGCAAGGACGGTGTTTGTGTAGGCACCGAAAAAGCAGTTGAGGCGGCAACAAAGGCAGGGCTTACAAAGGTGTTCTTTGTAAACGGTCTTTGCGACGAAAGCGCCCGTTTCTATCGTGTATTCGAGAGCTTGAAGGCTACATTCGGTCCGTCTGTTTGCCCTGTTGTTGTTCCGTACATTGTTGACGGTCAGGCTAATACTTATGTCAATCTTTTTGACTACAAGGCTTATGAATACGGCACAGACGGCAGTGTAAAACAGACTGCACTTCCTGATATGGGCGACAGACTTGAGGGTTTGCGTGAGGCTATCAAAGAAGCTGTTGCTGAAACAAGCGAAGAACTTCTCGACAAGTTCATTATGGGCGAGGAGTTCACTCCCGAAGAAATTATCCTCGGTGTAAGTCAGGGTGTTAAGGACGGCACAATTTGCCCTGTATTCTGCGGTGACGCTCACAACACATTTGCAATTGATCAGCTTTTGAACAGCCTTACATGGCTTGCTCCGTCAGCTGCTGACAAGAGCGGTGAAATCGGTGTTGACCTTGACGGTGAGCCTGTTGATGTTTCGGTTAATGATGGCGGTGCGGCTGCCGCAATCGTATTCAAGACGGTTGCAGACCCGTTCATCGGCAGACTTTCATATGTAAAGGTTGTTTCGGGCAAGGTAAGCTCGGACGCTCCTCTCATCAATATGCGTACAGGCGCACAGGAGAGAATTACAAAGGTGCTTTCCGTAAGCGGTAAAAAGCAGACTGATGTTCCGTACATCGGTGCAGGCGACATTGGCGCAATCCCGAAACTTGCGTCAACAAAGACAGGTGACACGCTCTGCTCACCTCTCAGAAAGGTCGTTCTTGACGGAATTGACTATCCGTCATCATCATATACAATGGCTGTTTACCCCGCAAAGAAAGGCGACGAGGATAAGGTTGCTCAGGGCATTGCAAAGCTTGCGGATGAAGATCCGACAATCAAGCTTGTTTCAAACCACGAAACCCACGAAATGCTCCTTTCGGGACTCGGCGAACAGCACCTTGATGTTGTAATTTCAAGACTTAAAACAAAATATAATGTTGATGCAGTCCTCAAAAAGCCGAAGATTGCATACAGAGAAACTATCCGCAAAAAGGTTTCCGCACAGGGCAGATATAAAAAGCAGTCGGGCGGTCACGGTCAGTTCGGTGATGTTTGGATTGAGTTTGAGCCGTGTGATTCAGACGGTCTTGTATTTGCCGAAAGAGTTGTCGGCGGTGCAGTTCCAAAGAATTTCTTCCCTGCTGTTGAAAAGGGTCTTCAGGATTCAATCAAAAAGGGCGTTCTTGCCGGTTACCCGATGGTAGGCATTAAGGCTACTCTCTATGACGGTTCATATCATCCCGTTGATTCCTCCGAAATGTCATTCAAAACTGCGGCGTCTCTCGCTTATAAGAACGGTATTCCAAATGCTTCTCCCACGCTTCTTGAGCCGATCGGAAGCCTTAAAGCCAATGTTCCGGATGCAAATATGGGCGATGTAATGGGCGAGGTCAACAAGCGCAGAGGTCGTGTGCTCGGTATGCAGCCGGGTGAAAATGGCACACAGATTGTTGAAGCAGAAGTTCCTATGGCAGAAATGGATGACTTTGCAACCTACATTCGTCAGGTAACACAGGGCAGAGGTTCGTTTGAATTTGCGTTCGTTCGCTATGAGGACACTCCCGCAAATGTTGCACAGAAGATTATTGAGAAAGCCAAGGCTGACTCTCAGGAATAAACAATAAGCTAATTTAGGCACCGATTTTTCGGTGCCTTTTGCTTTTCTTGCGTGAATATTCATATTGTGGTATAATTAAGCTATACTTATGTGAATATGGGGATGGGATTTTACTGCAAAGGATGATGACAATGAAAAATCTTTTACAAAGAGCGAGAAAGACAATCAAAATCAAGAATATGCTTTTTCTCACAATTGCCGGAATTATCAATGCGTTCGGAATTACAATATTTCTTAATCCTGTGAACCTTTATGACAGCGGAATTTCGGGTACGGCTATGCTTGCGGCACAGCTCACGCCTGAGAGTTTGTCGCTTTCGCTTTTTCTTATACTTTTTAACCTGCCGTTATTTTTATTCGGACTTAAAAAACAGGGCAAAAAGTTTACATTTTACGCAATCTACACGGTTGCGGTCTATTCATTCGTTTCGTGGCTGATAACCGATGTTCTGCCAGTTGATGTCAGTATGGCATCTCCGCTTGCGGGAACCGATTTGCTCCTTTGTGCCGTATTCGGCGGTGTGATTTCGGGTATAGGCAGCGGTCTTGCAATCAAATTCGGCGGTGCAATGGACGGCATCGAGGTTATGGCAGTAATCTTTGCAAAGAAAATTGGCGTGTCTGTCGGCTCGTTTGTTATGGCTTACAACATTGTGCTTTACATTGTCTGCGGTTTCATTCTGCAAAGCTGGATTCTTCCGCTTTATTCGATTGTTACATACTTTGCCGCACTCAAAACGATTGACTTCATTGTTGAGGGCTTTGACAGGGCAAAGGCGGCAACGATTATTGCCTCGGTAAGCCGTTGCGATGAAATCTGCAACGCACTTTCGGAGGAGTTCCAGAGCGGTGTTACCGTAATGCAGGCTCAGGGCGGATATTCGGGCAAAGACAAGGTTATGATTTACTTTGTTGTCAACCGTTTTCAGATTGGCAAGCTGAAAGAAATTGTGCGTGAAATCGACAAAAAGGCGTACATTTCAATTACCGAAGTTGCCGATGTTTTCAGCCGAAACGATTCGCTGTAAAAAATTTAGTTGGTGTTTTATTTGACAAAATTACTTGTAAAGCTGTTCGTTAAAGACAGCGACAATTGTGACAACCCAAAGGTGAGAACAGCCTATGGCAACCTTTCGGGCATTTGCGGAATAATTCTGAACCTGTTTCTGTTCGGAGGAAAATTGCTTGCGGGAATAGTTTCGGCATCGGTTTCAATCATTGCCGACGCACTTAACAACCTTTCGGACGCAGGAAGTTCGGTTGTTACATTTCTCGGATTCAAACTTGCAAGCCGTCCTGCCGACAGAGAGCATCCGTTCGGTCACGGTCGTTATGAGTATGTGGCAGGCTTGGGAATTTCCGTTGTAATCCTTTTAATGGGTGTTGAGCTTATAAAAAGTTCGATAGAAAAGATAATTACTCCCGAGGGCGACACGGCATTTTCAACGCTTTCACTCGCCATTATGATTGCGTCAATTTTCGTAAAATTATGGATGTACTTTTTTAATTCGGGATTGTCGAGAAAAATAAATTCAACCGCTCTCAAAGCAGCGGCGCTCGATTCGCTGACCGACTGCATCGCAACCTTGGTTGTAATCATAGGACTGTTATTTTCAGCCGTAACAGGCGTGCAGATTGACGGTTGGCTCGGTGTGTGCGTTTCACTGTTCATTTTGTTTACAGGTGTCAGCACATTCAAAGAGAGCCTTTCGCCGCTTCTCGGCAAAGCTCCCGATGCCGAATTTGTTGATGAAATTAAGGAAACAGTGTTAAATAATGACAAAATTGTCGGCATCCACGATTTGATTATCCACGATTACGGTCCGGGCAGATGCTTTGTTTCACTCCATGCAGAAGTGCCGTGCGACGAGAATATTCTTGAGGCACACGATGCCATTGACCTGACGGAAAAACAGCTTGAAAACAGGTACAACTGTTTTGCAACCATACATATGGACCCGATTGCATCCAATGACGCGTTCACAAATGAGCTTAAAATGAAAGTGGAAGAGGGTTTGTGCGAACTGAATCCCGAGTATTCAATCCACGATTTCAGAATAGTAAAAGGCAGTACGCATACGAATGTTGTCTTTGATATGGTTATTCCCTACGGACTTGACCTTACCGAAAGACAGATTAAACAAAGTGCGATCGAGAAAATCAAGTCAATTGACGAAAAACTTTATCCGATAATAAATGTTGAAAAATCCCTTTCGGATTAAAATTTAAGATAAAAACAGAGGTCATCAGTTTTAGCTGATGACCTCGTTTTGTTATATCAGATATTTTGTACCGTTACTTGCGGGCGGATAAATGTCATTTGTTTGCGTAGCAAATCAAAATTGGTCGGGAATTGAATTTTAGGTTCAACAAAACTATCTTCACGACCACCACCGACCGCAGGTCGATTTCACCGTCTGTTAGGACTATTTCACCTGTCAAAGACGGATTTCACTGTCGCAGAATGTTACCGACAATACGGTATTTTTTATTATTGCTTGGCGAACTGACTGTTATAAAGTTTGTTATAGAATCCGCCTTTTGCGAGCAACTCCTCGTGTGTGCCTTGTTCAATGATGTTGCCGTCCTTCATAACAAGGATAACATCGCTTTCCTTGATTGTTGAAAGTCTGTGGGCAACAACAAAGCTCGTCTTGCCCTTCATCATCTTGGCAAAAGCCTTTTGAACACGGATTTCGGTAAGGGTATCAATTGATGAAGTTGCTTCGTCAAGAATAAGAATTGACGGGTTTGTAAGCATCGCCCTTGCAATACACAGAAGCTGTTTCTGTCCCTGACTGAGATTACCGCCGTCCTCGCTGATTACGGTGTTGTAGCCGTCAGACATACGGCGGATGAATGAGTGCGCATATGCTGCCTTTGCGGCGGTAATAACTTCTTCTTCGGTTGCGTTTTCGTTACCGTAACGCAGATTTTCCATAATGGTTCCGTTGAACAGCCAGCTGTCCTGAAGAACCATTCCGTAGCATTTTCTGAGGTTGTCACGGGTGATGTCCATAATGTCAACACCGTCAATGCTGATTTTGCCGCTGTCCGTGTCATAAAATCTCATAAGAAGATTGATGAATGTTGTCTTGCCGCAGCCTGTCGGACCGACAATGGCAATGTGACTGCCGCTCTTGACATCAAGCGAAAAGTTTGTGATGAGCGGTTTTTCCTTTGTGTAGGAGAAGTTTACATTCTCAATCTTGACATTGCCTTTGCAATGCTCAAGCTCTTTTGTACTGTTGTCGGGAATTTCGTTATCAGCCTCAAGAACCTCAAAAACCCGACCTGCCGCCGCAATGCCTGTCTGCAACTGCGTGAGTACGCCTGTAACCTCATTAAACGGCTTTGTGTACTGATTTGCGTAGGTAAGGAAGCATGATAACTGTCCGACAGAAAGTGTGCCTGCAACGGCAAACAGAGCACCCATAATGCCTACTGCGGCATAAACCAATGCGTTTACGAATCTTGTTGACGGGTTGGCAAGTGCGCCTGCAAACTGCGCCTTGAATCCCACTTCAAGAAGTTCATCATTGTACTTTTCAAATTCTTCAAAGGCTCTGTCCTCATATGAAAAAGCCTTTACAATTCTCTGATTGCCGATATGCTCCTCAACATATGACGAGATTTCACCGTTGAGTGCCTGTTGACGGGTAAAGCGGTTGTGCGTCATCTTGCCGATGAATGCCGCAACAAAGAGCGAAAGCGGTGTGAGAACAACAACCACAAGGGCGATTTTCCAGTTGATTGTCAGCATAAATACAAGCGTGCCGACAATGGTAACAATGCCCGAAAAAAGCTGTAGAAACATCTGTGTAAGACCGTCACCAACTGCGTCAACATCGTTGATTACTCGGCTGATAAGGTCACCGTGAGGTGTTGTGTCAATGTAGGAGAGGGGAACTGTGTTGAATTTTTCAAAAACCTCTCTTCTGAGGTCACGAACAGTGCGGTAGCTGACGATGTTGGTAAAGTAGGTCATAATCCACTGGAAAAGTGCCACACCGCCGATGCCTGCACCGATGTACACAAGAATCTGAATAACGCTTGCAAAGTCAACATTGCCCTTGTCAATGATGTTGTCGATTGCGTTACCTGTGAGAACCGGAATATAGAGCGTGAGCGAAACGCTGATGATTGCGCTCACAAGAGCTAAAATCAGATAAAACGAATACGGCTTTATTTTTTTGAGTACCTTTTTTACAGAGGAGGATTTTTTTGCTGAATTTTTCATCTTTTTGCCTCCTCTTCATTAAGCTGTGAAAGACAGATTTCACGGTAGGTTTCGCAGCTTTCAAACAGTTCATCGTGCTGACCTTTGCCTACAAGTCTGCCGTCATCAAGCACAAGAATAAGGTCTGCGTTCTTGATTGTTGAGCAACGCTGTGTAACGATTATCACGGTCATATCCTTTGTGTTTTCACGCAAAGCCTTTCTGAGTGCCGCATCTGTTGCAAAGTCAAGAGCCGAAAAGCTGTCGTCAAGAATGAGAAGCTTCGGTGAGCCTGTGAGCGCTCTGGCAATGCAAAGTCGCTGACGCTGACCTCCGCTGAAGTTCTTTCCGCCCTGTTCAACAAAGCTGTCAAGCCCTTTGTTCAGCTTGCTTACAAACTCGTATGCCTGTGCAATTTTTAGAGCCTTTATAATATCCTCGTCAGTTGCATTTTCGTTTTGCCATTTCATATTGTCACGGATTGTTCCCTTGAAAAGAATTGACTGCTGAGGAACAATACCAATCTGTGAACGGAGCTGTAAGAACGGATAGTCTTTGACATTTCTGCCGTCAACGCTTACAGTACCCTGTGTTGCATCGTAAAAACGGGGGATAAGGTTGACAAGCGTACTTTTACCGCAACCCGTACCGCCGATAAGACCGACCGTCTGACCACGCTTGATTTTAAAGCTGATGTCCTCAAGCTCATCATCCCCCGTGCCGTATGTGAAGTTTACATTGTCAAATTCGATTTTCGGAGTGCTTTCGCTCTCTGAAATTTCAATGTTCTCGGTAGTGCTTTCACACACACTTGGCTGAGTTTCAAACACTTCGTTAAGTCTTGCCGCACTTGCACTTGCCTTCGTGAGAAGTACAACAAGGTTTGCAACAACAATCATTGCAAGCAAAATCTGCGTCATATAGTTAACAAGGGCAATGATGTCACCCGAAAGCATTCCGTTGCCTGCGTTTACATTCTGAGCGCCAAACCAAATGATGAGAATAATTGCAGCATTGGTGATGATGTAGGTGACAGGGCTTAAAAGTGCCGAAAGAATGCTTACTCTGATCGAAGTTTTAGCCAAATCCTCGGTTGAATCGTCAATACGCTTTTTCTCATTTTTCTGCTTTGAAAAGGCTCTGATAACCCTGTTGCCCGAAAGATTTTCACGGCAGATAAGGCTGATTTTGTCGAGCTTTTTCTGCATTTTTTCAAAAATAGGAATACTCTTTGTCATAATGAGGTAAAGAGTAACGGCAATCAATATAGCCGCAATGAAGAAAATAATTGACATTTCAATGTTGATTGTCATTGCCATAACCATTGAACCGATAACAATAAACGGTGCTCTGGTGAGCAGGCGGATAGCCATTGCAACAGATTGCTGAACCTGATTGGTGTCATATGTGATTCGTGTTATAAGTGAAGGAGTGCCGAGCTTGTCCAACTCTGCGTGTGATAACCTGTTGATGTGCAAAAACAAATCTCGGCGAAGTCTTGTTCCCACACCCTGAGATGCCTTTGACGCAAGATACTGACACACGAGCGCACTGCAAAGTCCTACAGTTGCAAGAATAACGAGCAGACCGCCCATTCTCCAGATGTATGCCGTGTCGCCGTTTCGCACACCGTTGTCGATGATTCCTGCCATAACAAGCGGAACGAGCAACTCTAAAATTGCCTCAAACAGCTTGCAAAGCGGACCGATGATACATTCCTTTTTGTAGTATGCAAGATACCTTCGTAGCTTAATCAAATTTTCCCCTTCTCTGCCATAAAATTAACAATACATAAGTAATATTATTTTACACCGATTAACGATATTTTACAACTTAAATTTTGCGTTGTGGGAATTTGTGGCGGCGGTCAGTGACCGCCAATCGAAACGATTTTGCATAATCTTTTTTATTATGAATTTTATTTGTAAAAGTTCTGTGCGATTACTTGTTCAATTTGTGTTCAAACACGAATTGATTGGCGAACACTGTTCGCCGCTACAAAACAATACATCGTTTTCATCACATCAAATCATATGTGTTTAAACAAATTGTTACATCAAGGCGGGCGTCCAATGAACGCCCCTACGTTTTTTGTGTTTACACACAAAAAAGCCACCGATAAAACATCGGTGGCTAAATATATGCTCAGTAATTGTTATTACTTAATAAGGCTTGTGCCGTCCATTTCTTCGGGCTGCTCGAGTCCCATAATCTGGAGCATTGTCGGAGCGATATCGGCAAGTCTGCCGCCCTCACGAAGCTCGCAGTCGTAGTTTACTACGCAGAAAGGAACGGGGTTTGTTGTGTGAGCAGTAAACGGTGAACCGTCCTCTGCAACCATCTTATCTGCATTGCCGTGGTCGGCTGTGATAAGAGCAACACCGCCCATTTCTTTGATTGCGTCAACAACCTTGCCAACGCAGGTGTCAACAGCTTCAACAGCCTTTACGGCTGCCTCGAATACGCCTGTGTGACCAACCATATCGCAGTTAGCGTAGTTGAGGATAATCATATCGTACTTACCGCTCTTGATTGCCGGAACAAGCTTGTCTGTAACCTCGTAAGCACTCATTTCAGGCTGAAGGTCATATGTTGCAACAGCAGGTGACTTAACAAGAATTCTGTCCTCGCCGGGATACTGCTTTTCAACACCGCCGTTGAAGAAGAATGTTACATGAGCATACTTTTCTGTTTCTGCAATTCTGAGCTGTGTCATGCCCTTGTCGGATACATACTCGCCGAGTGTGTTCTTGAGAACCTCTGGCTTGAATGCAACTTCAACATTAGGCATTGTTGCATCATACTGAGTCATGCAAACAAAGTTTACGGGGAAGAAACCGTTCTTTCTTTCAAAGCCCTTAAAATCAGGGTCAACAAATGTTCTTGTAATCTCTCTTGCTCTGTCAGGACGGAAGTTGAAGAAGATGATGCTGTCGTTAGGCTTAACCTGAGCACCGCCCTCAATAACACAAGGAACAACAAATTCGTCTGTTACGCCGTCATTGTAAGAGTTCTTAATTGCGCAAACAGGGCAGTCTGCCTTGTTGCCCTCGCCATATACCATAGCGGCATATGCCTTTTCAACTCTGTCCCAGTTGTTATCTCTGTCCATTGCGTAGTATCTGCCCTCAACTGTGGCGACCTTGCCTATGCCGATTTCTTTGAGCTTGTCAGCATATTCAGCGGCACTTGAAGGCGGAACATCACGACCGTCAAGGAATGCGTGAATGTAAACATCCTTAAGACCCTTTTTCTTAGCAAGTTCAAGAATACCGTAGAGATGCTCAATGTGGCTGTGAACACCGCCGTCTGAGAGAAGTCCCATAAGGTGAAGTGCCGTGCCGTTCTTGAGAGCCTTGTCCATTGCATCAACAATAGCCTCGTTATCTTTGAGCTTGTCCTCGTTGATAGTCTTTGTAATTCTTGTGAGTTCCTGATAAACGATTCTGCCGGCACCCATATTTGTGTGACCTACCTCAGAGTTACCCATCTGACCGTCAGGAAGACCTACATCCATACCCGACGCACCAATCTGTGTGAGCGGATTAGATGCAAAAAGCTTGTCAATGTTTGGCTTTTTAGCAGCCTTGATAGCGTTGCCTTTTTCGGGAGCAATACCAAAGCCGTCAAGAATCATTAAAATTACCGGTTTTTTCATTTTGCGTGTCCTTTCCATAAAGCATACACAATCTTGTTATGCAAAAAACAAAATCCAAAAGCCGATTACAGACTTTTGTGCCGTGCCCAAAAGGACACGGCATTGTGTTTGAATATACTGTTTAATTACTTGCTTGCAGCCTTTACGATTGCGGCAAACTTCTCGGCAACGAGTGATGCACCGCCGATAAGACCGCCGTCAACATTTGTCTTTGAGAGAAGCTCGTCAGCATTGCCGTCATTCATTGAACCGCCGTACTGAATTGTAACAGCGTCAGCAGCAGCCTGATTGTAAAGCTTAGCGATTGTAGCACGGATGAAAGAGCAAACTTCTTCAGCCTGATCAGCTGTAGCAGTTTTGCCTGTGCCGATAGCCCATACAGGCTCGTAAGCGATAACAACATTTTTGAGTTCTTCTTCTGTTACATTGAAGAGGTCAAGCTTAATCTGTCTTGCGATAACTTCTTCTGTGATGTCGCACTCACGCTCCCAGAGGAGTTCGCCGACACAAACGATTGGCTTAAGACCTGCGGTAAGAGCAGCCTTTGTTCTCTTGTTTACAGTTTCGTCTGTTTCACCGAAATACTGTCTTCTCTCGCTGTGACCGAGAACTACATATTCAACGCCCATTTCCTTGAGCATACCTGTTGAAATTTCGCCTGTGAAAGCACCGCTTTCAGCCCAGTGACAGTTTTCTGCACCGATTTTAACATTTGTGCCTTCTGTAGCCTCAAGTGCTGTTGCAAGGTCAACATAAGGAACACAAGCGATTACTTCACAACCTGCATCTTTTACGAGGGGAGTAATAGCGTTGAGGAGCTCTTTAGCTTCCTTTGGAGTTTTGTTCATTTTCCAGTTGCCGGCGATAATTGCCTTTCTCTTTGACTTATCCATGATAATTTTCCTTTCAGAATATGTTTTTATTATAATAAAGTAACAGGGTTAAATCAGTAAGGGCGGAAAAATCCGCCCTTTTATTTGATTAAATTATTTGTCAGCGATTGCTGCGATACCCGGAAGAACCTTGCCCTCAAGATATTCAAGAGATGCGCCGCCGCCTGTTGAGATGTGGCTCATCTTGTCAGCAAAACCAAGCTGAATAACAGCAGCTGCGCTGTCGCCGCCGCCGATGATTGTTGTTGCGTCTGTGTCGGCAAGAGCCTTAGCAACAGCAATTGTACCCTTTGCAAGAGTCGGGTTCTCAAATACGCCCATAGGACCGTTCCAAACAACAGTCTTTGCGCTCTTTACAGCGTCGGCAAAGAGTTCCTGTGTCTTTGTGCCGATGTCAAGACCTTCCATGTCAGCAGGAATCTTGTCTGAATCAACAACCTTAACTTCGATTTCAGCGTCGATAGGATCAGGGAAGCCTGCAGCGATTGTTGTGTCGATTGGGAGAAGGAGCTTCTTGCCGAGCTTTTCAGCCTTAGCCATCATTTCCTTACAGTAGTCAATCTTTGTATCGTCAACGAGTGAAAGACCGACTTCCTTGCCCTGAGCCTTGAGGAATGTGTAAGCCATACCGCCACCGATGATGAGTGTGTCGCACTTTTCGAGGAGGTTTGAAATAACATTGAGCTTGTCAGCAACCTTAGCACCGCCGAGGATTGCAACGAACGGACGAACAGGAGTTTCAACGGCATTGCCGAGGTAGTCAATTTCCTTCTGCATGAGGTAACCTACTGCTGTGTCCTTGATGTGGTCTGTAACACCTACTGTTGAGCAGTGTGCACGGTGAGCCGAACCGAATGCATCCATTACGAATACATCAGCGAGTGAAGCAAGTTCTGATGAGAACGGCTCAAGATTCTTTGTTTCTTCTTTTCTGAAACGAGTGTTCTGGAGAAGAACAACATCGCCGTCTTTCATTTTTGCAACAGCCTTTTTAGCATTTTCGCCTACAACCTTATCATCGTTAGCGAAAACAACATCCTGACCAAGGAGTTCCGAAAGTCTTACTGCTACGGGAGCGAGTGAGAACTTCTCTTCGGGACCGTTCTTCGGCTTGCCGAGATGTGAGCAAAGGATAACCTTGCCGCCGTCAGCGATGAGCTTCTTGATTGTAGGAAGAGCTGCTGTAATTCTGTTGTCGTTTGTGATTACGCCGTCCTTGAGCGGTACATTGAAGTCACAACGAACAAGTACTTTTTTACCTTTTACATTGATGTCATCAACAGATACTTTGTTGAGCTGCATAATATACATTCCTTTCGTGTAAGAAGAAATTTGTAAAAATTTAGTATTTTTACACTCACTGTTATTATATATCAAAAACCCCTTTTTATCAATAGAAAACTTTAAAAAATTCGCCTGCAAAGGTATTTTTTGCACGGCCTTTACAAATACTGATTTTAAGGAAGCTTATGAATATTGTTTTTGTTCTTATGTCATATTGTTGAGGTCGCTCCACTTGTGGTTGTGAAGCTCGCCCTTGTTCTGCAAAGCAGGATAATCCCATTGCCGTAAAACTTCATAAGCCGCAATTGCAACCGAGTTTGAAAGATTAAGACTTCTTGCCTCGTCAATCATCGGGAGTCTTAAAGTATCGTCGGGATGCTGCATCAAAAGCTCTTCGGGCAAGCCTTTTGTTTCTTTGCCAAAGAGAAGATAGCAGTTGTCGGGATATTCAACATCGCTGTGGCGGTGAGTTCCTTTTGTTGAAAAGAAAAAGTATTTTCCGCCCTTTGTTTTTTCAAAAAAATCGTCAATATTTTCATAATATGTTATGTCAAGCAAGTGCCAGTAGTCAAGACCCGCTCTTTTGAGTTTTTTATCGTCGGGTTCAAAGCCCATAGGCTTTACAAGATGAAGTCTTGTTCCCGTTGCGGCACAGGTTCGTGCCACATTGCCCGTGTTCTGCGGAATTTCGGGTTCAACAAGCACAAGGTTGAGAGTTGCCAAAAGTTATCACTCCAATTTTTATTATTCCATTCTTTTTCTGTTTAAATACATTTTAAATCGTAAACAATAATAATGCAAGTTTTTTTGACAAAGCCGTGTGACAAAGATGAAAAAACACACATTTTGTCAATGAATTTGCAAGGATTGGGAGGTGTGATTATGAATACAAGTCCAATGATGAATGTGATGAAAGGCGTTGCAATAGGAATGACGGCAGGCGTCTGCGTGGGTATTGTCGGCAAAAATATGGTTGACAGCAACCCGAAACTCAAGAAAAAGGCAAACAAAGCCTTTAAGACAATGGAGTCAGTCCTCGACACCGCACAGTATATGTTCAGATAAAATCATATTCATCATAAACAAAACCCCGATTCAAACGAATCGGGGTGTAATTTTATACTCTCTTGTATGTGCTTTTCCTGAAAATCAATGTGTCGCCTGAAATATAATATTTGTGATAATCATTCATGGCTTCCTCTTCGCTTTGAGCAAGGTCAAATGATGATGTTCCGTCCCATTCCATTGTGAATACAAGTTTTCCGTCGCTCATGACCTTGTATGACACGGGGTCAGCACTTGTCGGACCATGATAATCAATATCATTGCAAGAACCGTCATCATTAAAATACATTTTTGAATTTTCGCTAACTTGCCCATCATCGTCAACAAATGCCCATATTCCGGTTATGCTGTTGTTACTGCAACCGCTTAATGACATAACCGCAAACAACATCGTAATTATACATAACACCATTGATATTTTTCTTAATTTTATCATATTGTTACCTCTGTTTACAGACTTGCCTTAATCTGTTCAATGACCTTCATAACAGATTTTTTTGGCACAGCGGCAACAATACCGTTAAGTGCCATTTCATTTCCGCCAACACTACCGACACCTGCTTGTACCCAACCAGATACAGCGAGCGTTGTATCTGTAAATTCAATTTTTATGTATTGCATAGCAGTCAAAAGTCCTGTACCTTTTTTCCATACAGTTTCGCCGTTGTAGGAAACTTCTTTAAAACCGTTTGCCTGCAAAATGTTTACAGCAGTGTTGTATGATTCATCAACACTGTTTCGCAGTGGCAGTTTAATAATTGTTCTTGCCATTATAAAAACCTCCGTCAATATTATTAAGTTTTTGGTGGCATCGTGGACATTCGTTAATACCTGCGGTAACATTAAGACCGCAATTTGGACATTTATTGTTATTTCCTAAATTTTTAAGTGAATTAAGCTTATCCTCATTTTTCTTTTTAACAAAAGAAAATATAACCATAATAATTCCTACAAGCAGAATAATAAATGAAATTATAGCAACTGCAATAATTGTTTTTTCAAATGAAGAAAATGGAGATGTCCACGAATATCTTTTGTTTGTATTCACAGTAAATAACGAATATGCAAGTCCGCCAAAGCCGAGAGTTGTCAGAATATACCCAATAACAGTAATCACTTATTGCCTCCTTATTAAATTTTTTAGATATGAAGCTTCATTGATTCAATTATAACATTGCGTCATACAAAACGCAAGACAAAAGTAATACGCAAATTTTGTGTAAACTGCATACAATAGTAATATATAATGTAATACAGGAGCAGTTCACGCAATGAAAAAGTTTAAAATTCCGCAAATTCCCCAAACAACAAGCAAAAGCATACGATTTCCAAACGATGTGATTGATGAAGTGGAATCTGTCCTTGTCGGTACGGATTGCACATTTTCTGCCTTTGTTGTGGAAGCGGTAAGGGTAGCTCTTGAAAATTTAAAAGAAGAATCAGCCGAAGATGAGTAAACAATAACCCCCTATTCAAGTGAATAGGGGGTTATAATTTTACATTGTATATTTAATTAAATCAGCTTGTGTAGCCGAGGGGATCCATTTTTTCGCCGTTAAGGCGGATTTCAAAATGGAGGTGAGGACCTGTTGAGTTGCCTGTTGAACCGACATAACCGATGAGGTCGCCCTGATTTACATACTGACCTGTTACTGCAACGAGTGAACTGCAATGGCCGTAAAGTGTTGTGTAGCCACTGCCGTGGTCGATGATAACATAGTTGCCGTAGCCACTGTTGTCACCGCCTGAGAATGTTACGGTACCGCTTGCAGACGCGTAAATAGGCTGTCCGTAAACACCGCCGTCTGAAATGTCAAGTCCGCCGTGAAGTCTGCCCCAGCGTGTGCCGAAGGTACTTGTCAATGTATGTGTGTAGGGGAGTGGCCATGCAAACATACCTGATGAACTTGTTGTGTAGCTTGATGAAGCCGAACTTGAAGAACTGCTGTTTGAAGAAGATGAAGAACTTGATGAAGATGATGAGCTTGATGAAGATTCACTCTTCTTGCCCTTTACAACAACTTCGTCAACTGCTTCTTTAATAGTCTTTGAATCAGTCTGAACTGCGTCTGTCTGAACACCGTCAACATATGTAGTTCTTACTGTAACCTCTTCTTCGCCCTTAACGCCTTCGGTAGTTACCTTTTTGTATGAAGTGGATTTGTCCTTGTCATACTTAACCTTTGTATCGTAGGCAACATCTCTTGTGTAAACAATGTCTGTTGAAAGTGAGATTGAGAACTTGCCGTCAGCAAGTGCCATAACCTCGTCTGCGGATACAAGGTCTGTTCCGCTTGAGTTGCCTGTTACAACTTCAACTGAATTTGCAAATTCTGTTGTTGTTTCGTCATCGTAATCCTTGCGGTAATCAACAAGAACCTGATCAAGATCAGATTTGAGCTCGTCAACCTCTTCTGTTGCACCGATGAACTTGCCGTCAATGTAAAGACTTGCACATGACGGTGAAATTGCATTGAGGTCAGCGGATTCACCGCTGATTTCAGTGTAATCGGGAACTGCTTCGTCACTTGTTGCAACAACAGCTGCAGCAGGCTTTGTGTCATTTCCGTTAGTCTTTGTTTCTTTCACATCAAGTGCGCTTGCAACAGTGACACATGAAAGTGTGATTGCACTGAAACACGCAACAACTGCAAGCACTGCCTTTTTCTTAAGCAACTTCTGTGAACGGACTGTTGACGGTGCAAGGTGTGCATACTGCTTTTCGCACTTGAACGAAAGACCCGATACAATTTCCCTTGCACTTTTTGTTGTGCCGTTTCTTGATTCGCTGAACGCTCTGTCAATTGCCAATGTCTGTGTTTTTGCCGTTTTGGTCTTTTTTGACGGAATAACAGATTTGATTGTAACAGACTTTAAAGAACCCTTCCTGTTCTTAATTGCCTGTGCAAGCTTTGCAGCGGTATTCTTTGACATTCTTACAACTGACTTTGCACAAAATGTTGTTGCTCTTTTTACAAAGCGAACAGTTTTCTGTGCTGTTGTAAGCTCACGCTTGCAAGCTTTGCGCTTTTTTGTCGGAAGACTCTCGATTTCATTGAAACCTTCCAAACCAATGAACTTTGTCTCCAAAATAATTTCTCCTATCTCATTAACCGTTACATTTTTGTAACAAACACGATACCTTTATTATACCAAATAGTTACGAAATTGCAATATGAGAATTAAAAAATGTCACAATCAATAATATAATAGGGGAGAAGGTTACAAAAAACAGGGTAAAATCAACAATAATTCCCTATTTTAATTATACTTTAAGTTATCAACAGTGTAATCTTTCAACAGAAAGTAATATTTATTTAACTCTTTTAATGCACCGTCAAGGTCGTGTTCAAGGTAATTTCCGCACTCAATTGCCGTTGTTCCGGGAATTTCTCCCTTGTGCTCCGCACATTGCTTTATTGTGTCTTTTATAAGCTGTAATGCGTCCTTATTTGACATATCACGAACGAGAAAATAAAAACCTGTTCTGCATCCCATAGGACCAAAGTAGATTACATTGTCGGCAAATTTGCTGTTGCGTGCATATGTTGCAAAAAGGTGTTCAATTGTGTGCATAACAGGGTTCGGAAGATACGGCGGTGTGTTCGGCTTTATAAAACGCATATCGTATGTTGTAATGTCACCGTCAATTCTTGAAATGTAAACACCCGGCATAAGTGTGTTGTGGTTGATTGTAAAACTTGCTATCTTTTTCATATATATTATCCTTTCTTAATCATAATCGGCAATGTTTGTGAAGCAGATGTTCATATCAACATCGCCCTCAATTCCGTCAACCTTGCCTGATGAGGAATATTGCCACATAGAAAACTGATAATAGAATGTAGGCACATTTGCGTATTCGCAGTACCAAATGTCAAAATCAGCGAGCTGAGTGAGGTCATATTTAAAGTAAAGCTCCTTGCTCGGAGAATAGATAATCGGTGTGTAGCCAAGCTCCTTTACACGGTTGCAGAATGCTTTTGCACAAGCTGTTGCCTGAGCGGCTGAAACGCTGTCGGTTCTTGCGTCATCATCTTTTATAATTTCCCAGTCATATGCAACGGGGAAGTCGATTGTTTCATCACCGAGAAGTGTCTTTATATAGTCAGCCTCTTCAATAGCTTCATCATTGTTGATAGCCTGCGAGAAGAAATACACGCCGACTTTAAGACCTGCCGATTTAGCACCCTTTATATATGAAAGAGCAGAATCGTCCGAGTACATCTTGCCGTCAGAACCGTAACCTCTTCCGCCGATGCGAACCATAACAAAATCGACACCCGACTTTTTAACCTTGTCCCAGTCGATTGTTCCGCTGTATGAGGAAATGTCAATTCCCTCCATTGATGCGGCTTTGCCGTTTTCGCTGTAGTATTTAAAAGTGTCATCAGCAGTAAAGTTATCATTGTTGAGTGTGTTTTTCGGCACACCGTCAAGTTCGGTAATCCAGATTTCACCGAGAGTGCTGTCATTTATATGTATCTTCTCGCCTGTAGTCTTGACCGTTGTGTCTGTGGCAATAGTTGCCGAGGTTGTACTGCCCGACTGCGAACTGCTTTCGCTGTTGCTTGAACAACCGCACAAAACCGATGTGAGTGCAAGCATGGCAGCCGTTACGGCACAAATAGTTTTTTTCATTGTTTTTCTCCTGTTAAAAAGTTTTTTAACGCTGAAAAATGTCGATTAAAAGGGCATTTTGCGTATCTGTTAGTCAGCATATCATAAAAAAGTGTTGATGTAAACAAAGAAACCGAAAATAAATATTGAAAATCTTGTGAAAATTAAGTATAATCTAAGGTACAAGTGTCACTCGCCCAAAAGGCAGCGGCAGTCATTTGAGAACTTAATGACAGAAATATTGCCTTGCAATGGCAACAAAGGGCGGTGAGCGAAATTGAAGGAAACAAAGGTACACGGATACCGTCACAAAACAACCGAGGAACTCGTCAAGGCAATTGACGAATGTACCTCTCTCAGCCAGCTTTTCGCTCTCATTCAGCATGAGCATATCACCATTCAGATGCTCACCCGACCCGGAGCGTCAAATCTTGTACCAAAAATTTTAAGCCCGAAAGAGATAACAAGCAACCGTGACACCCCCTTTGAAAGACTGCGAAAGCAGGTTCGTGAGTCTGTGCTTGAGGACGAGAGAAGGCTCAAACAGAGCAAACTGATTGCCGAGTGTGAACGCATTTCAAAACTGAATAAAAATGACAAGATAAAGTAAGAGTAATTGGTGGAAGATTTTTGAAATTTTTTACTAAATACTCTTTATTTTTTTCAAAAAAACATATATAATCTAATTATCAAAAACGATTGGGGATGAAATATATGACATTCAAATTCAAACACGCTTTGGCTGCAATGCTCGCAGTGCTCACAATAGTTTGTTCTGTTGCCGGAACATTGGCTGTTTCTGCCGCAGAAACAGGTGCACAGTCCTCAACAGAGGAAACAGTCTCATCTGAAATAACGGATATGGACACTGAACCCACTCAGGCAACTGAGGCTACCGAGCCTACCAAGCCGACAACACAGCCTGCAACAGAACCGACCACAGAGCCGCCTGTAACTCCTACAGTTCCTCCAACTCAGCCTATAAAGCCGAGTGTCGGTGCAATCAAAAACCTCACAAGAACGCAATATACAACAAATTCACTTTCGTTCAAGTGGGACAAAGTAAACGGTGCAAAAGGCTATGTAATCTATTACCGCAACAATGACGCACACAAGAATTTTTCAAGACTTACATATATAAAGTCAAATGCCTGTACAGTCAAAAAGCTTAAGTCAGGCACATGGTATGATGTTAAAATTGCCGCTTATGTTGAACAGGGCGGTGTAAAGTATGAGGGTAAATCTCAGACATACAGAACAGCAACATTGCCGAATTCGGTAAGCATTTCGCTCAAAGAATCAGGCTCTGCCATCAAGCTTTCGTGGAATAAGATTCCGCAGGCAACAGGCTACAAGATTTACCGTATGAGCAGGAACACAAACGGAAAATATGTTCTTTATAAGACAATCACTTCAAACTCAACAACATCATACAGGGATACCGGTGTTAAACAGGGCAAGGCTTATTATTATCAGATTAAGGCTTACCGTGCAATCAAAAAGAACACTTACTATTCGTCACCGTCAACAATAAGATGTATGGCAGGCCTCAGCGCCCCTTCCATTTCAATCGGTTCAAAGCTTTCAAGGGCAAATCTCACATGGAAAAAGACGCCTGTTACTCCTACAGCCTATGAGATTTTCTATTCAACCTCAAAGAACGGCAAATATACGAAACTCGGTGAAACAAAGAATGCATTTTATAATACAAAAAAGCTCACAGCAGGCAAAACCTACTACTTCCGTGTTCGTGCTTACAGATATGTCGGTTCAAGCAGCAATCCAAAGAAATACAAGATACTCGGAACATATCAAACAAAGGGTGTAAAAATCAGTAAGAATGCCTACGGTGTTTCAGTCGGCGGCACATATGTTGAAATCAGCATCAATCAGCAGCATATGTGGTACTACAAGAACGGTAAGCTTGTTGTTGAAACAGATGTTGTAACCGGCAACTACGGTACAAACGATACGCCAAAGGGTGCATATTCAATTATTTACAAGGCATCTCCTGCAACACTTATGCTGAATTCCCATGTAACATTCTGGCTCCCGTTTACATCCGACGGTTGCGGAATCCATGACGCATCATGGCGAGCAAGCTGGGAATACGGCGGAACAAGGTACAAGGGTCACGGCTCACACGGCTGTGTAAACACACCGTACAACGCAGCTAAGAAAATCTATAACAACATTTCCTCAGGAACCCGTGTTGTTGTTTATTGATTTTAATCCGTAGCGAAAACTTGATAAAATAATTAAGGCTGACAGATTTTTAATAACCTGTCAGCCTTAATTTATGATGTAGCGGTTTAATAATAAATTCTAATTTTGATATAAATTAATATAATTTCTGTACCGAAAAAGTTGTTCTTTGTTGGTGTTAGAGAATAAGATTTTAACTTATTGACAAAATCTTGTTTTAATAATATAATAGTTTTGCTGTGTTAAGCGATGATATAAAGCAAACGTGAGAAGAGTAAAAATGAAAAGAATATTTATAGCTTCACTTTTGGCTTTGACGATTGCGCTTGGTGCGGTTGCAACGGGTTGTTCAGGCGGTAACAATTCATCTTCAGTGGGATGAAAACAGTTGCATTGTCAATCTTACAAAAGATGCAGGAAAAAGAGCGAAATCGTAATTCCTGAAAATTGTATTGATTTAAGAATTGATGATTGGGCAAACGGTGAGGATAACTATTTTTCAGAAAACGATAAGCTTGAAAGCGTAGTGGCAAAGCTTGCTTACGAATCCGCTAAACATTCAGCTAACTCGACATGCCATATGGTAGTGCAAAAATATATCATTAACAGGAGTTATCATTAAAATGACTAGTAAAATGGATAGTAAATTTATAAAAACAATATTTGTTTTATATTGTCTCGTCCTTGCATACATTTTGTTTTTCTACAGAATGGGGTCGGAGATCGGCTGCACATATATCGAGTGGATAACAAATATGATCAGCCCGATACCATTTTGGAGTTTTTATGATTTTTTCACCACTCCCATAATTACCGCAGAATATACACTATCATTCATCAAAAACATCATAGGAAATCTCATGCTGTTTATGCCAATGGGATTTTTCCTGCCGCACCTACTGAAAAAAACAAGGCAATTTAAGTATTACATTATTTTGATTTGTATTATTGTGCTTTCAGTTGAAATCATACAGTTGTTTACAACCTTGGGAATGTTTGACATTGATGATGTTATTATTAATGTCGCAGGTGCGGCACTGGGGTTTTGCTTGTCAAAAAGAATAGAATCCGCAGTAAAAAGGCATCGTGTGAATAAGTGAACGACTTAATAAGGCGGTAATTTGAAAAAACTTCGGTATTTATAAAATTTGTTTTAACATATAGTTTGCACTATTACTTGCGGGCGAACGAGGTTCGCCCTACAGATTACACATTGCTTTCATCATACCAAAACATAAAATTTTTGAGTTATTACGGTTAAATATGCCTTACTCACGAACTCGGTTGTGTGGCGGTTTTACTGCACATTTTGCCGTCAACATCTGTGTAGTATTCGCCTTTGAGCAGAATTTGCGAAATCGGAACGATTTCGTAGCCCTCGGACTTGATTGCCTCGATTACCGTCGGCAATGCTTCGGGGGTATTTTTTGCACCGTTATGCATCAATATAATACTGCCGTTCTTGATTTTTTTCATAATATTCTGCTTTATCTGCTCGGGAGTAGGATCTTTCCAGTCGAGCGAATCGACATCCCATTGCACGCAATACATATTACAGCCGTTGACCGACTTTACAACATCATTGTTGTAATCGCCGTAGGGGGCTCGGAACAGGGTGGGAGTTTTGCCCGTAAGCTCCTTGATTTTTTCGTTGCAGGACTGAATCTGACCGACCATATCGGACGATGACATTTGTGTCATATGCGGATGTGTGTTGCTGTGATTGCCCACATCGTGACCGTGCTTTGCAATATCCTTTACGCTGTCGGGATAATTCTTAACCCAGTCGCCCACAAGGAAAAATGTTGATTTCACCTTGTATTTGTCGAGAATTTCAAGCAGATGCTCGGTCTGCTCATTGCCCCATGCCGCATCAAACGACAGGGCAACCTGCTTTTTGTCCGTGTCAACATAGTAAATGGGAATTTCACGCTGAGCAGCCGCACTCTGAACGGCTCGAACGGTTGATGTGACTGCAATTGCCCCTGCAAGCACTCCGATTAAAAGACAGAATCCGATTGATATTAGATTTCGTTTTGTTATGATATACAAACGCATAAAATCCCCTCCATACCAAATTTATATGAAGGGGATTTTTATTTATTCATATTTTGTTTTAATTAGGTGCGTTCATTGGGCGATAGCAGTCAAGTTAACCCTCAACATGCCATTCAATGCCGTCTTTTGTGTCCTTGACAACAACTTTCATCTCTTTAAGTTTGTCACGGATAGCGTCGGCTGTCGCCCAATCCTTTTCGGCACGGGCTTTTGTACGCTGTGCAATAAGCTCCTCAACTTCCTTGGCAAAGTCATCGTCTGCGTCAGCTTTGTTGCTTTCGGGAACTTTTGTAAGGTCGAGTGAAAGCACCCTGTCAAATTCGCCGATTACATAAAGCTTTGTTGCATCGTCTGCGTCAGCTTTGAGAACATCATAAACGCAGGTGAGAGCAAGAGAAGTGTTGAGGTCATTGTCAAGCGCCTCGCTAAATCCCTTTGTAAGCTCCTTAGCCTTTGCCATATCAGGCTCACCGTCCCTTGAAAGAGCGGAAATTCTCTTTACAAGCTTGTTGTAGGCTGTGGCTGTGTTGTCAAGGTTGTCATATGAGAATGTGAGTGGCTTGCGGTAGTGGCTCTGGAGGCAGAACATTCTGTAAACAAGCGGATTGTAGCCCTTTTCTTCAAGAAGTGAAACTGTAAGGAAACCGCCCTTTGACTTGCTCATCTTGCCTCTTGCATCATTGAGATGAAGTACATGAAACCAGTACGGACACCACTTGTGACCGAGAAAAGCCTCGCTCTGTGCAATTTCGTTTGTGTGATGGGGGAAAGCATTGTCAATGCCGCCGCAGTGAATGTCAAGATATTCACCGCAATGCTTATAGCTTATGCATGAACATTCGATGTGCCAGCCCGGATAACCTACGCCCCACGGACTGTCCCACTTGAGCTCCTGTGAATCAAACTTTGACTTTGTGAACCAGAGAACAAAGTCAGCCTTGTTACGCTTGTTTTCGTCCTCTTCAACGCTGTCACGAACGCCGACAGCAAGGTCATCCTCATTCATATTGCCGAACACATAGTAGTTGTCGAGCTTTGAAGTGTCAAAGTAAACATTGCCGCCTGCAATGTAGGCATAGCCCTTTTCAAGCAGAACGGAAATCATATTAATAAAATCGTCAATGCAGTTTGTTGCAGGCTCTACAACATCGGGACGCTTGATGTTAAGCTTTTCGCAGTCGGCAAAAAATGCGTCTGTGTAGAACTTTGCAATCTCCATAACAGTTTTATGCTCACGCTTTGCGCCTGAAAGCATCTTATCCTCGCCTGTGTCGGCATCGCTTGAAAGATGACCTACATCTGTGATGTTCATTACACGGTTTACATCATAACCCGAAAAACGAAGATACTTTTCAAGAACATCTTCCATAATATAGGTGCGAAGATTGCCGATGTGGGCATAGTGATAAACAGTAGGACCGCAGGTGTACATATTAACCTTGCCGGGTGTGTGCGGTACAAATTCCTGCTTTGTCTGTCCGAGAGAATTATATAAAATCATTTGCTATTCCTCACTTTTTACATTTTCCTTTTTCAGCTCATCAAGCTGTTTTTGAAGTTCAAAAATTTTATGCTCAAGATTGCACAATGCAAGTGCAACCGGATCCGATACATGAATCTGGTCAAGGGTTTCACTGCGAACACCGTTGACTTTTACTACTCTTGCCGGAACGCCGACAGCCGTTGCATTCGGCGGAACTTCGCTTAAAACAACCGCACCTGCGGCAATTCTTGCGTTGTCACCAACCTTGAACGGACCGAGAACCTTTGCACCCGAGCCGACAAGCACATTGTTGCCGAGTGTGGGGTGTCTTTTTCCAGTTTCTTTGCCTGTTCCTCCGAGAGTAACATTTTGATAAATGGTGCAGTTGTCACCGATTACTGTAGTTTCGCCTATGACAACGCCCATTCCGTGATCTATAAACAGTCCCTTGCCGATAGTTGCACCCGGGTGAATCTCAATTCCCGTCTTGTGACGACTGCGTTGAGAAATCCACCTTGCAAGAAACTTGAGGTTGTGTCGCAAACACCAGTTGGCTTTTCGGTGAGAACGAACCGCCTTGAAACCCGAGTAGAGAAAAAACACCTCTGCTCTGCTCCTTGCGGCAGGATCACGCTCCATAACCGCATCAATATCCGCTTTCAGGGTTTTAAACACGCAATCACCCTCCTGTCAAGACCGTGAGAGTCTGTCCTCAGGTCTGAGAAATAAACTGTCTGTTTTGAATTATATATACAATGCCCGAAATGATTGTGAACACAACCGAAATCCAGATGAGAATTTCTCCCACCACAAAGAAAATCGGTTCAAATGTTGCCGTGTTTATAAAATTAAGTCCGACTTCGGGCAGTTCAAGCACGATTTGCATTGCAATTACTGCAATTATAGCAATCATCTGTGAAACCGTCTTTGCTTTGCCCCACATATTAGCGGCGACAACCTTGCCTTTTGAGGCGGCAATCAGCCGTATTGAGGTGACAGAAAATTCACGGAAAAGCACGATTATGACCGCAACGCAGTCACATATTCCAAGCTGTACAAAGCACAGAAATGCGGCAAGCACAAGAATTTTGTCTGCAAGCGGATCTGCAAATTTTCCGAAGTCTGTAACAAGACCGTTTTTTCTTGCAATTTTTCCGTCAAACATATCCGTAAGTGACGCCGCAATAAAAATAATCAGGGCAACGGCATTGTTGAGCGGAAAGTTCGCAAGCAATGCCGCCACAAAGAACGGAACAAGAATTATTCGTCCTACTGTCAGTTTATTTGGTAAGTTCATTTTATGTGCCTTTCAAAGTTAAATATTATGAAATTGCTGAGTTTTTTGCCACTTAGTCGATTTTGCCGACAAATTCGCCTACAGGATCGCAACCTGTGTAATCGGTTACACGCACCTTGACAAAATCTCCTGCCTTTGGCTTTTCACCGTCGCAGGTGAAGAATACACAGCCGTCAACCTCGGGGGCATCGGCATAAGTTCTGCCAAAGAAACATTCGGCGAGTTTGTCAAACCCCTCAACAAGAACTTCAATCTCTTTGCCAACAAGGCTTTCACAGTATTCAGCCATAACCTGCTGTTGATGCTCCATAATAATATCGGCACGCTTCTGCTTGATTTCTTCGTCAATCTGGTCGGGCATTTCAGCTGCCTTTGTATCCTCCTCGGGAGAGTAGGCAAAACAGCCGAGTCGCTGAAACTTCATATCGGCGGCAAACTCTGCAAGCTCATTGAACTGCTCCTCGGTTTCACCGGGGAAGCCTGTAATAAAGGTTGAGCGGAAGATTACATTCGGAATTTTATCCTTAATCTTGTTCATAAGTGCAGTAAGGCTTTCTCTGTCGCCGTGACGATTCATTCTGCGGAGAACATCCCCGTCACAATGCTGGAGCGGAATATCCATATATTTTACAATCTTATCTTCACTTGCAATTGTGTCAATAAGCTCGTCTGTAATTCTGTCGGGATAGCAGTAGAGAACCCTTATCCATTTAAAGCCGTCAATTTTACAAAGTCTTCTGAGAAGCTCTGCAAGCATCGGTTTGCCGTATTTATCTTCACCGAAACGGGTTGTGTCCTGAGCAATGACATTGAGTTCCTTGACTCCACGCTCAGCAAGACCTTCAGCCTCTTTTACAACATCTTCAATATCTCTGCTGCGGAATCTTCCTCGAATCATCGGGATTGCACAGTAGGAACAACGGTTGTCACAACCCTCGGCAATCTTGAGATAAGCGGTGTAGGGGGGAGTTGAAAGGATTCTTCCGCCCTCAAGCGGCAGACAAACCTTGTCGGGGAAGCTTTCGCACTTCTGTCCGTCAAGTGTTTCCAAAACGATGTCTGCGATAGTTTCGTTAGCACCGATTCCGATAACCGAGTCAACCTCGTAAAGCTGTTCGGAAATTTCCGATTTATATCTTTGAGCAAGACAGCCTGTTACGATGATTGCCTTGATTTTGCCCTCGTCCTTGAGCTTGCCGACCAGCTCGGTGGCCTTGGCGAGGTCGTTGTCCCACTCGATGTCGCGGGTGTTGGTGTAGAGGGTGGTCTCGGCGCTCTTGTCGTCGGTCACGCCGAAGATGCCGAACTTCAGGCCGCCGGCGGTGACGGTGATGTAATCGCCGAACGGATAGGTCTTCTCACCTTCATAGACCTTGCCCTCGCGGAACTTGGTGTTGGCCGAGAGCATGGCGTAGCTTGCTCTGTCGCGCAGACTCAGGAGATTTTGCAGAGAATAGTCGAAATCGTGGTTGCCAAGGACGGTGGCGTTTAGACCGAGCGCGTTGAGCGCGTCGACGGAGACCTTGCCCAAGGTGACGTTGGCCAGCGTGGTGTTGTACGGGGAGTCGCCGCCGTCAACATAGATCACGTTGTCCTCGCCGACTGCGGTCCGCACCTCGTCCATGACGGTCTTGATGCGGGCGACGGAGCCGATCTCGAACTTGCCGTCGGAGGATCGATAGGGGATGTAGTTGCCGTGGATGTCCGCAGTTGCGAACATGGCGACGAGCTTCGTTTCCTTGAGGAAGGCGAAGAGCGTGCCGACCTGATCCTTGGTGATGGGCTCGTCGGTGATGTCGGAGGCCTTAAACAGGCCGTCGTCGATGGCCTTCTTGAGGTGGTCGATCTTGAGATCTGCGCCGTACATGCCCTTGGCAACGGCGGTGGCCATTTCGCGGACGGTGATCGGCGCGTCGGGCTTGAAGCTCAGGCCGTCCGCGTCCAGCGGCAGAAGCAGCGCGTTGACAACGGCTTCGATCTTGGGAGCATCGGGGCGCTTGACGCAGTCCTTCGCGGCGGCAATCACGTTCTTGGCGGTGATGGCCTCGGAGGAGGCGGCGTAGCCAAGCTCCTTCGGCGTTTCCTCCATGCCCTCGAGCTGCAGGGCGTGGATGTCGGCCAGCGCGAACGATTCCGCCAAAAATACGGCG
>OIZT01000081.1_pt1 | contig 75962 bp, 67 predicted proteins | sample 1588611 | NCBI WGS metagenome assembly OIZT01 (sample SAMN03283278) | human gut metagenome | biome: human-associated habitat; material: feces | host: Homo sapiens | place: Peru | collected 2012
CGTTTTTTTTTGGTTTTTATACTTTACTTTTCTATATTTTTAGACAGTCTCCCCCGAATCCGTCCTTCAGATCCTGTTCATGAATCTTTTTTACCTTTTCCATCTGATCCTTAATTTCAGTTTTCAGAGCACCGGGAAGCATTGTGCACCTATCTTTGTCGCCCTTCCCTCTTTTGATGATGATTTCATTTTGCCCGAAATCAATGTCTTGTATGCACAGGCCTATGGCTTCGGAAACTCTCATTCCTGTTCCGTACATGAGTTTTGCAATCAGATCCTCATCATAGGGAACTTTCAGGGCAAGCTCGCCGTTGATTTTTTTGACTTCTATTTTCATCGCAACTCCTTATATAGTAACCGTCAAATCACCCCTGAAATTTACGCACAAAAAAAACAACCGAAATCAATAGCGGATGCTTTTCATTTTAATCAGGAATCCATTGGCCCTGTGGCTGGAACGGTGTAATTTTAATATTCCACGGTAAAAGTTTCTGCCAGTCTTCAGTTGTTTCGCAGTAAGGCGCGCGCTCAAAAATACAACGCAGATAATCTTCCGGGCTCAAATTGTGGATTTTTGAAGTTTCAATCAATGTCAGAATCCAGCAGCTGCTTTCGGTCCCTTTCCCGCTTCCGTAGAACAACGAATTTTTCCTAAGCAGCGTAAACGGTCTTACAGTGCGCTCCGCTTCGTTGGTACTCGGAGTCAGAAATGAATAATCCAGATAACGCGTCAGGTTTTCCCAGCGGTTCAGACAGTAATTCATTGCCTGCTTTGTTTTTGAGCTTATAAAGTACAACAGCTTCTTTTGCAACCTGGGATTTTGTTGCCTTTTTGATTCTTTTTTATTTTCGTCTTTGATTTCATCTTCAACAGTTACTGAAGGACATTGATTTTCAACTATAATTTTGTTAAAAAAAATCATCATGAAGTGCGCGTAAGCAACGATTGTTGTTCAAACTTTAAATTCTTGTGCGGCTTTTAAAAACTGTTGCTTCCTGTACGGTTATTCGTTTTGGGAAACAACTGTGGTCGGTGTCAAGCGTGAACATGCCTGTTTTTACCGATTTCGCAATTCCACTTGAAAAGAAAAATGACATATTATACACTTATTTTTAGGGGTGTTTTATGTATAATATTTTAAATTTGTCTGTTACATCGGCGGTTCTTTTTGCACTGCCGCTGGTCGTTTCTGTTATCTGGAAAAAAAAGTTTAAGTCCAAAGTTTCCCTCCGTTATTTTTTCCTTGGCACAGTAGGTTTTATTGTAAGCGCACGTGTTCTTGAACTGGCTGTACATTATTTCTGCATAATTCAGGATAATGCTGTTTCGTGGTTTATCAATTCAAATACAGCGGCCTTTGTTATTTACGGAATTCTTATGGCGGGAATTTTTGAAGAAGTCGGCCGTTATCTGATTATGATTTTTTTTCTTAAGGACAACCGTACAGAAATCAACGCAATCACTTACGGACTGGGGCACGGCGGAATTGAAGTCTGGGTTATTTCACTGGCAGCAACAGTTACTTACCTTTCTGTTTCCATTGCCTTGAGAGCTGGACTTCCGGCTTCTGACTTTGACAATACACCGGGGTTTGAAACAGTTCTTGACACAATTACAAACTTTACAGCCTTCACCGGTTTTCTGTGGGTTCTGGAACGCGTTGTCTGCATGGTACTTCACGTACTTTTTACGCTTAATGTATTTTATTCTGTTGTTTACAAAAAGATTTCACTTCTTTTCTTTGCAATCGCAAGCCATGCTGTTGTTGATATAGGAGCTGCACTTTACCAGAGAAAAGTTTTTACGCTGGCGGCTTGCGAAGTTTGGCTTCTTGCAGGATGTGCGGCACTTGCCTTTGCAACGCTTTATATACGAAAACGGCTGGCAGGTACCGCACAAAAACAGAATTAGTTGCTGTTTTATAAAACTCCTGATACTAGCTGCGTGCGTCTCCGTCTACATGAAGAATGTCGCCGGTAATATATGAAGCCATGTCACTTGCAAGGAATACAAATGCATTTGCTATATCCAAAGGTTTTCCTATTCTTCCAAGCGGAATTGTTTTTATTAGCGGTTCAATTACTTCTTTTGGAAGTGCGCTTACCATATCTGTTTCTGTAATTCCGGGTGCAACAGCATTTACGCGTATTCCCAAAGGTGCAAGTTCCCGCGAAAGGGACAATGTCATTCCGTTTACTGCAAATTTACTTGCAGGATACATTACACCGGTTGGCTGTCCGTACATGCTTACCATTGAGCTGGTATTAAGAATAACGCCTTTTGTTTCTTTCAAATACGGAACAGCGGCTTTTGAACATACAAACACAGACTTTATGTTTAAGTTTGAAATCTTGTCGAACTCATCTTCTGTGTAATTCAAAAGCGGTGTACTTGAAGAAATTCCTGCGTTGTTTACAAGAATATCTATCTTTCCGTACTTCGCTTTAACATCTGCCATCATTTGGGCAACTTCTGCTTCCTTACTGAGATTCGGAAAAAATCCTTCTACTTCAAACGCTGCATTTTCGGTCTTGAGCTTGTCTACAGCTTTTACAACTGTTTCTTCACGGCTGCCGCACAGTGCCACTTTTGCGCCGTTAAGCAAAAACTGCCTTACAGTCTCAAACCCGATTCCGCGGGTTCCGCCGGTAACAACGGCCACTTTTCCTTTTAACATAGTACCCCCTGTATGTTGGCTCTATTATAAACAAAATTTCTGCTTACGTTAAGATATCGCAGGAACTTACACAAATTTGTTTACAGACAGACATCTTTTTCGTTAACAACGGCGCGTCCCCGCCGACACCGCGCTCATATTTGTTTACGGACAAACACCTTTTTCGTTAACAACGGCGTATCACGACGACAACGTGCCGTTCCCGAACGGCTTCGGCGCTCCGCACCTGCAGATGTTCGGGCCGTCCCGTCATCGCCGCGCTACGCCTTCATTGCGTTAATTTTTTTGTCCGTTAACAAACATGCGTGGTTTACATATGGGGACATAAAAAAAGCCGGGAGACGACGGGGTTACATTTTCGTCTTCCGGCCTAAAAAATCACTCCGCAGAATTTATTCCTGCGAAATAGACAAAATTAATCTGCGCGCTCAGCCACCAAGATATGCCTTTTTTACATCTGCGTTGGAAAGAAGTTCTTCACTTGTTCCCGAAGCAATAATTTCTCCGGTGCTTAGAACGTATCCGCGGTGTGCAAACTCAAGTGCAACCTTTGCGTTTTGTTCAATAACCAGAAGCGTCATGTTTTCCTGGTCATTGAGTCTTTTTAACGCGCGGAACATTTCGTACATAAGCTTTGGTGCAAGTCCCATGCTGGGCTCATCAAGCATGATAAAATGGCAGTCAGTCATAAGCGCGCGGCCTACTGCAAGCATCTGCTGTTCACCTCCCGAAAGAAGTTCACTTCTCTGTTTTCTGCGTTCATAAAGTCTTGGAAAAAGATCGTAAACCAAATCGTAAAGTTCCGAAGTTCTTGCATCGTGACCTACATCATGGCGCCGGCCGTAAGTTGCCATCTGAAGATTTTCAGCAACGGTAAGGTTACCAAAAATATGTCTTCCTTCTGGAACAAGACACATCATCTTGTTCTGGATAAGCACATGTGGTTCAGTCTTAAGAATACTCTTTCCTTCAAACAGAATATCTCCTTCTTTTACAGTCGGTGCTTCTGGTTTTGAAAGTCTTGAAAGTGACAGCAGTGTAGAAGTTTTTCCGGCTCCGTTTGCGCCTATAAGAGTTACAATTTCTCCCTTATCTACATTAAACGAAATTCCGTGAAGAGCTTCGATATTTCCGTATGAAACTTTTAAATTATTTACTTCAAGCAGCATATTTTGCCTCCATGGAACTTAAATCTCTTCGTTTCCGAGATAAGCCTTGATTACAGCCGGATTATTGCGGATTTCTTCAGGTGTTCCCTGAGCAATTTCCTTTCCAAAGTCCACAACCTGAATCTGGCTGCACAAAGTCATGATAACCTGCATCTGGTGTTCAATCATCCAGATAGTAATTCCGAATGTATCATGAATCCATTTTATGTAGTCAATAAGTCCGTCCAAATCTGTTGTACTCAAACCTGCAGCCGGCTCGTCCAAAAGAAGAAGCTTCGGGTTAAGACTCAGTGCACGCGCAATTTCTACACGGCGCTGGATTCCGTACGGAAGATTCTTTGGATAATCAAGTGCAGAGTCAGCAAGATTAAACTTTTCAAGAAGTTCCCATGCTGAATCGTAAATGCGCTTTTCATTTTCCTTGAATTTCTTTGAGTTCAGAAAAACGTCTTTGATTGTATAGCCAAGTTTTGAATGCTGGGCAATGCAGATGTTGTCAAGAACAGTCATGTCGCTCCAAAGGCGAATATTCTGGAAAGTTCTTCCAATCTGCAGTTCGGCAATTTTATGCGGCTTGAGACCGTTTATTCTTGTACCGTCAAGAATTATGTCTCCTTCAGACGGAACATAGAATCCGCTTACAAGATTGAATACCGTAGTTTTACCGGCGCCGTTCGGTCCAATAAGTCCTGCGATTTCTCCTTTTGTAAGTTCAACGTTTATGTCGGTAAGGGCCTGAAGTCCGCCGAATCTGTGTGTAAGGTGATTTATTTTAAGCAAAGGTTCAGACACTTGCGGCCTCCTTCTGTTGTCTTCTTACATGATTTGAATTCTGCGCAAACAGTTTCCTGAGTTTGGGGAATACCTGGGTAAGTTCTTTTGTTCCCATAATTCCTTCAGGATGGAATTCCATTATAAGAATAAGAATCAGCGGAATAATTACCCACTTAAGAATCTGGGCAGGTCTTAAAAGTTCAAGCAGAATTGTAAACACAACCGCAGAAAGTACAGAACCGCTCAGACTTCCCATTCCGCCAAGGTAAACCATAACAAGACTTTCTGTTGACTTCATTATTCCGAATGATGCAGGGTTAATGAAACCAAGGAGATGTGCAAAAAGGCCACCTGCAATTCCAGCCAAGAAAGATGAGAATGTAAATGCAATGAGTTTCATATTGTTTGTGTTTACGCTCATAATCTCGGCAGAAATCTCATCGTAACGTACAGCGCTTATTCCCTTTCCCAAAGTTGAACTCATAAGGAAGTGAATTGAAACTACGGCAACCACAGCAAAAATCATTCCCCAGACAAGAATCCACGGAATATCTACTACATCGGCCATTCCGTTCATGACACTTCTCATTCCCATAAGTCCGCGGCTTGCACCTACGATTGGAATGTTATTGAGCGCCGTGGTTATGATAAAGTTTGCGGCAACCGTAATGATTGCAAGATAGTCATCGCGTGTCTTGAAAGAAGGGATTGCAACTATAAGGCTCACCAGCATTGAAGCAAGTCCACCTATAATAATGCAGATCGGGAATCCTATAAGAGCAAGACCTTCAGGAAGAAGTCCTGTTCCGGTAATTGTGTTTCCATCCTTGAACAAAATAAGTCCAAGTACAGAAGAAACATATGCACCTACCGCCATGAAACCGCCGTGACCGCATGAAAATTCCCCCATGTAGCCGTTGACGATATTAAGACTGGCAGACATTATTATGTTTATACAGATTGTCGTAAGTATTGTCTGAAAATAATTGTTTATTAAATCCAGTTTTGCAAGTACGGTAATTATTACAATCGAAACAACCGTCATTACCGGAAATATATATTTTCTTTGCTTATTTGTCATTTTTATTCTCCCGGCTGAACTAAATCTTTGTACTCTTTGCAATACCAAAGAATCCCGTCGGCTTAATCGTAAGAATTACAAGAAGAATCACAAACGAAACCAAATCCTTGTAGCTTGAAGGCAGGAAGGCAGTAACGAAAATCTCGATAAATCCAAGCATGAATCCGCCAAGGAATGCACCCTTAATGTCACCGATTCCGCCTACAACAGCTGCAATAAAGGCCTTCCATCCTATTATCATTCCCATGTACGGGTCCAGAACAGGATATGACATACCAAAAAGAATTCCGGCAATTGCGGCAAGTGCAGAACCGAGCGCAAATGTAAATGTAATTACTGCGTTAAGTGGAATTCCCATAAGCGGAATCGCAAACTTGTCATAAGAAATTGCGCGCATTGACATTCCGATTGTTGTCTTCTGTACAATAAACTGAAGCACTCCAAAAACGACGACCGCGCTTACTATAACAAGAACCTTAAGGCTGGTGATTGTAACCGGTCCTATGTTCCAGACATGCTTTGGAAGAATATCAGGGAAACTTCTGGAACTTGCACCAAGAACTGCAAGGTTTCCGTTTTCAAGAATAAATCCTATCATAAGAGCGGTAATAACGACGTAAAGACGATTGGCGCCCTTAGCCCTCAAAGGCCGGTATGCGACACGCTCAATTCCCACTCCAAGAAGAGCTGTAAGTCCCATAGTCGCGACAAGTGTTATTATAAAAAGCGGAATTCCCGTAAGTCCCGCAAAATGTGATGTGAGCAGCGCTACTACAAAAAATGCAATGTAGCAGGATGTCATAAAAATATCGCCGTGTGCAAAGTTTATAAGACGCAGAACGCCGTAAACAAGACAATAGCCCAAAGCAATCATTGAATAGAAGCTACCCCATTGTAGAGCATTGAATATATTCTGAATGAAATATGATAGCATCCCTTACCCCCTATTAAAAAACATCATGGAAATTGCACGACCGGAACAAGGCTTTGGAAAACCGGCCGTGCAAATACTTTTCTTATTTACAAACTGTATCTTTTTACGATCACGGCTTGAGGCTCTTTACGAAAGTGAATTCTCCCTTGGGTGAAACCTGAACAACAACGGCTTCCTTAATCGGGTCTCCGTCCGGAGTAAAGGTCATCTTTCCTGTAAGTCCTTCGTAGTCAGTAATCTTTCCGAGTGCATCCTTGATTGCAGTGCGATCCTTCTTGAGGTTGCCTGTAATTCCGCAGTCCTGGATTGCCTTAAGAATAAGCATTGTTGCATCGTAAGAAAGTGCTGCTACATCATCAGGAACGTATCCGTAGAGTTCCTTGTACTTGTCAATGAATTCCTTTGTCTTTCCCTTTGCACCGGCAGCAGCGTAGTGTGTTGTAAAGTAATAGCCTGTTACAGCACCCTTACTGAGCGGGAACAAATCTGCAGAACCCCATGAGTCAGAACCCATACAGGGCTTGTCCCATCCAAGGTCCTTTGCCTGGTTTGTAATAAGTGCAACGTGGTTGTAGTAGTCAGGAAGATAAAGCATTTCTGCATCTGAGTTTACAATTTTTGTAAGCTGAACAGAAAAGTCCTGGTCTTTCTGTCCGAAGCTTTCAAATACAACTACAGAACCGTAATTCTTTTCCCAGGATTCCTTGAAAAGTTCAGCGAGGGTTTTGCAGTAGTCATCTTCGAGGTTGTAAAGAATGGCAACTTTTTTGCATCCAAACTGCTCGCTGGCAAACTTTGCAGCAACAGGAGCCTGGAACGGATCAAGAATACATGCGCGGAAAACATAAGGTCTGTCTTTTGTAACAGCAGGGTTTGTTGCCCACGGTGAAACCATCGGTGTCTTTTCTTCGTTGTTGATTTCACCTGCAGGAATAGCACGTCCGGAACCATCAGGTCCTACAACGGCAAGAACTTTGTCCTGCTGGATAAGTTTGTAAGCACTCTGGATTGCTGAATCGGGCTTAAGTTCGTTGTCTGCATAAACAAAGTCGAGCAGATATTTCTGTCCCTTTACTTCGAGACCGCCGGCAGCATTGATTTCATTCTTGATCATTTCACCGGCATATTTTGAACCCTCACCTACTTTTGGAGAATCTCCTGTAAGAGGAATATTGAATCCAATTTTGATTGTCTTAGGTTTTTTAGCGGCAAAGGCTCCGCCCACGGCGATTCCGGCCATAAGACCGAATGCAAGGATTTTTTCGATTTTTTTCATAATCAGCTCCTCATTTTGCGAAGAGCCGAATTAACAAAGCCCTTCGCGAGTTAAACTGCCATACGGCAATTTAGTCTGCAACGGCTTTGTTGCTTACCTTTCTTTGTTTTAATTTATTGCACGATTTTTTTCAACCTTGCAAACCCAAAAAAAAGCATTTTACATTGTAAAATTCGGAAATCATTCACAAAATAAATGAACTCCCGGATTTTACTAATATTTTTTTCACAGCTTGAATTTTCCAGTAAGAGAATTCAAAAGTTCAACACCGCGGTTATTTTCAGACGAATCTTCGCCAATAACGTCCATTGCTTTTTCAATATCGCTTACAGCACTTGAAATTGCATTTGAATTATCAAGCACCTGCGCCGAAACAGACGTAAGTTTTTTCTTTAAATTCATTTTTACCCCTCCCCCTGTTTTTTTTATTCAATAATTTCGCAAAGAGGACAAATACAAATCTGCATACCTTCAAACACAGAACGTATTTTTTTTACAAAGGCCAGCGCTTTGGCTCCGTCACCGTGAACACATATGCTGTCTGCCTGAACCGCGACTTTTTTTCCCGAACGCGAAACAACAATTCCTTCGCGAACCATACGCACTGCACGCGACACAGCTTCATTTTCGTCAGTAATCACAGAACCAGGCTCAGAACGCGCAACAAGTGTTCCGTCATCATTGTAGGCACGGTCAGCAAAAACTTCGCAGGCAACACGCAGTCCGTTACGGTGGGCAGCCTCGACCATTTCACTCCCCGAAAGCGCCAGCAGAATAGATTCAGGGCTCGCTTTTTTTATTGCACGGCAAATTGCATCTGCCAGGACGGAATCTTTTGCCGCAGCATTGTACAAAGCACCGTGCGGTTTTACATGCTGTATACATTTACCGGCAGCGGCGACAAAAGATGAAAGAGCACCTATCTGATACATAACATAAGCTTCTGCTTCTTCTGCAGAAAGTTTCATAAACCGCCGGCCGAATCCCATAAGATCAGGATAACCCGGGTGAGCACCTATTCCGACAGAAGACGCTGCGGCAGCATTTACTGTACGCTGCATAACAACAGGATCAGAGGCGTGGAATCCGCAGGCAATATTTGCAGAAGAAATAAGCGGAATCACATTTTCATCATCACCAATTCTGTAGTTGCCGAAACTTTCTCCCAGGTCACAGTTCAAATCTACCTTAAACATTTATAACCCCCTTTAAAAAATCAGTTTTTAAGCATTGCATTCGGAACATCGGTAATAAACATATGTCCGGGCGAATGTGTAATACAAAAATCAGGTTTGGAATTCATCACAACACTTTGCGGAGTAACACCGCAGCACCAGAAAACAGGAACTTCTCCTTCCTTAACCGGAACGGCATCGCCAAAGTCGGGATGAGACAAATCCTTAATTCCAATAACAGAAGGATCCCCTATATGGATGGGCGTGCCGTGAACACGCGGCATTGAACCAGACACGGTAACAGCGCGCACAATCTGGTCATAGGGAATGGGCCTCATGCTCACAACCATTTTTCCGCCGAAGATTCCGGCGGGAACAGTGTCAATATTTGTAAGATACATCGGAACGTTGCAGCCGAGAGAAATATTGCGCACATCAATTCCCGCAGCAATAAGTTCAAACTCAAAAGAAAAACTGCAGCCTATAAGAAAGCTCACAAGATCATCACGCCAGAAAGAAGAAACGTCCGTATACTCGCCGTCAAGAACACCGTTTTTCCAGATGCGGTACTTGGGAATATCAGTTGCAATGTCTGCACCGCGGGCAATGGAATGCAGCGTGCGTGAACCTTCATCACTTACTTCAAGAACAGGACAGGACTTTGGATTACGCTGCGTAAACAAAAGAAAATCATACGCATACTTTTTTGGAAGAACACAAAGATTTGCCTGCGCAAACCCGGAACACATTCCCGAAGTCTGGCAGGTAATTTTTCCTTCACGTATAAGAGCGCGAACCTCACCGGGCAGGCAGTCAGCATAAATATTTTTTTCAGACATAGTGAACCTCCGAATATTTTTTCAAAAGAAGCCTGTTTGTTTTTTTAAGAAGTGAAAGCGCATGTTTTCTGGAAACAAGAACAAACCTTATTTTTGTACCCGGAACAAACTGCGCAAACAAATGCAGATCAGACGGAATGACTGTCGCAATCTTTGCATAACCGCCCGTCGTCTGCCTGTCACTAAGCATCACTATGGGAAGCCCGGCCGAAGTAATCTGCACGGAACCCCACGGAATTGCATCAGAAATAATGTCTGTACCGCCGCGACACTGGATATGCTCTCCGTCCAGGCGACAGCCCATCCTGTTGGAGGCGGGCATTACAGTGTAAACGGCGTTTAAAAAAGCGCGCGCGCAGTCCCCTTCAAAAGATGCAAACTGAGCACCCTTAACAACATGTACGTCCACCACTCCCGCGCGCGCACTGCACTTAGCAGACACGGCCGGAATGCTGCGAACAGAAATTTCTTTAGGCGCAAAGAAATTTCCTGTAGCAAAACAGTCTCCGGATTTTATTTTTATACCGCCAAAATTTTTATTTACAGAAGGAGCAATTATTCCGCCTGCAAAAGCAATGTATGTACGCAAGCCGGAGACAGCGGCACTAAGCGCAAGAATGCTTCCGGCCTTGGCATGCACTTTCGTGTAAAGTGCAACCGGTGTTCCGTCGAGGGTGGCATTCTGGTCGGCACCGGTAATGCAGAAATCACACTCTCCGTTAAATTCAACTTCCGGTCCAAGAAGAGTCGACTCAAGAACCGCCGCTTTTGGAATATTGCCTGCAATAATATTTGCAAGAATCATTGCGCATTCATCCATTGCGCCGCCGCAGTTAAAGCCGTCTTTCTGAAGTCCCCTCACGCCTGCAGTTTCTATAAAAGTTCCGGCTCCAGCAGAAAGAATTTTTATTCCCGAAGTTGCAACATATCTTTCCTTTGCGCATTCACCGCCGCAAGAATCTTCACCGACACTCTGTTTTTCAAGCAAAGCAAATTCATCTTTTGTTACCGCACGGAATTTAATTTTGTCACCGGCCCTGAAAAGAATTTTCGGATTTCTAAAAACATCGTAAGGCTTTACATTTGTGCGGCCAATAATCTGCCAGCCTCCAGGACTGTCCACCGGGTAAACGCCTGTCTGTCTTCCTCCGATGGCAACACTTCCCGCAGGAATTTTTACTCTCGGAACTTCAAGGCGCGGTGTTTCAAGCCGTTCATCCATTCCGCCAAGATAGGCAAAGCCCGGAAGAAAACCCAGCATGTAAACGGTATAAACCGGGGACGTGTGTGCCGCAACAACTTCTTCTTTTGAAAGGCCTGAATGTGCGCAGACATTTTTCATGTCAGGGGAAAATTCATCTTCGTAGCAGACAGGAATTTCATGCAGTGTTCCGGAATTCCCTTTTGCCGCGCCGTTGAATTTTACAGCCGCACAAAGTATTTTTTTTATTTTTGCAAGACTAATTTTAAGCGGATTATAATAAACGCAGACAGTACAGTATGTCGGAACCCATTCGACAATCGCGCCGGACAGATTCTTTTTTAGAGAAAGAGATTCAAAATATTCACAGACGGAACGCACGCGCTCATTTATTTGCGGACAAATACTGTTCCCGAATTTTATTATGGCATAGTCTGTTCCGTCAAAATTGAATTCAATATTTTCCATAGAAACCTTTTTCCAAAACTCCGTCAAACCATTTGTTCTGCGGATAAGCGATTGCATATTCCACAGTGGAACGCATTAACGCTACAATCTGTTTTTCTATATCTACAGAAAATCCGTCAATTGCAGGAAGAAGAGAACCGGTCATATCAACCATTCCGCTAAGGCAGCACGCTCTCAAAACGGCTTCTTCCATCTGTTCGTCATGCATTATTTCTATTTTCCCGTTAAGATAGGCAAGAGCTGCAATTACTGCATAAACGCCCCAGTCAGAAACCGTTGCCGTTACAAGATAATCTGCACTTGTTGCTGCAATTATTTCCTTTCCGTTCGGAATATATTTTTCTACATGACGCTTTATTAATCCCATTCCCATTTCATTGCCAAGATCTCCTACAGCAAAAGTCGGAACACCCGCTTTTTTAAGTGCGTTAAACAAAGCATCTGACTTTGCTTCAAGTGACGTAATGTCAGCTCCCACTGCATTATGGTACACGCCCTTCGCATTTGCACCGGCACTCTCTGTACAAAACAACGCCGCAGGTTTTGGCAGCTCAAGGATTGCCTCTGTTTCTGTGGCTGCTTCCTGTACATCTTCAGAAATGGTCATGTACGCAAGTGAAAGTGAAACAGACTTTGCTTTTTCTACATCTGCATATGCGTGAAGACCAAGATGCGGCGCAGCGGCTGTTATTGCAGGAACGCATTTTTTGGGAATAACAAATACGGGCGTCACGTCGTATGCCACAACAAGAGCTCTCGCCAGAAGAAGCGCGCCTGTAATTCCGTCAGTTTCAGGACATTCGTGTTCCTTAAGCACAAAGCCTGTCATAATATAGACATCTGCTTTTTCACTCTTTGGTCTTTTGTCCTGAGAAAGAATTGCGTGCAGTGTTTCTGCAGTTTTCATACAAAGACTCGAACCCATTGCCTTTCTTGCCGCGGGGTATAAAATACGGCACACACCGTAACCGCGTGGGTCCAGGTTCATGAGCTGGTCCAGATTTTCTCCTACATTATATTTTGACAGTTCACGCGCGTTCATATTTCACCTGCTTACAGTTTGTCATAAAAAGACGGAACAAATCCCGTTTCTGAAATAAAATCTTCGACCGCAGCCTTCTGAAGTTTACGCAAAGTTTTTTCATCTTTACAGCCGACTTTTTTCTGGTCAATTTCGCAGACACGCACACCAAGAGTTCCTGCACTTGTAACGACAATTTCGTCGGCATCAAAAACTTCATCAAGTGTAAATGTTCTCTCGCAGTAAGGCACACCGATTCTTTTGCATATTTCAAGATAGTGGCGGCGCGTTGTTCCTGGAAGAATAAGATTGTCCAGCGGCGGAGTAATAAAAGTTCCGTTTTTGATTATATTTATATTGCTGTGTGCACATTCAGTAACACGGTTTCCGCGGTGGAATACAACTTCATTGCAGCCCGCTTCCTTTGCCTGCTCTGCCGCCATAACACTCGGAAGAAGGTTCAGCGTTTTGATATTGCAGTGCAAAAAGCGCGTATCTTCCACACTTATAAGTTTGATTGTTTTTGTAAGATCGGTAAGAGAAGATTCAACTACATAAATAAGAAGATTCGGTTCGCAGTCCGGGAACACATGATTGCGCACAGCCGTACCTCTCGTTGCCTGCCAATAAACGAATACAATTCCGTCACTGTCCATTGCGTCAATACATTTCTGAAGTTCAGCAATAAGTTCAGATTTTGAAAGTTTAAACGGAATTTTTACGGCTTTGAGACTGTTATAAAATCTGTCTACATGAAAATCGGTTTCAAAAATTTTGCGGTTTGCGGCATAAGTCGCATCATAAACTCCGTCACCAAAATAAAGCGCGCGGTCAAGCATGGGAACTTTCATTTCTTCCATAAGTCCCATCTCGCCATTGTAATATCCAACATTCTTCATAAAAACCTCCGCAGGTATTGCCATAAGTTACAGGGCTTTTATGTTGTCATATCCAGACACTGCTGCCCGACGGATACGACAGCATTGTCCTTTCAAAACAGACTAGTTTTTAATGTTGAATTAGTCAATTATTTTTTATTGACTTGTGCCGAATTTTACAAACTGCGCTTTTTTTAGGGAAGATATTCCGGCTCAATTTTTTTTAACGAGTTGAACATATGCTCTTTCTTTTTTCTGTCACCTCCCGTCAAAAGTTCAAGTCTTCTGCGGGCATCTTTTCTTGCACTGTTATCCTGAAAATCACAGGTACACGTCCAGCATTTGTAACCTGCACTTTCTGCGTGTGAAACAATAGTCTCTTCACAGGCATAGCAGAGCGGACGTATTATTTCGAGCGGATAATTTTTGTACTTAAGGCGCGGCGGCATTGTACTCAGTTCAGACTTGTCAAGCATATTCATAAGAAGCGTTTCAAGAATATCATCCATATGGTGACCAAGCGCAATTTTATTGAAATTATTTTTTACTGCATAATCAATCAGTTCAGTGCGGCGCTGCGTAGAACACCAGTAACAGCTCATTTTTCTTCCGGGTTTGAGCCGTCCCTGAACATCTACATTAACAGTCACCAGCGGAACATTCCATTCAGCAAAGAGAGCAGCAATATTTTCGGGAAGGGCTCCTCCGAATTCCGTACACACATTAAGCGCGGTAAACTCAAAATCAGATCCAGGTCTTTTTTTTCTGTTTGCAAAATATTCAATAAGCGCCGTAGAATCTTTTCCTCCGGAAGCACCAACAAGAATACGGTCTGCGTTCTGAATTAGTTTGTAATCAAAAACTGCTTTGTCTATAAGGTTGAATAAAAACGGCTGTGGCATAAACGAATACTACCACATACAAAATCTGCGCGCAACCACGGCTTTTATTTCAGTTGGTTTAAAATAAAAAAACCGCCGCGTTCCCAAAAAAACAACGGCGGTATTCGCAAGCTGTCCAAAACTTTTTGAACAGCCAACTATCAAACGCACTCTTACTGAAGAAGTGAAAGTACGTTCTGTGAAGACTGGTTTGCCTGAGCGAGCATTGCTGTTCCAGCCTGAGTAAGAACCTGGTTCTTTGTAAAGTCAACCATTTCCTTAGCCATGTCTGTATCACGAATGCGGCTCTCAGAAGCCTGAAGGTTTTCAGCACCAACATCAAGACCAACAACTGTCTTCTCAAGGCGGTTCTGGTAAGCACCAAGGTCTGCACGCTGCTTGTTGATCTTCTTGATAGCTTCATCAAGAGTACCGATAGCGCGGTTAGCCTGATCAGGTGACTCAAGAGACATAATCTCTTCGTTTCCAACATTGCGCAGTCCAAGAGCAGAAGCGCTCATTGTTCCGATGTAAACCTGTGTACGCTGGTCCATGTTGGCACCAATGTGAAGCCACATAGAAGCAGTTACGCTGTTCTCACCTGTGGGGCGTGCAAAACGTCCGGTAAGCATATTCATTCCGTTGAACTGAGCTGTAGAAGCAATGCGGTCTACTTCAGCGATAAGTGAAGAAACCTCAACCTGAATCTGCATACGGTCTTCGTCAGTGTAAATACCGTTGCTTGACTGAATAGCAAGCTCGCGGATGCGCTGAATGATGTCTTCTGTTTCCTGAAGATAACCTTCAGTTGTCTGGATGAAAGAGATTCCGTTCTTGGCGTTTGTAGAAGCCTGATTAAGACCGCGGATCTGGCTGCGCATCTTTTCTGATACTGCAAGACCTGAAGCGTCATCGCCGGCACGGTTAATCTTCATACCGGAAGAAAGTTTTTCCATGTTCTTCTGGTTGTTCAGTTCAGTAATTCCTTCTGAACGCTGAGCGAACATTGCGCTCATGTTGTGATTGATAACCATATTGTATCTCCTGTAACAAGGTATTATGAGTTACCGGCAAACCAGATCTGGCTGCCGCCCCTCGGGTTTTACCACCCTATACCTTAAATTTCGGAGAATGATTTTTTGACTTTAGTAAAATTCAAAAGATTTTTCAAAAAATCAGCAAAAAAACAGTTTATCCAAACGCCGCTTAAAACTGTCCGTTCCTGATATAAATTTTAAGGGCAGTAGCAAAAGCATCCAAAAATTCGCCGTCAGTAAAAGCCGCCCGCGAAAAAGGAACAAAAGGAACATCAGACGCTGCTATCCAAAAGCGCGCATCATCTGCCTGCCTGTCGGGAACAGCCGAATCTGCAAGTACAGGGCCAAGTCCCGTCGCGCGGCTAAGTGACTCCTGTGCACCGCTGCTTACAAGACGGTCTACAGCATAACCCGTGCCTTTTTCCTTCGACAGCGGAACCGCGCAGATAACACCGGCAGTCAATCGTCTTGTTATTAAAGGGCGCTCCGACGGAACAAACGGCAGTGTTTCACCGGAAGCATCAGGAACAGAAACAAAGTGCCTCAGAGCCTCAAATTCAAACTGACGGTGCGAAGAAAGATCCGTAAAAACCGCCGCGCACATATTTTCACGCATCAAGGCAGGCAAACCCTTGTCTTCAAGATTATAGACATCGTTCATAATTATTCTGCCACGCGTCCATTCAGAAAGAAGAGTGGCAGCTTTGTTAAAAGGAGCATTTTCGCCGGCACACAAATCCTTAACCAAATCTTCTGCAGAACGAGACTTTTCGGAACGCACAAGTTTAACGGCCTCATCAAAAGCACCGCTTCCCGAAAGCGACTCTGCAAGAGCGCCTGTCATATCAACAAAACTACGGGCATCTGCACCAGCGAAAACTACAGGAAAATAAACTGTTCCGCGTGACTTTGACGCATAATCACCCAGCATATTAATAGAAGAAATTTTTCTCATTCCGGTTTGGGAAAGCGTCTGTGCATTAAGCAGAATCTCCACCGGGTCAACCAAAAGCGGCAGTGACAAAACCCGTCCCTTATCATTCCGCATAGAAAAAGCCGCCACCGACGAATACATTCCCGAAAGCACCGTTTGTTCCAGTGCATATGAATCCATCTTTTTAGCAGGAACAGAAGCAACGGCTTCATCAAGTGAAGCTCCTGCCGCAGAAACAAGAAGATCAGTTCTGGAAGAAAGCTGTTCCGCAAGAGGCACCCTGTCGTCCAAAACAGTAAAAGCATAATGTACAATCTTACCGTTTTTGTCAGTAACAGAAGCCAATTCAGCCTCAAATGCCTTAACTTGAACTTCATTCAGTCCGTAAAATGCGACCTGTGTTTTATGCCGCAAACTGTCAAAATTGGCAATAATTACCAAAGCCGCAATAAAAATCACGAAGACTGCCGAAATACCTGCAATGACAAAACTTTTTCTTATTCTCATACTTTTACTCTAGCATAATTGCATTGAAATCTTCAATAACTCATGCTATTATTGGTAAATTGATTTTTTTACATTTTTTCGGAGTTTTATATGTGCGGAATTGTAGGTTATATCGGAAGCAAAAAAGCCACCCCTGTTTTGATTAATGCCCTTAAAAAACTGGAATACAGAGGTTACGACAGTGCTGGAATCGCCGTTTTTGACGGAGAAGACATTGTTGTACGCAAAGTAAAGGGCGCACTTAAGGCTCTTGAAGAACGCATTTCAAAAGAAGTTATAAACGGCTCACTCGGAATAGGACACACAAGATGGGCAACCCACGGTGAACCAAGCGACGTAAATGCACACCCGCACACAAACCTCAGCGGAACAATTGCAGTCGTTCACAACGGAATTATCGAAAACTATGCCAAACTCAAAGCCTGGCTTCAGGGAGAAGGAGTTGTATTCCGCAGTGAAACAGATACAGAAGTTATTGCACACCTTATAAACTACTATTACGAAATGGACGGTGATATTTTCCATTCAGTTATAGAAGCAACCCACCGTCTTGAAGGAAGTTACGCGCTCGGCGTTATATGCAGCGATTATCCCGACAGACTCATTGTCGCAAGAAAGGAAAGCCCGCTTATTGTAGGACTCGGCAAAGGTGAAAACTTTATTGCAAGCGATGTTCCGGCAGTGCTTGAATACACACGCGACGTTTATTTCCTTGACCAGAAAGAAATTGCGGTTTTATACAGCGACCACGTTGATCTTTTTGACGAAGACGGAAACAAATTAATAAAACAGCCTTACCACGTAGACTGGGATCTTTCTTCTGCAGAAAAGAACGGCTATGCACACTTCATGCTCAAAGAAATCCACGAACAGCCCAAAGCACTTACAGACACAATGCGCCCGCGTCTTGTTTACGAAAACAAAAAGCCTGTAGACATAAACTTTGACGAGCTTACCGTTGCAGAACATTTCAAAAACGCAAAAAGAATCGTAATTACAGCCTGCGGAACAGCGTACCATGCCGGAGTAGTGGCGGCGTATGCATTTGAAAAGTTTGCACGCATTCCGGTTGTAGTAACTGTCGCAAGTGAGTTCCGCTACATGAACCCAATTCTGGACAAAGATGACATCTTTATCGTAATAAGCCAGTCAGGAGAAACTGCAGACACACTGGCCGCCATGAGACTTGCCAAAGAAGCTGGAATCCACGTAATTGCAATAACAAACTGCGTAGGTTCAACAGTAAGCCGCGAAGCAAACGACGTAATTTACACATGGGCCGGTCCCGAAATTGCAGTTGCGTCAACAAAAGCATATACCACACAACTCATGTGCCTTTATCTTCTTGCCTTAAAGTGTGCATTCCTGCGCGAGAAGTTTTCCCGGGCTGAATATACCCGCCTTCTTTCAGAGCTTGAACAGATTCCGTCAAAAGTACAGGAAATTCTTGATGACAAAACCGGAATCCAGAAATTCGTGTCAAAAAACTTCAACAAAGAAAAAGTATTCTTTATAGGAAGACAGTTTGACAGCGCAACAAGCCTTGAATGTGCTCTTAAACTCAAGGAAGTAAGCTACATGCACAGCGAGGCCTTTGCCGCAGGAGAATTAAAGCACGGACCGATTGCCCTGGTAGACAAAAATACGCTTGTTGTTGCCATAGCCACCGATCCGGAACTTTACGAAAAAATTGCCAGCAACATTGTAGAAGTAAGAACACGCGGAGCCACAACTTTTGTCATTACACAGGACAAAGACGGAGCTTTTGCACAGGCAGCAGATGAAATTGTAAGCATTCCGCATACAGAAAGTGCATTTGCTTCAATGCTTTCTATAATACCGGCACAGCTTTTTGCCTACTATTGCGCAATTCATCGAGGAACAGATCCTGACAAACCAAGAAATCTGGCAAAATCAGTTACGGTAGAATAAGTTAAACAGGGGTTACAAATGGATTACAAGAAAAACGAAGTACTTCAGTACGTTGCCGAAAACGACGTTAAGTTCATAAAACTGTTCTTTACAGATATTTTTGGTTCGCTCAAAAGCCTTACCATACAGCCGTCACTTCTCCAGAAAGCATTTGAAGAAGGTGTTTCCTTTGACGGAAGTTCTGTACGGGGTCTGCTTAATATAGAAAAGAGCGATTTTTTTCTGGTTCCTGATCCCACAACTCTTTCTGTTCTGCCCTGGAGACCCCAGCACGGACGCGTGGCAAGACTTTACTGCGATATTCTCTACCCCGACGGAACACCTTTTGAAGGAGACAGCCGCCTTATTCTGCAGCGCGTTGTAGAAAAAGCAGAAAAGCTGGGCTTTAACGTAAATATCGGAACAGAATGCGAGTTTTATCTCTTTAATCTGGACGAAAGCGGTCACCCTACAAACATTCCGCATGATACCGCCGGATACTGCGACCTTGCCCCGCTGGACAAAGGCGAAAACATACGCCGCGATATTATACTTAACCTTGAGCAGATGGGAATTGAACCGCTTACAAGTCACCACGAGTCAGGGCCTGGCCAGAACGAAATTGACTTCAAGCACAACACTGCAATAAAAGCTGCCGACAACTTTGCAACATTCAAAACAACAGTAAAAACAATTGCCTCAAAATCAGGTCTTTTTGCAACATTCATGCCAAAGCCACTCGACAACGAAGCTGGAAGCGGTCTTCACATAAATATTTCGCTCATCAAAAACGGCGACAATATTTTTGAAAAAGATTCACCCGAGTCAAAAGCCTTTATGGCGGGTATACTAAAGCGGATCCGCGAAATTACGGCTTTCCTTAACCCCATGCGCCAGTCCTACAAAAGACTTGGTTCCTTCGAAGCACCGCGTTACGTAAGCTGGTCTTCACAAAACAGAAGTCAGCTTATACGCGTTCCTGCAGCAAGCGGAGACTCTGTCAGAATAGAACTGCGCTCGCCCGATCCTTCCTGCAACCAGTACACAGCTCTTGCTCTCATCATTGCAGCCGGACTCGAAGGCATAGAACAAAAGCTTGAACTCTGCCCGCCAAAAGACGTAGATCTCTTCAAAGCTTCAGCCACAGACATAACAGGGCTTGAATCTCTGCCGCTTTCACTCGATGAAGCACTCATTCTGGCTTCTTCAAGTACATTTGTGCGCCGTTATATTCCTGAATGTGCCCTCAATTCATTTGTTTCTGTCAAAACTCAGGAAAACGATCCTTTATTCGGAGAATTTTAACAAAAGATGGAAAATGTTTTAATCGTCAGTAACACAAATACGACGATGGGCATAATTTCTGATCTTCTGCGGACCGAAACCTTCAACAGGATTATAACCACGCAGAACGGAGCTCAGGCCCGCCGTTATATTAACGAACTTGACTTTGACCTGATTATAATTGACACACCGCTTCCCGACGAAATGGGAGATGATCTTTCCATGACTGCGGCAGAAAAATCTTCAGCCGGAATAATACTCATTATTGACCAGCAGAATGTTCTGGAAATAGGGGCAGAAGTAGAAGACTACGGAGTTTTTGCACTGCCAAAACCAATCAGCTCTGAGTTTTTCTACCAGTCAGTAAAATTACTTACGGCAAGCCGCAAGCGTGTTATGAATCTGGAAAATGAAAACCAAAAACTCCAGAAAAAAATAGAAGAAATACGCATTGTAGACAGAGCCAAACTTATTCTCATCCAAGTACTAAAGATGACAGAACCCCAGGCTCAGCGCTATATAGAAAAACAGAGCATGGACTTGCGCCAGACACGTCTTACCACAGCAGAAAACATTCTGCGCACCTACGAACACTGATTTTTTTACTTACAGAAATCCCTAAAATTCACTCTTTCTGGAGATTCACTTATTTTTATTAACAGACAAAAAAAGGCTGCCCTTTCGGACAGCCTTTTCTTATTCAAGATTCAACTGGTTTTCACCAATTATTTCTTTGCCGGTTTTCTTCCGGGAGTCTTTTTTGCAGTAGTTTTCTTTGCTGCTGTTGCCTTTTTTGCAGTAGCCTTCTTGGCTGTTGTTTTCTTTGCAGTAGCAGTTGTCTTCTTTGCAACAGGCTTTCTGGCCTTTACTTCCTTCTTTGCAGTTGCAGCTTTCTTTGCTGTAGTTGCTTTTTTGGCAGTAGTAGTCTTCTTTGCAGGAGCCTTCTTTACTGTAGCAGCCTTTGCAGCATTGTTAGCGTTAATTACAGCCTGAGCACCGGCAAGGCGGGCAGCAGGTACGCGGAATGTAGAGCAAGAAACGTAGTTAAGACCAATCTTGTAGCAGAGTGCGATAGAAGCAGGGTTTCCACCGTGCTCACCGCAGATTCCAAGGTGAAGATCAGACTTTACAGAGCGACCCTTCTCTTCTGCAATTTCCATGAGAGCTCCAGGACCGTCCTCATCGAGTACGTTGAATGGATCTTCGTCAAGAACCTGCTGCTTGAGGTAAGAGTTAATGAACTTACCATAGTCATCGCGGCTGAATCCGAATGATGTCTGTGTAAGGTCGTTTGTTCCGAAGCTGAAGAAGTCTGCATATTCAGCAAGCTTGTTTGCAGAAAGAGCTGCTCTCGGGAATTCAACCATTGTTCCGATTTCGAATGAAAGGTCTGTACCCTTTTCTTCGTTAACCTTGGCAATAACAGCCTCGGCCTGAGCACGAATCTGCTGAACTTCTTTGAATGTGACAACGTTAGGAATCATGATGCGAACATCGTGTGCAATTCCCTTCTTCTCGCATGCAGCTGTAGCCAAAGCGATTGCTTCAACCTGCATCTCGTAAATCTCAGGATATGTGATTGCGAGACGGCATCCGCGGTGTCCGAGCATCGGGTTGTGTTCCTGAAGAGCGTTGATCTTAAGAGTAAGTTCGTTGACATCCATTCCAATCTGGCGTGCGAGAGCTTCAATCTCTGCCTTTGCAGCTGGCTGTGGTACGAACTCGTTGAGTGGCGGGTCAAGAAGACGGATAGTAACAGGGTTACCGTTCATTGCTTCGATGATTCCGTAGAAATCCTTCTCCTGAAGAGGAAGAATCTTTGCAAGTGCCTTCTTGCGCTCGTCTGTATTGTCTGCAAGAATCATGTTGCGGAATGAAGGAAGTTTTGCCGGGTCAAAGAACATGTGCTCTGTGCGGCAAAGACCAATTCCCTTTGCACCAAAGTCGAATGCTTTCTGTGCTTCACCAGGCTGATCAGCGTTGGCAAGAACATCAAATCCGCGCACCTTCTTTCCAGAAGCTGTTGTGCGTACTGACTTTTCGCGAATCTCGTCTGCCCAAGAAAGAAGTGTATCAAGCTCGTCAGAAAGTTTGGCTTCGTTTACAGGAAGAAGTCCTGCATAAACTCTACCGGTTGATCCGTCGATTGTGATATTGTCACCCTTTTTGAATGTCTTTGCACCAATCTGTACTGTGTCTTCGCTTGGGAAAGTAACTGCTTCGCATCCGCAAACACAAGGTGTTCCCATTCCGCGTGCTACAACAGCAGCGTGTGATGTACGTCCACCAGTAGAAGTAAGAATACCCTTTGCTGCTACCATTCCGGCGATATCTTCAGGAGATGTTTCCTTGCGAACAAGAATAACCTGCTTTCCTTCTTCTTTCCATTCTTCTGCTTCTGCAGCTGTGAATACAATCTGTCCCTGTCCGGCTCCAGGAGAAGCGTTAAGTCCTTCTGCAAGAACTTCTGCTGCCTTTTCTGCCTTCTTGTCAAGTTCAGGGTGAAGAAGCTGGTCAAGCTGGCTTGGCTCTACGCGAAGAAGAGCCTGTTCCTTTGTGATGAGCTTTTCTGCAACCATGTCTACAGCCATCTTAACAGCTGCGGCACCTGTGCGTTTTCCGTTGCGGCACTGGAGCATAAAGAGCTTTCCTTCCTCAACGGTGAATTCCATATCCTGCATGTCGTGATAGTGCTTTTCGAGTCTGTCACGAATCTTGCAGAGCTGCTTGTAAATAGCAGGATTTTCTTCATCAAGCTGTGAGAGTTTTTCAGGTGTGCGAATACCGGCAACAACGTCTTCTCCCTGAGCATTCATAAGGTATTCTCCCATGAATACGTTTTCTCCGGTAGAAGGATCGCGGCTGAAACATACACCTGTTCCTGAAGTGTTTCCCTTGTTTCCGAAAACCATAGCCATAACAGTAACAGCTGTTCCCTTAAGAGCACCTTCTTTAATGTTATTGAGTTCGCGGTACTTGATAGCGCGCGGGTTCATCCAAGAACCGAATACAGCGTTGATAGCTGCCCACATCTGCTTTTTTGGATCCTGCGGGAAGTCTTCTCCAACAGCTGCCTTGTAAATTGCCTTGTATTTTCCGACCAGTGTCTGAAGGTCAGAAGTGTCCATCTCTGTATCCTGAGTAATTCCCTTTGCGGCCTTTACTTCAGAAATGGCTTCCTCAAACTTTTCGTGGGGAACGCCCATTGCTACATCGCCGAACATCTGGATAAAGCGGCGGTATGCATCCCAAGCAAATCTCGGGTTGTTTGTCTTTTCTGCAAGACCAAGAACTGACTTGTCGTTAAGTCCAAGGTTAAGAATTGTGTCCATCATTCCAGGCATAGAAATAGCTGCACCGGAACGTACTGAAACAAGAAGAGGATCCTTTTCGTCACCAAGCTTCTTCTTCATTGATCTTTCAAGCTTTGAAAGATACTTGTCAACATCTGCATTAAGTGTTTCTGGATAGTTCTTTTCGTGCTTGTAATAGTAATCACAAACATCTGTAGAAATTGTAAATCCTGATGGAACAGGAAGACTCAGCGGAGCCTTTGCCATCTGAGCAAGGTTTGCACCTTTTCCACCAAGTTCGGCGCGCATTGATTCATCGCCTTCTGCGTCACCGTCACCAAAGAAATAAACATATTTGGTCTTAGCCATTAATGTCCTCCGTATACGTAAGTAAAATTCAGTATACCGCTAATTTATTTTAACGTCAACGATTATTAATGTTGTGCACTTATTTTTCAACATGTTTTTCAACAAGAATGAGCACGTTTTCAACAAGTTATGCACAACTGTTCCACAACTGTGTATAAGTATCAGTCTTCCATTTTTTTGTAGGCATCAAATTCTGCGAGCATCTCGGGATCCTTGTTTTTGTCAAGAAGAGATACAACAACAGTAACCAACATACAGATAATAAATGCAGGAAGAATTTCATACAGCCCGAAAATCGGATTTACCGAAGCCGGAATATTGTGCCATGCAATAACTGTAATTCCACCTGTGATAAGTCCTGCTATTGCACCCTTTGCTGTTGTTCCCTTCCAGTAAAGTGCAAGAAGTACAAGGGGACCGAATGTTCCGCCAAAGCCGGCCCATGCATAACTTACAAGACCAAAGATTGAACTGTTTGGATTGCGTGCAAGCAGAAGTCCGACAACGGCAACCGCAAATACAGAAATACGGCTTACGTTAAGAACTGTTTTTTCTGATGCATCTTTTTTGATAAGTCCTTTGAAGATGTCCTGTCCGATTGCAGATGAAGCAGAAAGAAGCTGGCTGTCTGCTGTTGACATTGCAGCCGCAAGAATTGCACAGAGGAAAATTCCCGCAATGAAAGCAGGATACATTCTTATCATTGACTCACTGAATACAGTTTCACTGCTGCCGAGTACTTTTATTCCTTCAAGTGATATTTCCGATGGATTTGCTCCAAGAAGAATTCCTTTGTTAAGAAGATAAGCAGTTCCCAAAGTTCCGATTATAAAAGTACCGATGTAGGAAATTATCATCCATGTAATTCCGACGCGGCGTGCAGTTTTTATTTCCTTGTTGGAACGTATTCCCATAAAGCGTACGATTATATGCGGCATTCCGAAGTAACCAAGACACCAGGCAAAAGCAGAAACTGCAGACATGGGACTGAATGTTTTGTTTGCAGTAAATGTAACAAGCATATTCTTGCCGAACTCGCCGCTCATAGCCCTTGAACTAAAGTCCCGGACCTGGTCTACAGCATTTCCGATTCCGCCGAGGGAAATTATGGTAATTACAGAAGATACTACGAATGCAACAAAAATGAGCGCACCCTGAATAAAGTCCGTTGTACAGACTGCACGGTAACCGCCCATGATTGTATAGGAAAGAATAATTATAAATCCTATAAAAAGACTGATGTTCCAGTTGAGTCCGAACACAGAGCCGAACAGTTTTGCACAGGCAACAAATCCCGAAGCAGTATAAATTGTAAAGAACACAACAATGAAAATTACAGAAATTACTGAAAGAACATGTGACTTGTCCTTGAATCTGTTTGTGAAAAATTCAGGAATAGTTATTGAATCACCGAAAGCAATTGAACATTTGCGCAAAGGTTTTGCAATAAAAAGCCACGCAAGATATGTTCCTACGATAAGACCAATTGCTGTCCAGAACGTTTCCTTGAAACCGCCCAAATAGCAGAGCCCCGGAAGTCCCATCAAAAGCCACGCCGAAGAATCAGAAGCTTCAGCACTCAAGGCCGTAACCCACGGACCTACCTTACGTCCTCCGAGAAAAAAATCAGAGGCACTGTTGTTTCCCTTTGCTGAACAGAGTCCAACCAAGACCATAAGTCCCAGATAAAGGACAAAAGCCGCCAAAAGGGCAAAAAGAGTTGCAGTCATAATAACTACCTGCCATAATTTAAAGATGTTATATCTTACAAAAAATGTACGTTCCTTACAACCTCAACAAAAGAAGCCGTTGTAAAAAACTGAATAAAAAAAGGCTGCCCTTAAGATTCTGTGTCTTCATAACCAAAATCTTTCGGACAGCCGTTTTATATTTTTACCTGAATGAAGTTTATTTCAGAATGCGCTTACAACTTCTCCATTAGGGAAGTTCTTCTGGATGTACTCACGGATCTTTTCGCTCTGAAGTGCCTTTACAAGAGCAACAACACGCGGGTCCTTTTCGTTTCCTGCCTTGACAGCGATGATGTTTACATAAGGAGAGTCTTTTCCTTCTATAAAGAGTCCGTCCTTTGCAGCGCTCAGTCCAGCCGGAATCGCGTAGTTTCCGTTGATTACTGCTGCATCTACATCCTTAAGTGTAAGAGGAAGTGAAGCTGCATCAATTTCTGTAATCTTAATCTTGCGCGGATTCTTTACTATATCAAGTGTTGTAGCGGTGATTCCTGAACCTTCACGAAGGGTAATGAGTCCTGCAGACTGAAGAAGAAGAAGTGCACGTCCGCCGTTTGTCGGATCATTCGGAATTGCAATTCTTGCCTTTTTCTTGAGATCTTCGAGCTTTGAAACTTTCTTTGAATAAAGTGCAATCGGTTCAATGTGAATTCCGCCGGCATTAACAAGATGGTATCCCTTTTCCTTGTTTGTTGATTCCATGTAAGGAATGTGCTGGTCAAAGTTTGCATCCAGTTCACCACTTTCGAGTGCGTCGTTAAGAATAACGTAGTCTGTCATTTCGATTACGTTAATGTCTACACCCTGTGCTGCAAGATCATCCTTGACAAGATTGAGCATTTCTGCATGTGGAACAGGTGTTGCTCCGATTTTAAGAGCCTTTCCGTTCTGGGCAAAAACTGCGGCCGAAACTGCTGCCGCTGCAACAAAAGCAATAATTTTTTTCATATTTTTCTCCTATAAAAATATTTGAAGACTGTTTCAACAGTCGAAAAGATTTTTATTGCGTTTTGCAACAAAGTGAAAAACGCAGTCCAATATAAAAGTTTGCAACGCAAACTTTAGATAACAAGACCGACGGCATTTCGGCGGGATTGTTATCTATTCTCCTATAACCTACTGGAATAGTATGTTTATACTTATACTGACATGCGCAGACTTTGTCAATCTATAAAAAGCAGGTTTATTGTTTTTTTTTAGAAATGCCTTCAACATATTTTAAAATTAATTTCAAAACGCTGTCGAAATTCCCGTGTACAGGCACCGTTATTGAAGTTAGTACACTACACATGTCGGGTAGAAACTTGACGGATTTACATTCCTATGTTATTCTTAATAGTAGCAAATCAAAGTAAAAATGTAATTGAGACATACTCTCAGTCTCCCTATCATTATTTTAAGGAAGAAAAGCCATGCAGTTTTTTGATACTCACGCCCACATAGGGTTGATCTATGACGACCCTATTGAACAGTTTCGTGTTATTCAGCAGGCAAAACAGGCAGGAGTAACACGCATAGTCAGCATTAACAACAGCCTTCACGACTTCAAAAAGGAATACAAAATTCTCTCTTCAAAAAAGGAAATTTATCATGCCGTAGGAGTTGCCCCGTCAGAAGTGACATCTCCCGGTGCTGACTGGATTCATACAATAGAAGAAAGTGCAAAACTTCCCAACGTTGTCGCCATTGGAGAAACCGGACTGGACTATTACAAACAGTACGGTGACAAGCGCAGCCAGATTGAACTTTTTATAACACAGCTTGAACTCGCACAGAAATTTGAACTGCCGGTTATTATTCACAACAGGGACGCCGGAAAAGATATTTTTGAAATTCTTCAGGACAGACTTCCCGAGAAGGGCGCAATCTTTCACTGTTACAGCGAAGATGCCGACTATGCAAAAAAATGTCTCGACGCCGGAATGAACGTATACTTCTCTTTCGCCGGAAACCTGACTTACCGCAACGCACGCAACCTGCACGAAACGGTTCTTAATGTTCCGCTCGACAGAATTCTTATAGAAACAGAAAGTCCGTTTATGATTCCCGCTGAATTCCGTGACAAAAAACGCACTATGCCGGCTTACCTTACATCAACGGCAAAATTTCTTTCGGAAATTCTCGAAATGGATCAGGAAGCACTGGCAAAACAGCTCTGGACCAACAGCTGCAAGATTTTTAATCTCCCGGAATAATCGGTTTGTAAAATGGGTTTTTATCATTCGGTTAAGATTGGTAATGTTGAACTTGACGGCAATCTCTTTCTTGCGCCTATTGCAGGCTACAGTGACAGGGCGTTCCGTTCGCTTTGTGTTGAATGCGGCGCTGCAATGTGCACGACAGAGATGGTTTCTGCAGAAGCGCTTACCCGCGGTTCCCTCAAGACAGAAAAACTTATGGAGCGCTCACCGTCAGAAAAAGTATATGCTATCCAGATTTTCGGAGGCAATGCCGATGTCATGGAACGCGCCGCAGTTATGGTGCTTGAAAAAACAGACTGCGACTGCATAGACATAAACGGCGGCTGCCCTGTTCCAAAAATTACAAAAACAGGAGCCGGCAGTATGCTTACACGCGAACCCGAGCGGCTGTACGCAATTGTATCTTCTGTAAAAAAAGCATCACTAGAATACACTGCGACCCACCCTGAACGCGGCTTGGTTCCTGTTACGATAAAAATCAGAAGCGGCTGGGATTCAAATTCAATTACATGGAAAGAAGCCGCTGCTGCAGCCCTTGAAGCCGGTGCCGACGCAATTACAATCCACGCAAGAACACGCGCTCAGGGTTATGCCGGAAACGCTGACTGGGACATACAACGACAGCTTGTTGAGTTTGTAAACGGCCGCATTCCTGTATTCGGCAGCGGCGATGCACACAGTCCCGAAACTGCACTGCGTATGTTTGAACAGACCGGTGTTGACGGCGTAATGTTTGCGCGCGGTGCCATGGGAGACCCGTTTCTCTTCAAAAGAACAATACAGTACCTTACCGAAGGCCGCTATGACAAAGAGACGGTAAAAGAAAGACTTAATGCAGGCTTCAGAGAACTTGAAATCAATGCAGAAGAAAAGGGCGAGCGCATTGCCTGCACGCAGATGAGAAAAAAATTCTGTGCATACAGCGGTGGAATTCCCGGCGGTGCAAGACTCAGGACTCAGGTTGTTGCAGCATCCACTGTTCAGGACTACAAGCGCATTTTTGCTCCGTACCTTGTATAAACACTGAATTCTCAATAAAATAACTGTATGTCGATTCTGAGCAGAATCTCCGATTTTTTTCAGTCAGTTTTCAAATCCTCAGCCCCGGACGTAAAGAAACGCATGGCCATACGCAAAATCGAAAATGATTTGAAAGTTATGGCACCAAAGCTTTACAAAAACGGACTGATTCTGGAAAATTTTGCAGAAGCTCTGCGCATAATGTTCATCAACACAAAACCTGTTCAGAATATTCTTGCAGAAACACTGTGTTCCGACGAAATGGAACACAACAGAATCTACGAAGAGCAGCTTCTTCTTACAGGATTTGACTACGATACCCAGAAAGAGATAGAAAGCCTTTCCTATGAAAACAGAAAAGCCGCTGCCCTCGAAGCAAAATCACTTTCGCGCTACTTTGACAGCGAACACAAAAAACTTGAATCCATAGTAAGGCAGTTGAACACTCCAGAATTCATAAGAATAGACGGTGTACTCAACAGAATAAAACAGCTCAATGACATCTGCCGCTACAGTTACATGACGGCACTGAGACTATTTGACCCGGGGTTCAGCGGAGCAGACGGATACAAGCCTTTGTTCCAGCCTGTGCTTCCTGACCTTATGGAAACTTCGCTTCTGGACCTTTATTATGTTGTTGCAGACATGGATATTTCAAATTCAGTATACCATGCGCTTGTGGCACTTTTAAATCTCAGAAACCGCGGCAATATTACAGAAAAACAGACCCTTTCACTCCAGGAAAACCTCAAGAAAATCCAGGGGCTTTTGAAACACGTCTTTACAAAAGATATTCTTATTGCACTTATACGCATTGCAAAGTCAGACACTGAATTTATTCCGGTTAAGGCAACCTACAACGGAAACTCACGCCAGAAATATGCCGACTACCTTGAAGAACGGTTCAGGGTAGATGAGTCCCGCCTTAAAACAGATATTCAGGATGCAACAATAAGCAGCGAAATGCGCACACTGTTCGGTGACACTCCTATGGTAAATGTGTCGGGTTACAGCAACGACCTTAACAGCCAGCTTCTTCACAGCACGCCCTTTTCGTTTACCTGGGTTCTTCCGATGCAGATTCTCAAAACTTTTGACAAAATTTTTTACGAAGACCACACAAAAGCGCTTCTTAACGATATAGTTATAGAAGGTTTTTTCAACAACCCCAACTACAAAACAGATTTTTCTTCTATAGTGTTTACCTGCAACGAAACTTCAGAACGCATTGCGGCTTTTGAAAAAATGTTTACCCGTGGAAACGAATATGACGAAGTGAATATTTCAAGTCTTATCCATGACAGCCACAAAGACAGTTCCTTTGCAACAACACTCCGCACAATGATAGAAAAAATCAATGCACAGGCAAAAAGCATTATTCAGTCCGAAGTAAATTCATTCCACCATCTTTATAAAATTATTCAGGATATAGAACTCGAAAGCAAAAAACCTTCGTCCGATGAAATCGCCAATCTTAAAGTTCTGACCATGTCATCCAGAAACCGTGACAACTTTGAGACAATGGAAGCCCAGACAGACCAATGGAAAATTTTTCTTGATATAATGAAAAATTATGTTATAATCGGGAGCATTGAAAAAAAATAATGAATTCTGAAGAACCCCAAAACAGCAGCACACCTCCAATGAACACTGATGAAACAATCGCACTGTATGAAAGGCATATTTACGATCTTCAGCAGATGCTTGAAATATCAAAGTCACTCTGCACCACTCTGGAACTGCCGGCTTTGATAGAGTCAATCGTTTATATAGCAATGGCGCAGATGCGTGTCACCGGAGCCGGAATCTTTATTTTTGAAAGCATTGACAGTACAATGTACAAACTTTCAAACAATTACAGCGGTCTTGAAATTGACCCTGCAGTTGAATACACAATTCCCGTGAACTGCGCCCTTATCGAAAAGCTTGGCAGCGGAACAAAAGTATTTTCTATAGAGTCACTTCTTGAAGACCTTCCCGATGACGGACCGCTTCATATTCTTTCATCATTAAAACCGTCACTGGTTGTTCCGCTTATTCTAAAAAACCGCGTAAACGGAATTCTTGTTCTTGGTGAACGCATTGTGTTTGACAATGACAGCGGAAAATTCACCGACTATGAGAAAAATGAAATTTCTACAATCGCTTCACTGGCTTCAGTTGCCGTAAACAACGCGTCTCTTATTGAACAGTCATCTACCGACATGATGACAAAACTCAAACTCAAGTATTATTTCTTTAACGTTCTTACAGACAAACTGGACAAGGCTTTTTCAGAAGATATTCCGCTGAGTGTGGTAATGTTTGACATTGATTTCTTCAAAAAATTCAACGACACGTATGGACATGCCTGCGGAGACTACGTTCTGATGACAGTTGCAAAAATCATCAAGTCCAGCATAAGGGGTGAAGACATGGCTTCACGCTACGGCGGCGAAGAATTTACCGTTATGCTCTACAATGCAAACCGTTCCGAAGCAATAGCCGTAGCAGAAAGAATCCGCAAGAATATAGAAAAGAATGACTTTTACTACCAGGGACAGCACATGCAGGTTACTATCTCGGGCGGAATTTCAATTTTTTCTGCAGAAACAAATCCCGTTACTTCGGCAAAAGTTCTTGTTGACCAGGCAGACCGCGCGCTTTATCTTTCAAAAAGAAACGGCCGCAACCGCGTAACATGTGCCGCCCCCGGAACAAATTCGGAATCAGAGGAAGCCAAATGAACGTACTCAGAAAGCCGTTCAAGTATACGTACTTCAATGCCACACTCGTTCTTTTTGCAATCAACGCGGTCTTTTTTATGGCACTCAGGATTTTTCCGCATTCGGTGCTGTACCTGTCAATGTCTGTTATGGGAATGAAAATGCACTTTTACTGGCAGCCGCTTACATACATGTTTGTTCATTCAGGCTGGTCGCATTTTATTTTCAACATGCTGGCTCTGTTCTGCTTTGGTCATGAAGTGGAACGCGCAATAGGTTCAAAAGAATTCCTTCTTTTTTATCTTTTCTGCGGAATACTGGACGGACTTATTTCTGTTGCACTTTATTCTGTTCTCGGATACAACATTCTGCTTATGGGCGCAAGCGGCGCAATTTATGCACTTTTACTTGCCTTTGCCGTTATTTTCCCACGCAGCATAATAAGCATCTGGGGAATTTTTCCTGTACCGGCGCCTGTTCTTGTAGCCGTTTATGCTGTTATAGAAATATTCAGCCAGATTTTCGGCGGCGGAAACGTTGCTCACCTTACACATCTTGCAGGTTTTGCGCTGGCGTGGCTGTACCTTCGTGCAAGAATGGGAATAAAACCGATAAAAATATGGAAAGACGCATACCGCCGTTAAAAAAAACATTCATTCTTGCGCTTCTCTTTCTGGGAGCCGCCGCTTTCGGAACAGAACTTCCATCCCAGCTGGACCAGTTGAGGATTCAGATTTGGGCAGACCTTGACCCCATTCCGGGGCTGTTTGGTGACGAGAGCGCCGTTCCGCCTGAAGAAGAAAAAATACCTTCAAAAACAGCAGAAACTTCTGAAAAAGACGGCGAACGTTCTGACTTTGACAAAATCTTTGGCTTTGCAATAAACCGCACAAAACAGATTGCACCTTTTTTACTGTCGGGCATGATCTGGGGATGGAACTTTGAATACACCCCGTCTGACAAACTGCGGCATGTAAGCGAATACTGGGACTTTTGGGAAGTTCAAGAATTTGATTTCAAACTGAATAAAATAAGCTACCACAGTCCAAAAGCTCTGGAAGACAGACTCGTTGTGTGGGCTTACTGCGACAGAACTGAAGCCCAGAAGCAGAATTACAACCGATGGACATCAATTGTTCACCCGAAGATTCACGGTGTGGGAAAAGCTCCTGTAGAAGACGGCTTTGAAGGAATAAAAGCTGCCTGCGGTGAAGCAATAAAACTTGCCGTAAGAGAACACTGGCGCACATATATAAAAAACAAACCCAAGGAAATTACCGGCAGAGTTCTTCTTATAAACGAGCCGCGAATCTATATTAAGGAAGGCCAGTATACCGTTGACCTTGATTTTTTTATGGAAACTGATAAAATAGTTCCATATTCTTTTTTCTAGTATTCAAAACGGAGGCTATATGAAAAAAATATTTGCACTGTTTGTTGCCGCGGCTCTCGGAACCGCAATGTTTGCACAGACTACTACAGCAGACCCGACTATAGAGGCCCTTAATGCCCAGACAGCCGAAGAAAGAGCTACTCAGGTTATTAAGATTGAAGACAAGTACGCAGACCTTCATCCAAAGACAAAGTCTGTAAACCTTGAACTTGAATACACTCCCCTTACAGGAGAAGTACGTTTCTATTATACATGCATGGCCGCCAGCTATGACCAGGGTGAAGCCATGAATACAGCAATGGCCGTTTATGAAAATTTTGCAAAAGAAAACAAATTTAAGCATTATTCATACAAAGGAAAGGACAAGACAAAATATTTCAAGGATGACCGCAACGTCAGAATGGCTACATACGTTTCTTACGTTGTTTTCACCCGCTAATCTTGAGTTGGTAAATTTAAATTGACAGACATTAACAATACAATAAAAAATCTGCACCCTCTTGAAACAAAGGTGCTTCTTCACTATACGACAGGCGACGAACTTACTTCTACTCGCCTTCAGTCAGAGCTCAACTACAAGGAAGGCCATGCTAATCAGGCTTTCAGCTGGCTTTCGGGTAAACAGCTTCTTGCAGAAACTTCAAGAACGCCCCACACTTACTTTGAACTTACCGACTTTGGCCGCAAAGTTGCAAAGGAAGGTTTTGCAGAAGAAAGAATTGTTTCCTATCTTAAGGAAAACGGACCAAAACGCCTTCCCGAAATTGCAGCAGGACTCGGCATAGAAAACAAAGACGTAGGTTCGGCATTCGGAGCGCTCAGTAAAGACGGTATTGCCGCCATGAACGCAGACAAGATGGCCGAATATACAGGAAAGCCTCTTCCCGAAAGAATTGCCGTTTCAAAAGCCCTTGTAGAAAAGGCGGCCGCATCTGACAACGCACAGCTTGACGCAGCAAACCTTACTGCAGCAGAGCTCGAAGTTATGGGCGGGCTTACAAAAAAGCGCGGAATAAGCGAAACTCCGTTCAAAACAATTGAGCGCGAAACAGTTACATACAAACTTACAGAAGCTTCCAAAGAAGTAGCAGAAGCACTTAAAAAAGCAGGAATTACCGGAAACGAAATCGGTGAGATTACACCTGCAATGCTTGCTTCGGGCGAATGGAAAAAGGGAACATTCCGCGGATACAACATCACGATTCCGCCGGCAAGAATTATTCCCGGACGCACAAATCCTTATGTTCAGTTTCTTGAAAGCGTTAAGGACAAACTTTGTTCACTTGGCTTTCAGGAATTTGACGGTCCGCTTGTAGAGACTGAATTCTGGAACGGTGATGCACTGTTTATGCCGCAGTTCCATGCTGCACGCGATATTCACGATGTTTACCGGCTCAAGAACCCGACACATGCAAAGTCAATAGAAGAACCTTATCTTTCAAATGTTGCTGCTGTTCACAGAAACGGCGGAAATACAGGAAGTCGCGGCTGGAACTACAATTTTGACACTGAGTTTACACGCAGACTTATTATGAGAAGCCAGGGAACAGTTCTTTCTGCACACCAGCTTCACAACGCAGAAATTCCGGGAAAATACTTTGGTATTGCAAGATGCTTCCGCTATGACAAGGTAGATGCAACCCACCTGAGTGACTTTTACCAGACAGAAGGCATTGTTCTTGGAAATGACGTTAACTTAAAAACACTTCTGGGCTTTTTGCGCATGTTTGCAGTAGAAATTGCAGGCGCTACAGAAGTAAAATATGTTCCAGGTTACTTCCCGTTTACAGAACCTTCCATAGAAGTTCACATCAAGCATCCAAAACTGGGCTGGTTTGAACTAGGAGGAAGCGGAATCTTCAGACCCGAAGTAACAAAAGCTATGGGAATTGACGTTCCTGTTCTTGCCTGGGGAATCGGAATTGACCGCATGGCCCTTATGGCGCTGGGACTTAACGATCTGCGCGAACTGTTCTGCGAAGATATAGAAAAAGTTCGCCTTAGAAAAGCAAAATTCTAGAATTTTTTAAAACTGGTACGGCGGCTCGCAGGAATTCTTCTTTGATGAGCCGCCGTTTTTTTTAACGCCAACAGGAATAAACATGAACAAAATCTGGTATAAAAAAGCAGCAGAAAACTGGAATGAAGCAATTCCGGTAGGAAACGGAAGACTCGGTGCAATGGTTTACGGCCGTACGGGTCACGAAATAATACAGCTTAATGAAGAGTCTGTCTGGTCACGCACCTACACTGACAGAAACAATGAAAGTGCAGCCGTTTCACTAAAGGAAATTCGCGAAATGCTCAATCTTGGCCGCGTTCAGGAAGCGCAGGAACTTGTATTTGAAACATTTACGGGACTTCCGCAGACACAGGCTTCTTATGAAAGCGCCGGCGAACTGCACCTTGACTTTTACGACGGTGAACACAGCGGCCTTACAGGTCCCAGCTCTGAACGCAAAAATGTTTTTGACAACTGTTCAGTTTACAGACGCGAACTAGACCTTGCAACAGCAATTCAGACTACATCCTTTACGACAAAATCACCGCGCCCCAGTACAGCAGACTTTTCCGCAGGACAAGACGGGGCAACAATTTCTTATTCAAGGGAAGTTTTTATTCCGGCAGAAGCAGACGTTCTGATCGTAAGAATCACGGCGACTACACCAAAAAGCATTTACTTAAGGGCAAGATTCGAGCGCGATGTATGTTCAAAAAAATATTCCCTCGCAGAAGACACAATCGTAATGCAGAATACAGCGGGAATTCCGTTTGCAGCAGTGCTTATGGCCTCTTCTTCAGGCGGAACCACGACGGTACGCGGTGACAATCTTGTTATAGAAAGTGCAGATGAAGTTACACTTTACGTAGACGTGCAGACAGCCTACAGAAACAGGCGCTACCAGAAAAAAGGCGGAAACATATACAGAACTCCTTCTGCAATGGCGTCGTGGTGTGCTGACCGGGCTTTGAAAAACATCTGTTTTGCTTCGGGAGCTTCATACGAAAGCCTTCGCTCACAGCATATTGCAGAATATTCTGAATGGTACAAAGACATTTACCTTTCCCTTTCAAAAGATGAAAGCGAAGAAAAAGAAGCAGAGCGCAATTCCACAGAAGAGCTTATTGCAGGCGGTTCAGAAAAGGCTTCTCTTTGCGAACTTTACTGGAACTTCTGCCGTTACGCAATGATTTCAAGCGTGCGTGCTCCCGGAACACTGCCGGCCTTTTCTTCGGGGCTTTGGTTTGACTCACAGAATTCTTACGAGAAAAAAAGGTATTCCCTTGAAGAAAAAATTCCTCTTGTTACAGACGTTTGCGGTTTGGGAACAGCCGACAAGGTAATTTTTGACCTTTGCAAAAAGATTTATCTTAACGGAAAGAAAACGGCTTCAAAGATGTATTCTTCTGAAGGATACGCTGCCCATTCACAGACAGACATCTGGGGCGACACTGTTCCGTGCGGTTCAATACTCGGTGATGCCTACAAAAACCTGGGTGCCGCTTTTGCCGCAATTCCGGTTCAGGAGCATTTTGAATATACGCTCGATACAAAGTTCCTTAAGAAAAACTGGTATCTCTTAAAAGAAGCATGTAACTTTTTTGCAGACTATCTTATTCCGGTTGATGAAGGAAAAAAACTTACACTTCTGCCTTCATTTACTGATGAAAAAGATTTTTTTGTTTGCGAACAGACACTGTCCGATACAAAGACAATTGCTGCCCTTGCAAATGCTGCCCTTAAAGCCGCAGAGGCACTTAAAATTCCCGAAAATAACAGTAACGTTGTTAAATTCCGCTCGCTACTTGACCGCCTGAAGTTTGCCGACACTCTTGGTGATGACAGCGCGCCGAAGGCTGCTTTTGAAAAACCTGCGGCTCTTCTTGGAAACAATATTTCTGATCTTTCGCAGATGACTGCAGGAATAATTGACAGCACTTTCTGCGAAGGACGCGTTCTTATTGATTTGCTTTCTGCTGTTCCGAAAGGATGGAATTCGGGCTCGCTCAAGGGCGCGCATCTTAAGGGAAACATGCGGGCAGACATAAGCTGGAAAAACGGCGTAATTGAAACTGCACGCTTGTACACAAAGAACGGCACCGAGTTTATGAAAGACATTACCGTCTGCTACTGTGGAAAAAAATACAATTCACAGCTCATGGACGGCGCGCTCGATATTCTAAACGTACTGCCCAGTACTCTAGCTGCGGTTTAAGTTGACCCTTGTATAACTATTCCCCTTTATGATAAAATAGAAAAAATCTGCCATAAGGGGGACCAGAATGTTAAAAGGACGGCATCTTATAGAGCCCGGCGATCTGAGTATTAATGAAATCGAAGAAATTTGTTCACTTGCCGAACAGATTATTGTAGATCCTGTTTCTTTTCAAGACGTGTGTCGCGGGAAAATTCTTGCGACACTTTTTTTTGAGCCTAGCACCAGAACAAGGCTTTCTTTTGAGGCCGCAATGCTTCATCTTGGCGGGACAGTGGAAGGCTTTGCAGATGCAAGCTACACTTCTTCGTCAAAGGGCGAAACCCTTGCAGACACAATACGTGTTGTAAGTTCGTATGTTGACGTAATTGCAATGCGTTCTCCAAAAGAAGGAGCCGCACTTCTAGCTTCAAAATACAGCACAGTTCCTGTAATAAATGCAGGCGATGGCGGACACTATCACCCTACACAGACTCTTACCGACCTTCTTACAATCCGCGCGCTTCAAGGCGGCCTTGAAAACCACACAATCGGTTTCTGCGGTGACCTTAAGTTTGGACGCACAGTTCATTCGCTGGCAAAGGCAATGAGCCGCTACAGAAACAACAAGTTTGTATTCATAAGCCCGGAAGAACTTAAAGTTCCTGAATATATAACAGAAGACATTCTTAAACCTGCAGGAATAGAATACACAACAGCCGAACGCCTCGAAGACGTTATCGGCGATTTGGACATTCTTTACATGACGCGTGTTCAGAAAGAGAGGTTCTTTAACGAACAGGACTATATCCGCCTTAAGGACAGTTATATTCTTGACCGCGACAAAATGAAGCTTGCAAAACAGGACATGATTGTTCTGCATCCTCTTCCGCGTGTAAATGAAATTGCTCCTGAAGTAGACGATGACCCGCGCGCAGCTTACTTTAAGCAGGTAAAATACGGAATGTTTGCACGCATGGCTCTCATGGCAAAACTGACAGGATGTCTCTGATTCTACGGGGTATAATATGATTAACATTGCAGAAATAAAAAACGGACTTGTTATTGATCACATTCAGGCAGGAACAGGCTGGAAAGTTTTTAAGTGGCTGGGCCTCGACAAGGCAAACTTTTCTACTGCACTTATTATGAATGCGGTTTCAAAGAAAAGCGAACGCAAAGATATGATCAAAATAGACAACATAATCAACATAGATTACAGCGTACTCGGTTATATCGATGCAAATATTACTGTAAACGTCATTCAGGATTCAAAGATTGTGCGCAAAATAAAAATGTCACTTCCCGACAAGATTGAAGGCGTTATTGAATGCAAAAACCCACGCTGCATTACAATGACAGAACATTATGTTCCGCAGGAATTCCACCTTGTTAACCGCGAAAAACAGGAATACAGATGCGTCTACTGCGATGCACTTTATAAATCCGGAACAATAGGAATGGTCGGAGAAGAATAATGCTTCTTATTTACAATGCGCGTCTGGTCGACAAAAATATTGATATAAAAAATTCGGCGGTTCTGATAGAAAAAAACAAAATTGCCGGTTTTCCTTCAAAGACAAATGTACAAATGCTTCTTAAAGATCCCAAAGTTTCGTCTTTTAACGCACGCGGCCTTACGCTCATGCCGTCTTTTATAGATATGCACGCGCACTTCAGAGACCCGGGACTTACGCAGAAAGAAGACATTGAAACAGGTTCAAAAGCAGCTGCAGCCGGAGGATACGGACTTCTTGTTCTTATGCCCAATACAAATCCAGTTATTTCTTCACAGGAAGCCGCACTTGCAAACGACAAAAAAGCCGCAGATCTTGGTTTTGCAGATGTGATTCAGAGTGTAAGCATAACAAAAGACTTCGACGGAAAAACCATTTCCCATCTCGAAGAACTGAATGCAAAATCGGTTCCGGTTATTACAGAAGATGGAAAAGAAGTTGCAGACTCAGACGTAATGTTCCGCGCAATGTGCACCGCGGCAAAAAAGAAGCTCATTGTTGCATGTCACTGCGAAGATCCTTCACTTGCAGCGGCGGCCCGTCCGTTAAGAAAAGAAGCGCTTGAAAATGCAGCCGCAGACAAGGGCCGTGCAGTAAAACTTCTTAAACAGGCAGACGAACTTCTGCAGCTGGCAGAAGACTGCGCTACGTTCAGAAACACGCGTCTTGCAGAACAGTCAGGCTGCCGCCTTCACTTGTGCCACGTAAGTACAGCAAAATGTATTGAAGCCGTACACCGCGCAAAAAAAGAAGGAATAAAAGTAACATGCGAAATCACGCCGCATCATCTTGGGCTTTCAGAAAACAAGACAAATATTTTTCATATCGTAAACCCGCCTTTAAGAAGTGAATCAGACAGAAAAGCACTGGTTAAAGCTCTTTTGGACGGAACCGCGGACGTAATTTCTACTGACCACGCGCCTCACACTCTTGAAGACAAGGCAGCAGGCAGTCCAGGATTCAGCGGGCTTGAAACTTCATTTGCAGTCTGCAACACGGTTCTTGTAAAACAAAACGGGATGAAACTTAAAAAACTGTCCGAACTTATGTCGGCAAGGCCTGCAGAAATTCTTGGAATAAAAGACAGGGGACTTCTGCAAGAAGGGTTCGACGCAAGTCTTGTTCTTGTAAATCCCGACAAACAGTGGACAGTCCGCGGTGAAGAATTTGCCAGCAAAGGAAAATATACTCCACTTGAAGGAAAAAAACTTACAGGAACAATCTCAGCCACTTTCCTTCACGGAAAAATAGTTTACCAGGAATAGAAATGGACTTTACCAACATTTTTGTAATTCTCTTTACCGCAGGAACAGTTTTTGACTTTGCGCTGAATCAGTTTCTTGAATTTACCGATTATTCGTCGCGCAAAAAAAATGGTACAAAAGTTCCGGCAGAAATAAAAGGACTTATTGACGAGGCAACTCTTAAAAAAACATGCAGCTATGAAAATGCAAAATATTTCATGTGGATTCCGCGTGCAGTTCTCATGCTGATTTTGGACTTTGTTCTGGTATTCTGCGGTTTTTACGTTCAGCTGTTCAATTTTTTCTGGTCTGCAACGAACAATATTTATCTTACGGCAATTGCATTTGTGTTTCTTTCTTCCATTCCGTCTGATTTACTGGAACTCCCGTTTGAACTTGCTGATGAATTCAGCATAGAAAAAAAATTCGGATTCAGCAACATGAGCTTTAAAATGTGGATTTGTGACCGGATTAAATCGCTTGCCGTTAATCTGATTGTTTCGGTCCCGCTTTTGTGTGCTGCATGTGCACTTCTTTCCCATGCCGGCAGCTGGTGGTGGTTTCTTTTGAGAACAATTTTTGTTGTACTTTCGCTTGGTATGAGTTTTGTTTACCCCGTGTGGATTGCACCTTTGTTCAATAAGTTTACGCCCCTCGAAGACGCAGAACTCAAGCAAAGAATTGAAAAACTTTTTGAACAGAACGGATTCAGAACCAGCGGCGTTTTTATTATGGACGCATCAAAAAGAAGCAGACACAGCAACGCATATTTTACCGGCTTTGGAAAAACAAAGCGCATTGTTCTTTACGACACTCTCGTTGAACAACTTACAGCCCTGCAGATTGAAGCTGTTCTTGCACACGAACTGGGACACTACAAGCACAGGCACATTATAAAAAGAATGTGTGTTTCTATTCCGCTTGTATATGCCGTTTTGTTTGCAGCAAGCATTATTGTACGCAAAACTTGTCTTTACACAGGCTTTGGTTTTGAACCTGCAACCGACAGCAACGGCAACGTTGGCTCTTATATTCAGATTGTGGGATTTTTCCTGCTGAACCTGAGTCTGGGCGGATTTTCTAAACTGCAGTCGCTGGTGGCAAATACATTCAGCCGGCGCGATGAATTTGAAGCAGACGCATTTTCTGCAAAGATTTGTCACAGCGGCAGACCACTCGCAGAGGCTCTTGTTAAACTGAATAAGGAAAATCTTACGGAACTTACGCCGCCCAGAATTTACTGTATGTTCAATTACAGCCATCCGCCGCTTTTGGAAAGAATACGTGCGGTAGAAGCGGCAGAAGAAAAGGCAGAATCCAAAAACTGAAGTGTTCCCGGCAAATAAAAAGAGCCCAGATAATCACCGGCACCGCAACACGAAAGATACCGTTGCTTCCTTCCGGATCTGGCGGGGTTTTCTAACAGTTGCGTGCAGCGCATCTGGGCTCAACGGAAAGAGGGGGATTCGAACCCCCGGTACCTTTTGAGTACGCACCCCTTCCAAGGGTGTACCTTAAACCACTCGGACATCTTTCCAAAAAAATACAGGACTTTTTGAATTAAGAAATCCCTACAAAGAATCTAACGCTAAACAAGAAAACTAGTCAATGTACGGCAATTGTGCAAGAAGGAAATAATGAGCGGAAAGAGGGGGATTCGAACCCCCGAAACCCTTAAAAGAGTTTAACGGTTTTCGAGACCGCCCGATTCGACCGCTCTCGCATCTTTCCAAACAATCGAAATTCAAAAACCTGTAAAACTTATCGAGACTAACACGATTCGAACGTGCGACCCTCACCTCCGCAGGGTGATGCTCTAATCCAGCTGAGCTATAGTCTCATAAAACAAGATTCTGCCGCTAAAGCAAGAAAGCCTTGTTCTAGTAGCGGAGGCGACAGGGGTTGAACCTGCCCGGCCCTTTAGGAACCGACGGTTTAGCAAACCGTTGTATTACCGCTCTACCACGCCTCCAAATTCCTAAATACTTTTGTTTTAGGTACGGAGCGAGAGGGATTCGAACCCCCGGTATCTTTCGACACGCCTGTTTTCAAGACAGGTACTTTCGACCACTCAGACATCGCTCCATGAATGTATTCAGATTATATAATAAAAGACAATAATATGTCAATAGAAGAAAAGCTTTGTATGTAGTTTTTTTTATTTTTTTTAAAATAATTGAGTTTAGAACGAGGCACCTGTTCATATAATGAATTCTTATATGTATTCGCCCTGTGAAACGGTTCCTACAAGATCACCCTGAACAGCGTCCCTGCAGTCAACGAGCGTAACATAAGGTGTTTTTTCAAGAAGTGAATCCCTGTATTCTGCAAGTCCAGCATAACCGGTATTTTCTTCGATTGCACAGTACACATCGTTTGTATAAAAAACCACAATTGTATTGTCTTTCTGACATCCGGCAAAAACCGAAGCCAGAATAAAAAATACAGTTACAATAAATTCACGAGCTTAACAAAAAGCTGTTTTTCTCTTTTTCATATTTCCTCCAAAAGAATTGCATCGCATAAAAACAGCATAATTTTACACCAAAAACAGCCACTTTTTATTTTCTTTTTACTTCTTTTAATAATTTAATTTTTCTTCTATAATGACAGCATTATGACAACAAAAAAAGATTCTTCTTTTTATAATTCAAATCCGTTAAAAATATTTTTTTCTTATTACAGGCCGCATTTAAAATATTTTGTACTTGATATGATTTGTGCCATGCTGATTGCGCTGATTGATATTTCTTTTCCTGTTGTAACAAAATATGCGATTGACTCGATTATTCCCAATCAGAACTTTAAATTCTTTGCAGTTTTCTGCCTGGCGATTTTTGCAACTTTTTTGCTAAGAAAATTATTCACCTGGTTTGTAAATTACTGGGGACATTATTTTGGAGTGCTTGTCGAAACTGATATGCGCCGTGATGTTTTTTCACATCTTGAAGAACAGAGTTTTTCTTTTTATGACAAAAACAGAACAGGAAAACTGATGAGCCGAGCAACAACAGATCTTTTTGAAATTACGGAACTTGCACACCACGGACCTGAAGACTTTTTGATTTCAATTTTAACTTTAATCGGTTCGTTTGTTTTACTTTTGAGAATCCGTGTTGAACTTGCAGTTATCGTTTTTATTTTTATTCCGCTTACAATTTTGATTACGATTGTGTCTCGAAAAAAACTTTCTGAATCTTCAAAAAAAGTTAAAGAAACGACTTCAGAAATCAACGCAAATCTTGAATCTAGCATTTCGGGCATTCGTGTTACAAAAGTTTTTACAAATGAAGAATACGAAAAAAAGCGTTTTGAAAATGAAAATAAAAATTTTCTGAATGCAAAAAAAGTATTTTATAAAAATATGTCAAACTTCCATTCCAATGTAGAATTTTTTATGAATCTTTTGAGTCTTTTGGTTTTGGTTCTTGGCGGATTTTTTATTATGAATGGAAAAATGCTTATTTCTGATCTGGTGGCTGCAAATCTTTTTATTCAGGCTTTTTCTTCTCCGATCAGACGCTTAACTTTTTTGGTTGAACAGTTTACAACCGGAATGGCAGGCTTTAAACGTTTTCTTGAAATTATGAAAGTCGACACTTCAATTAAAGAATCACAAGATGCAAAAGAAATTTCTTTTTCGCGCGGAAACATTAAATTTGAAAATGTAAGTTTTTCGTATACAGACGGAATTGAAGTTTTAAAAAATATAAATCTTGATATTCATTCGGGACAGAAGTTTGCGCTCGTGGGACTTTCTGGTGGCGGAAAATCTACAATCTGTAATCTGCTTCCGCGTTTTTATGATATTACTGAAGGAAAAATTCTGCTCGACGGAATTGATACAAAACTCATTACACTTAAATCTTTGCGTAAACAAATAGGCGTTGTCCAGCAGGATGTATTTTTATTTGCAGGAACAATAAAAGAAAATATCTCTTACGGAAAAATCGGTGCAACTGATGAAGAAATTATTGCCGCTGCAAAAAAAGCAGAAATTCACGAAGACATTTTAAAAATGCCTAACGGTTATGACACAATTGTAGGTGAACGCGGAATAAAACTTTCTGGCGGACAGAAGCAGCGTGTTTCGATTGCAAGATGTTTTTTGAAAAATCCTCCTATACTGATTCTGGACGAAGCAACAAGCGCACTTGATACAGCAACAGAAATAAAAATCCAGCATTCATTCGATGCACTTTCAAAAGGAAGAACAACTTTGATTATTGCACACAGGCTTTCTACAATTCAAAACGCAGACTGCATAGCCGTTGTAGGCGAAAAAGAAATTCTAGAAACAGGAACACACGCAGAATTACTTGCAAAAAACGGCGCCTATGCAAAACTTTATGCTCCGTTATAAGATGAAGTTGTTCCGTGTGAAATCAATTCCAGTTCAAGACTGTATTCATGAAAAACTTCTTCTTTACGCTGCATCTTTTCCAGAAGTTCTACAGAAAGTTTGGCGCGTTCCATGTAATTTTGTGCAACTGTAGTAAGTGCGGGATTTGTCTGTTTTGAAAGAAGATTGTCGTCAAATCCGGCAATAAAAATATCTTTTTATTCTTCCTCAAATGTCTTATAATTCTCGACCTGATCCATTACCTGATTGAACACTTCCTGTGAATAAATTGGTGGATATCCGTTATCAAACAAACAGAACTTAATATCGGATTTAAGTTGATTGCGAACATTAATGTTATTTAACCAGTCTGTAAAACTGGATTTCAGATCAATAAGTTCCTTTATCTTTTTTGCAAGTTTTTGGATTTTTTTGTTTACCATTATGCCTGCATCAGCATCAAAAACATCTTCACCGTATTCAAAGTCCTTTTCATCACGCATTTTTATCAAAATATCGTAGAAGGCCATTTCTTCAAATGTAAGCCCAAGCTTTCTAAAACGCTCTTTATCTTCGTTCAATTCTTTAAGAATGTTTTCTGCCTGGATTGTTGCATTTTTTATAATCTGATCTGCAGTAATATCCTGTGTATCACCAGCTTCTTTGGCTGACAACTGTTTTCTTCTGTCATGATATAGGGCAATTGTTTCATCCAGCATTTCTTTGTATTTTTTTGCTGAAGTTTTATTTACTTTTCCGTATTCATTAATCTTCTTGCGAAGAAGTTTCATAAGAACTTCAAGGCGAGTGGCCGGCATTTTTATATCAGCCAACCGATCAAGAAATTCTGGACCAAGGATATCTACCTGATCTCCTTCCTGAAGAATACTTTCAACATTACTGTACTTAAGAGCTTCTTCAACCATCGTAGAAACATACTTATTCATTGAATCTGTGTCCAAATCAGTTGATCCACTCATTTTTCGGACAAATCCCGCAATTGCCATAAAACTTTGGGCTAAAGCAGATTCTTCGTCTGAAAGTTCTCCTGATGGCTGGCAGATATCATATGCTGCTCTAAGACGTTTTACAGTATTCAAGAAATATGTTTTAAAAGAAACTTTTTTGGCTGTTTTTGTTCCTTTATTTTCAAGATTTAATTCTTCTGTCGATTTATAAACATATTCTGCAGCAAGGTTCAAAAGTTTATAACGCTGAATATCTGTTGTATGCGGATCAATGAATGGTTCTAAGTCAAATTCCCTGAAAAGTAATTTTACAATTTCTAAATATTCACGGAAGATTTCTGTTGCCTGTTCGATATCATCTCCAGAAGGTCCACCACCTCCGCTTCCACCACCATAAACTTTCATAGCTTCAAGCATATTGTCGCGGATACCAATATAGTCAATGATAAGACCAAAATTTTTGCCAGGATATTTTCTGTTTACTCGGCTGATAGTCTGAATAAGACCATGTTTTTGAAGAGGCTTGTCATTATACATATAAGTCAAAGTATCTACGCTAAAACCAGTAATCCACATATCAACAACGATAACAAGACGAAGATTTGACTCTGGCTGTTTAAAAGCTGCGTCCAGTTTATCGCTGCGTTCATCGTTCCTTACGCCACCAAGATAGTTGTACATATCTTCTTTGTCATTGGCCCCAACACTGGCAACCATAGCGATACACGGCATTTCTTCAAGTTCAGAAAAGACCTCTGGTTTTACAATCATTCCGTCCGGGTGCTTTTTTTCAACAAACCATTCGGGATACTTTTCTTTGAACTGACACAAAAGATCATAGGCAATTTTCCTGTTTGCACAAACAATCATTGCTTTCTGAACACGTTCTGGATCTTTTTCACATCGGCTGGTAAAGTCATCATGAATATCAATGGCGAGTTTTGAAAGTCTCCCCTTTTCTCCAAGAATAACTTCCATGGAACTCATAGCTTCTTTACTTGCCTTTATGTCTTCGGCAGTGGCACCGTCGTCTGCGCATTTTTTGTAATAGGCTTCAATTTTTGCAACAGTTGCAGGGTCTGCCAGAACTTTTGCAATTCGAGGATGATATTTAATTGGAACTGTAAGTCCGTCGGCTACAGCCTGATCCATTGTATAGCGGTCAATTTCTTCACCAAAAGTCTGATAAGTTTCATCAATCGGAGTTCCTGTAAAACCAACAAAAGTTGCATTTGGAAGTGCTTCTCTCAAAACTTTTGCATACGGTTTTGAAATCAACGCTTTCATGTTCTGGTCAGCATCTTTTGTAAACTTAATCTGTTTTGCATTTTCAAGCTGAGTACGATGAGCTTCATCACTAAAACAGATAATGTTGCTGCGTGTATTTATTTCGCCAATCGGGTCATCTTTCCTGTCACAGAACTTCTGGATTGTAGTGATGTAGAATCCACCAGATTCCCGAGTTTTTAATTCATTGCGAAGTTCTTTGCGAGTCTTTACAACTTTTACTTCACCAAGACTCAAAAACTCTTTTGATTTTCCAAATAATTTGATTCCCTGTTTTTGAAGATCATCACGGTCAACTATCATTAAAATTGTTGGAGAACCAAGTTCTTTCTGACATCTGAGAGAAAGCTGACGGGCAAGAAAAGCCATTGTGTAAGTTTTTCCACAACCGGTAGCACCAAAATATGTACCACCTTTTCCAGTATGTTCAACTACAGATTTTTTTATACTTTCTCGTAAAAGTCTTGTTGCAAAAAATTGCGGATAACGGCATACAATTTCAACTTCATTTGAATCAAAAATCTTATCCTGGAAGTATACATAATCTCTGAAAATTTCAAGGAACCGATCCGGAGCATAAACACCATAAACCAAGCATTCAAATTCATCTAAAGAAGAATCTGCAATCGACTCATTGTCATTAATTCGGCGCCATGTATAAAAATGCTCATACGGAGTTTTTACAGTTCCAAGTCTTGTTTTCACTCCGTCACTAATGCATGCAAGAGGACAATAATGCAAAAGATGAGGAATATCACGCCAGTAGCGGACTGTAATCTGTTCAAAAGCATCGTGAATTGTAGCTTTGTCGTCTGCAGGATTTTTTAGTTCAATAATACAAAGTGGAAAACCATTAACATAAAGCAAAATATCTGGACGGCGATTTTTCTTTTCGTTATTATTTACATATTCAACCGTGAACTGATTAACAACTTTGAAAATATTTTTTTCTGGTTTTTCAAAATCAATAAAGTTGATAGTCCTGGCAATTCCATCTAAAGGAGTGTACTGCATTCCGTCAACAAAAAAGTTATAGGCTTTGTGCAAAGTTTCAAACTGAGACTGACCGCCGATAAGTCGCATAGAGTCAGTTATCTGATTTATATCGTCTTCTGCTAAATCGGGATTTGTGTTTTTGAGGAATGATTTTAAATCATCAAGAATAAGTGTTTCATCCAGTTTTGAACGGGCAACATCATCCCCAGCCTGGTAAGTCCACCCTGCATCTTCAAGATACTGAATGAAGATATTTTCAAAATCATATTCACAAAATCTTCCATTATATTGTTTTAACTTTGGCATAAAACTCTTCCTTACTCTGAATGTGCTGCTTTCTGCACTAATGCCGGACACAAGTTTTTTATCTTTTCACGAGCTGTAGTTGAAATGCGTTTACATTCTTCGTAGCAGTTATAGAGGTCTACGATTTTTTGCTGAATTTCGAGCGGTGGAACGGGGATTTGAACTCGGCACATTTCCGACCAGTCAAAAGTTTCGCGGGCACTTCCCCAGGAATTAAAACGTGAATATCTGTCAAATTCAGTTCTGCTTAAAAGTAAATACAAATACTCTGGTAAAAGTATGTTTTCATCTTTTGAACGAAATGTTGTGTAAATTGAGGAAATTAAAAATCCAGAATTTGTATCATTTAATGCAAGGGCAATTTTTTCACCACGCCTTGATGTATCAGCTACATAAACAAATTCATCTGGCATAACAATTTTATAAGAAGTTAATGAAACACCATCTAAATTTGCTTTTGTTTCAATAAATTTTTTTTCAGTACTAATTCCGCGAACATCATCAATTCCGTATTTACCTTCGCTATTACGCTCATCACAAAGTTCTATATAATTTCCTAATTCTTTGAGTGGATACTTTTTCTTGCAGTCCACAATAAATGCCTGGCAGCTTTCTTCCAGAGGTTTTAAAAGTTTTTCGTTTTCTTCGGCGAGTTCTTTGAGTCCGTTATAAACCGCCACAAGTTCTTTTTGTGTTTCAATTGACGGAAGCGGGATTTTCATATTACATAAATCTTCCCACGCAAAAACAACAGTAGAAGATCCCCATGAGTTATAACAAGCTTCTCTATCCCATTCTTCTCGGTTAAAAATCATATATAAATAAGTCGGTTCCACTTTCTCAATATCTTTTACTTTAAAAGCTGTATTATTCCAACTTATTAATATTGGTTTTAAAGAATTATTAAAACCTAAACCTATTTTTTTTCCATGAGTTCTTGGGTTATAAATAAATTCATTGGGATAAACTATATAAAACTTTGATAAATCAGTATCTTTAATATCAGCTTTAGTTGAAATAATTTCTTTTGAAATTGTCATTCCGCGAACATCATCAATTCCGTATTTACCTTCGCTATTACGCTCATCACAAAGTTCTATCAAATCCCCAAGTCTTACCATTGGTGCATGTTCAATCTTATGTGTTCTCATCGAGTTTTACCTTCTATTAATTGCCAGATTCCGTTCTTTTTAGAGCCAATACGCTCAACAAATTCTTTTTCCTGCAAAAACCTTAAATGTTCGGCGATTGTATCTCTGTTTTTTCCCAAAACTTCGCTTAATTCAGAATATGTCACACCCGGATTTTCTTTGATTTTTTGAATTATTAATCTATCCAAATCCTTTAAAGTCGGATTTAAAGTCGGATTTAAAGTCGGATTTATAGTCGGATTTATAGTCGGATTTATAGTCGGATTTTCTGCACTTTCACTTGTCCGAACATTATTCTGTGCATCCCACGAGAAATCATCATTAAGAGGTACTGTTATTCTAAAAATATCCCCTTCCATAAATTCAGGATCAGCACCGGAATATTTGTAAGAATAATTAAATAGTTTTCTCACACCAGAACCAAGCTTATCGGAATAACCAATATTTCTAAAAAATGAAGCAATCAACGGATTTTTTGCATAAGGCTCTAAATTTTCCGGTGTAATAAGCCCATCTTTTCTTGCACGGTTGGCATTTTCTACATACATTCTGTCTTTTTCGATTACGAATTTTGCCTGATATGCACTTACAAATTCTCTGTGCATCAAAGTATTCACAATCATTTCTCGGGCAATAATATTTCTTAACGAAAGTCTTACTTTTCCATCTTCAAGATAGAATTTATCAGAAAGATGTTTCACTGCAAATTCGAAAAGACGGTCATAACTTTCAATCAAATTCGTCTCAACAATCAGTCTGTCGTCATAACGGTCAACATTCACTTTCCTGAGTAAAGCATCCGTAGAATAAGCTGGTGCCACATCACGAATAACGTCATCTTTTCCAAGAAGCATAACCGCGGCAAGATTAAATCCTTTTTCGCCCGTAACCCTATCTTCTGTATACAGCCCGGCACTTTTAAGAAGTTCCGCATCGGTCATCTTTTCCCACGGATGAACTCCAGAAGAATTATTTTTCGCCATAGTCCTTACAAGAGGAAGTAAATCCAATCGTAAGTCATCAAAATGAACATAAGGATAAACTTTTCGCTCTGTAAATATTTCCTGTTTGCGAATATACATTTGGGCAATATCTGTCGTTGATGTAACTTTTACATCAGAATCATTTACACGATTGTAAATAACTTTCTTAAAACTTGTTACTTCACCAGAAACAGGCACATGAATATGAATTAATGTCTTCTTTTCGTAAGTTATAATTTCCGGGTCAAGGGTTAAAGTTGGCGAAAAAAGATTCGGATTTGCCAAAACTGTAATGATATTTTTTACCATCGACGACGCAGCTTTTTCTGGAACACCGTTTACAGTTCCGTCATCCAGAATACCAAGATAAATATCTCCCCCAAACCTATTTGAAAACGAGCAGACAGTTTCATAAACATCTTGCTCAATATTTCCACCACAGCGTTTAAATTCTACAGAAACAGTTTCTCCAATCTGTCTTATTCTATCCAGACTTTCTTTTTTACTTGCATTCATATCCCAGTCCTTCAAATGCAGCTTTGATTTTACTTGTATTGTTTTCATGAGCCTTCAAAAGTTCACTTACCGTTTTGCTTGTTTCTTTGAGGGTTGCATCGTAATCAATGTTACTGTCACGGTCTACAAATTCAATGTAACGACTTGGAACAAGTGAGTAATTGTTTGCTTTAAGAGTTTCAAGTCCAACACTTTTGTAAAGTTCAGGCTGTGCATAATTTAAGCCGTCAGTTCCAACTTCCTGCCATTTGTGGTAGATTTCTGCGGCTTTTGAAATTTGTTCACTTGTAAGAGCATACTTTTTTTTCTGCATATTCTTTACGCCGTTATTCCATTCATCTCCTGTCCAACTGCGTAAATCCATAAAAAGAATTTCATTCTTGCGATTACGGAGAATTCTGTCCTGGTATTTACCACCTTCTTTGTTTTCGTTCAGAATCCAAAAAGAAACACTTATATCAGTTGTAATGAACAGTTCTCTTGGAAGAATAATGATTGCTTCAACTTTATCGTTTTCAATAAGCTTTTGGCGGATAACCGGAGCTGTTCCATCTGCATCACCCAAAGCACCGTTTGCAAGTAAAAAACCGGCAACACCCTTCTTTGGCTTAAGATGACTTAACATATGAAGAACCCATGCATAGTTTGCATTGCTTTCTGGAGGAAGAGCATAACTGGCCCAACGGCTGTCATTTGTTTTCATTGTATCTGCATCAAACCAGTTTTTAAGATTGAACGGCGGATTTGCCATAATGTAGTCAAATGAAATTCCCTTATGAAGATCCAGACGAAAAGTATTTTCCGCTTCTTCGCCAAGGTTGTGGCTGATACCACGCAAAGCAAGATTCATTTTTGCAAGACGATAAGTTGCAGGTTCTTTTTCCTGTCCGTAAACATTGATACGGCTGATGTCGCCTTTTTTTGCTTCAATAAGTGCTGCAGACTGAACAAACATACCGCCGGAACCACAGCAAGGATCGTATAAAGTTCCGTCAAACGGCTGAATAAAACTTGCAATAAGTTCTACAACGTCATGAGGAGTATAGAATTCTCCGTCTTCTTTTGTAGCATTTACGGCAAATTCTTTAAGAAAGTATTCATAAACATAACCGATAAGATCACGCTGAGTTCCAAACTGTTTGTGAGTAATTTTTGTTACTTCATCAATAATCTGCTTTATGTCGTTTGGAGCAAGATTTCTTGCAGTAAAAGTTCCTTCAACAAAACAACCTTTAAGTTGTTCACTTGAATTGGAAAGACTTCGAAGAGCCGTATCAAGAGCAACGTTCAAACCGCTGGCAGAAGTATTGATAATTGTGCTCCAGCGGGATTCTTCAGGAAGATAGAAAGTTCCATCTGTAAAAGTCGGATCATCAATAAAAGCAGCTTTTACATTCGGATCATTAATATCCATACCACGAGCAATAAGATCCTTCTTAAGATTTTCAATTCCGTCATCAAACTTTTCTCCGATAAAGCGAAGAAAAATAAGAGTGAGCATCATATCGCGCTTTTCAAAGAATGAACCAGAGTTTTTTGCATTACGAAGAATATCACGACATTTAAAAAGAATGTCATCTATATTAAGTGGTTTTTCTGTTTTAGTTTTTGCTTTTGCCATTTTTTATAAATCTCCAACGATATGTTTTAAAACATTAATATGCCATTAAATCCATTATATCACAAATTTGAAACTTTTTTAATAATGATAATTGACTTAATCGGAACTTGGGCAATCGGTGTTCCTGTCGGACTTTTAACAGCATTTGTTTTTAAACTTTCTGTTGTGCCTGGCTGCAGGGTACCTGCAATTTCATGAATATAGCGTTATATCTTCTTACAGAACAAAAAATTATCGTTTTATTAATTCTGAATTAAGTCAAATAGATATATAATTTTCTCATGAAACACTCAGTATGGGAAAATTTATTTACAGCTCTTATACTAAACACAATAATTACTTCTGCATCATTTGCACAGAACACAAAAACCGTAGAAGAACTTCTTTCCGGTTACCTGCGCACAAATCTCACACTGCTCAAGTTGTCTTCGGAAGTTCAGAATCAGGAGCTGGAAAATAAATCTTCTCTAATAGAAAACGGAATCGCTGTCTCCCTTTCTACAGGAAGCATAACAATTTCTACGGCGAATTCTTCGGGCACAGACAACAACGGTTACGGAACAATTGTTTTTTCTTCAAAACCACAGGCATCACTTACAGTACCGCAAGCCTCAAACCTTAATCTTTCATTTTCGTCATCAATTGAATTCAGCAACAACGAAATGAATGCAGATTCAACAGCGATTTTACTTGAAGCAAATATATTTTCAGGCGCAAGGCTTGAAAGAAAAATAAAACTCATGGAATCTGAGCGCAAGGTACTCGAAGCAAAACGCGCCCTTCAAAATGGATTCCTTACTGCCGAAAAAGAATTTTACGAAGAACTGCGCAGTCTTTACAAAACAAAAGCCGACATCGTAACTGCGCAAAAAGATTTATATGAAGATACAATTGAATTTGAAAAAATAAAAGCTCAGGGATACAGTTCAGTTTCATCAAAATATAGGCTTGCAAAACTGGAACTTCTTTCTGATGAACACAAAATAGAATCTTACCGCCACGAACTTGAACACAATACAAGAATCTTTGCTTTAAAATGCGGCCTTTCAATAACAGATGCGGCAGATTTTCTTCCAAAAGAAATTCCTGAAGTACAGCCGGTAAAAGCAGGAGCCTTTGACAAAAATACATTTACAGAAACAGAAACCGCCCTCTGGAATCTGAACATAAACAGTTTAAAGCGCAAAGCAGATCAAAGTCTTACGTTAAAAGCCGGCGCAGGTTACACTTTTGCAAATGATATTACAGATACAAAATCAGACACAATCGATGCAACGGCTGCACTCACACTGAACGAAACGGCACTCACTCTTGGCGCAGGAATTTATTTTCCAACAGACGATGCGGCAAATCCATCATACAAATTTTCACTTGGTCTTAACCCGAATAAATTCCGCACACAAAAAATTACAGACCGGCAAAAAGTAATTTCCGAAGACCAGGAAAAAATAGCCATTGAATCTGCACGAAACAATTACATTACATCAATTATTTCACAGAACAGCGAACTCGAAGACATACTTTGGAGCCGGCAAAAAAATTCAGAAACATACAAACTTTATTCAGACCTCGAAGCCGATACAAAAAGTCATTTTGAGCAGGGAATAATTTCTGAAAGTGAATATAAAACAGCGGAAGTAAACAAAGAAAATTACCGCATCCAGTGTCTTTTGGATCAAATTGATCTGATAATTTACAACAACAATACCAAATTAAAATTTACGCGCGACGAAGAAATTATCGGAGGGAATATAAAATGAAATCAAAAAAAATACTGGTCATAATTATTTGTTCAGCAATACTTATTGGAGCAGCAGTTTCAATCACAGCAATAAAAAACAAATTGTCGCCATCGCAAACTTCGCAGACAACATACATTGTAAAAAAAGAAATTTACAAAAACGAAATAAGTGTTTCGGGAACAGTTTCTGCAGCACAGGAACAAACGCTGCAGGCTCTCTCTGACGGAACAGTCGTCGCGGTTTTTGTAAAACAGGGTGACAAAGTAAAAAAGGGCGACACAATAATTCAACTCGATGACACAACACAGCAGTATAATCTTGCAAAACATGACTACGAAATGGAAACAACGCGCATAAGCGGTTCAAGAAAAGAACTTGCCCTTAAAGAGACAGAACGTCTTTCTCTTTTACAAAAAATTTCCGAGCGCAAAGTTCTTGCGACTTTCGACGGAATCATTGCAGACATTGATGTTTCAGTAGGTGACTCTCTCGAAGCAAAAGATTCTGTCGGAACTCTGGTTGATGCCAGCTATCTTATTGCAGATGTAGAAATTCCTGAAACAGATGTTGCAAAATTAAAAACGCAGCAGTCCGTGGAATTCACTTTTCCTTCCTACGACGGAACAGTTAACGGTTATGTAGTAGGATGGCCTGCAATAGGTGAAATTACCGACAGGGGCGCAACAATTGTAAAAGCGCGTTTAAGAATCGACGAATATCCTGCAGAAGTTCTTCCGAATTTTTCTTTCAGCGGAAAAATCAAAATCAGTCCCGATCAGGAATTTTTAATTATAGAAAGAAATGCAGTCGGCCGTGACAAAAACGGAGCCTACGCAATTCTTGACGGAACAAATGAAAAAATTAAAATCACTGTGGAACCTTACGGAAAAGAATATGTAAAAATTACCAGCGCCAATTTAACAGAAGGACAAATTCTTTCTGAACAGACGGCTCCCAAAGTTTCAGGAACAAACAGACGTGATGGTCCTCCACCAGGAGGCAGATAATGGCCGCTGTGATTATAGAAATGCAGAATGTACGCCGCGAATATTCTGTAGGTGATACAAAAATCTATGCATTAAGGGATGTCTCTTTTCAAATTAAACAGGGAGAATTTGTTTCAATAATGGGACCGTCCGGTTCAGGAAAATCTACATGCATGAACATGATAGGATGCCTTGACAAGCCGTCTTCGGGCACTGTAAAAATTGACGGGAAAGAAACTGCTCTAATGAATGAGAATGAACTTGCAGTACTGCGCAATAAAACCGTAGGCTTCGTGTTCCAGCAATATTTTCTTTTACCGTCAATGAGCGTCCTTGAAAATGTAATGCTTCCGTTAAGATACGCCGGTATACCGCGCGCACAGAGAATGCAGACAGCCACCGAAGCATTGAAGAAAGTAGGACTTGAAAACAGAATGAACCACAGACCGCACGAACTTTCCGGTGGTCAGAAACAGCGGGTTGCCATCGCGCGCGCAACAGTAACGTGTCCCAAAATAATACTTGCCGACGAACCAACAGGAGCACTGGACAGTGAAACCGGGCGTTCCGTAATGCACATGTTCCGCGAAATAAATGAAACCGGAACAACAGTTGTTATAGTAACACACGATCCCGGAATAGGAAAAAGTGCCGACCGCTGCATAAAAATTTTAGACGGACTTATTCAAAATGATTGAAGATTTTTTAAACGCAATTTCAAATTTCCGCAGAAACAAAACCCGCACTTTTTTATCACTGCTTGGAATAATTATAGGCGTTGCGTCGGTAATTGTAATCATGAGTATGGGACAAAGTTCCTCGCAGGAAATTGAAGACACATTCGGTTCTTCAGGACTGGACATGGTAAGTGTAAGCAAAGGGTTTTTCAGAAGAAACCGGAGTGCAGTTACAATTAATTTTGACGAAGAATTCCGTGAAGAACTTTTTGGTGAAATTGAAGGAATAAAAAAAATCTGGTACGAAAACAATTTGTCTGCAACAGTTTCCTACGACCAGACAAGTGCTTCGGCATCATGCACAGCCGTAGAAACAGGATACATGCAGACTTTCGGAATGCAGCTGGAATACGGTGACTATTTTTCTGTAACCGACGATGTAATGGGACAGCAGAAAATAATTTTGGGAAGTGACATTGCATCCACACTTTTTCCAAACGGAGATGCTTTGGGAAAATACGTACTCGTTGTAACAAACAAAGTGCGGTTCAGTTTTGAAGTAACAGGCGTTTTAAAGGAACAGAATTCTGGAATGGAAAATACAACTTCGTCCTGCTACATTCCGCGCGGCTTTTACGAAAAAAAAATCTCGCCCAATCCAAAAGCGTCCACCGTCATGGTTCAGGCTATATCAAAGTCACGAACAACAAAACTTCTTGAAGAGATAGAAACTTACTGTACAAAAAAAACCGGCACTGAAGGTTCTGTAAATGTAATGTCAATGCAGGCAATGATTGAACAAATTCAGACAATTCAAAAATCAATAAGTGTAATGCTTTCTGCAATAGCCGCAATTTCTCTTCTTGTCGGCGGAATAGGAATCATGAACATAATGATTGTAACAGTAACAGAGCGCCGTCAGGAAATAGGGATCCGTAAAGCACTCGGAGCAAAACCTTCAATAATAAGACGCCAGTTTTTAATAGAGTCAGCAAGCATTTCCCTTCTTGGCGGAATCATCGGAATTATTTTTGGAATAATCGTAAGTTTTGTAATAGAATATGTTCGCTCGCAAAGTTTTATAATCAGCTTAGAGTCCTGCATCGTTGCATTCGTGTTTTCTGTTTTTGTAGGAATTTTCTTTGGATTAAGCCCTGCATCAAAAGCAGCAAAACTCGATCCTGTTGTCGCACTTTCAGGAGAATAAGTTAAAACTTTTGTTTAAGTAATTTATCTTATAATCACAACAAAAGAATTTTCGTTTCCAATAAACTGCGCGCGGCTGAAGTCTGCATAAAATTCTGCACTTGAAAAACCGGCCTCTTCTGCAAAGTTTTCAATTTCGTCGGGAAGCAGAGGATAAATTGGCACACTTTTATAAACCGGCAGAAGATGTCCGTTACCCGTTTCTACATTTGCGTTAAGATTGCGTTCGCCGCTCTTTTCTTCTACAGGAGAAACTGTTGACAATAATCTTGAACGTACACTTTCCCTTACCGGAAAATAAGCCTGTGTATTTTTTGGAAAAAGTTCAAAGTTAACGAGTTCAAGCACAAGACTTCCGCCGGGAGCAAGAAGTTCGTGGCAGTCATAAAAAAATTTGCGCATAAGCGTTCTGTCATGAACAAACATAATCTTGTCATTAAGAACAGAAATTACTTCATAGAATTTTTTTCCAAGAAAGCGCGCCATGTCAATGTAAGACATCTGAAAAAATCTTATGGACATAAGCTGATTGCGCCGTCTTAAATTTGCTGAACGAAGAATTTCGGCAGAAGGATCAATTCCTGTAACATCGTTTCCTTCTTTCGCGAGCATATTGTCAAAAAATCCTGTTCCGCAACCGACGTTAAGAATTTTTGCTGGGCGTGAATAATTTGTCAATAATTCTGAAAAAAACTGTTTTTGTTCATGAGTGACGGGGAACAGTTCGTCATAATATTCCACAAGATTTTTCGCAAATTCCATAATACTTTCTATTATAAATCACTTTGGCGAATTTGCAAATTTTTTTTCTTCAAATTGAATTTTGCACGATTTCTTGGTATAGTTAACGCGAGGCAAATATGAAAGAAACGATTCACAGCGTTAAACCGAGCACACAGTACAAAAGAGAACACAAGGCAGACTACGGTCACGAACGCATTGAAATTTTATACGAAGACACTGACATAATTATTATAAACAAACCAAGCGGAATGCTGTCTGTTCCCTACCCCGGCAGCAAAGCCAGAACAGCAATAGAAGTTATAGAAAAGATAATGCGCTCAAAGGGAACTTTGACTGCACATCACAAACCGTTCGTTGTACACCGTCTTGACCGTGATACAAGCGGAGTTATGATGTTTGCACTCAACGAAGCCGCGCAGAAAAAAATTACCGCAACCTGGCACACAATGGTTACAGAACGTCTGTATCGTGCCGTTGCAGAAAATCCGCATGATGAAAAAAAATATCTTCCGGACTTTGGAACAATAAACGACCCGCTCGCAAAAAATGCCCATCACATGGGATATGTTCCCCACGACGCAAACGACAAGTCTCCTACCGTAGCAGCTCGCACACATTACCGCATTGTTACCCGCGGAACAACCCACACACTTTTTGAACTGTCACTTGATACAGGAAAGAAAAACCAGATTCGCGCGCATCTTTCGTCAAGAAATTATCCTCTTGCAGGAGACGAAAACTACCGTGCGCAGACAGATCCTTTTCACAGACTGGCACTTCACGCAAGAACGCTCGCTTTTAAGCACCCTGTTACAGAACAGAAAATGAAGTTTGAAGTCCCCGAGCCCGAGGAATGGAAGACTTATGTAGAAAAGGGCGACCCTCATCCGCAGACACCAATCTGGCTCGAAAAACGTGCAAAATCTGCACTTCCAAGACAAAGTTCTTATTCATCAGGTCCACGCTCTTCTGCATCTAAAAAAGATCTGCGCCACATGGACTTTATCTCGCGCGGAAAAGCCCTCGGGAAAAAGTATTAAAAAAAATGAACGCCTTTATTCAAGACGTTCATGCAGTATGCCTTAATTCCCTATCTTCCAGCGGTTGCCTTCGCGCACGAAGCGGTTGGCGTTTACTTCCAGAAGGCGGCCGTCATCTCCTGACATTTTTACCATTGAAGTAATAGGGTTTACTTCGGTTACCCTAAAATTTGTTCCGTCGTAAAAAAGTCTTATTCCTTCGTTGGGCAGTTTTTTGCGTGCTTCTGCATACCAGTCATACTCGTAGCTCAGGCAGCAAAGCAGGCGCCCGCACTGGCCGCTTATCTTCATGGAATTCAAGCTTAAATTCTGTTCCTTCGCCATACGTATGCTTACAGGACGAAGTTTGTCACTTATTGCATGACAGCAGTAAGGTCTTCCGCAGACACCAAGTCCACCGGTAATGCGGCTTTCATCACGCACGCCAATCTGCCTTAATTCAATTCTCATCTTAAAGACAGAAACCAAATCCTTTACAAGCTCGCGAAAGTCTACACGGTTGTCGCTTGAAAAAAAGAAAAGAGCCTTTTGTTCACCGACAAGAAAATGTACGGCAACAAGCTTCATATCAAGATGGTGGTAGGCAACTTTTTCCCTGAATGTGTTGAACGCGAGCTTTTCACGTTCCTTAAGTTCGGCAGCGTGCTCCAAATCATGTTGGTCGGCCACACGCACAATCTGAACAACATCAGACGGCTTGATTCCTACAGGACAGTTTGCCCTGCCAAGATTGACTGCAAGATCACTTCCGTAACGTGTGGGAACAATAACACGCTCCCCTGCTTTTACAGAAAGTCCTTCAGGAGCCGTTGCATAAACTCCCTCGCAGGAATAGTCCAGTTTAAGGCGGTACAAATCTTTTGGAAAGACAAAATTTTCAGAACCACGGTCGTCAGAAGTATATCCATCTTCCAGAGAAGACAAATCTTCTGTATCATCATATATATCCTGTTCAAAAATATCAGACATTTTATTCAAGCTCCATTTATATTTGCAGTATCGATTTGTATTTTATCAATTAACAGGCCATAAGGTCTACCAACATTCCCTGAATCTCGTCAATTTTGGCAAGCATGTGAAGCGTATCCCTGTGAGAAGAAAGCATCCACTTTGCAAGATCGTCAAGTTTCTGGTTAATAACAAAAACCTGTGTCTGCGGATTAAGAGGTTTGCCTTTTTTTGTAAAACCGGGGCGCTGGCGTTTTTTGACTTCATAATTGTTTTTTGCAAGATAGCGCAAAAAGCGTGAAACTTTTTTTCTGTATTCGGCAAAGTTTTCGGGCAACTGGCTTTCCCTGAGTTTATCACCTGCCATATCCGCTTCGTCCTTTAAAAAAACAACCGCTTCTTCAATTTCCATCGTGGCAATTTCTGCAGGGAACCCATCCTGAACAAGTTCGTATTCTGCACGTGACTGTTCCAGAGCTGAAGCAAATTTCTTTTTTGAAGCTTTTGCGGTTTTCTGCGAATCAGAACTTTTGTTTGACTTTACGGCCGACTGTCCGGCAAGTTGCGCTGCATTAAAGTAAAGGCTCTGGCCAAGGCCGTCAATTTCCATCAGTCAACCTTTATTGCTTTTTGTGAAATAGACTTTATGTTTTCCCATTCAGCAGAAGCGCTTTCATATTCAGTTTCGTCATACAAAGAAATGCAGTGTCCGTGAACAATTACGTTTTCATCAGCCTGGAACCGTCTGGTCTGTATGTCGCCTATAACAATGCTCGAAGAAAGAAGATGAACCTGTTCGGGAGCAACGACATTGCCTTTGATAATACCACCGACTGTTATGGAACGCGCCGTGATGTTTCCAGCAATGCGGGCATTTTCACCGACAAGCACGTTTCCTGTCGTTTCAAGATTGCCTTCAAGATCGCCGTCAATGCGCATAAAACCATTTATCTTAATGTCTCCGCGAATAGAAGACCCGTTGCCGATTATGCTGTTAATGGAAATGTCGTCGTTAAAAACTGCCATGGATTACTTTACGTTAATGTATTTTGCGGGATCAACAACGTCTGAACCGATATGAACTTCGTAGTGAAGGTGCGGACCAGTTGTAATACCGGTGTTTCCGATTGTTCCGATAACCTGACGCTGCGAAACAGTCTGTCCCTTTCGTACACGTACAGTTGCCATATGTGCATAGCGTGTATAAATACCGTGCTTATGCTTTATGATAACGTAGTTTCCGAAACTGTCGTCATAACCTACAGTAACAACCTGACCGTTTGCCGTAGCAATAATTGGGTCACCGCTTCTCCATGTACTAAAGTCAAGTCCTTTGTGAATGTACCACTGCTCTGTAATAGGGTGAATATTCTGGCCGAATTCCATGGAAATATGGCCTATTCCGTTCTTTACAGGCCACACATTGGGAATGTCTGTAAAAAGCGTACCCTGGTTTTCAAGCATTTTTCCAATCTGCTCTACAGGGTGAACTGCACTTTCAAGATAAGCGGTAAGCTGTCTTATATCTGCAGCTTCCTTAAGTGAACCCGAAACAATGTCCTGTGTGTCAAAAAGGGATGAAAGGTCACTGTTGCGGCCGGCAGACTTTGAAGAACTGCCGCTCTGGTTAATTCCAAGAAGTGAAAGTGACTGGCTCAAAGAAGACTGAAACCGCTTTGCCGTCTGCAAAAGACTGTTGTTTTCGTCACGAAGTTCATCCAGACTTGCCAGAGTTTCGCGGTTTTCTTCCCTAAGGCGGCTCAGTTCAACTCCAGAACCGGCATTTCTGTGGTTAAAATAGACAAATGAACAGGCAACACCTGCAAGCACCACAACTCCAAGAATCATGGCAAATACGTTTGTCTGTATGTTCAGAACTTTTCCCTGTGAATGGGGAACAATCATTATTGTAAGCTTTCCGTCAAAAATCTTGAACGCACGCACAAAAAAACGTCCAATCTTTCCAAAAAATGCGGAAAGAGAGTGCATGATGCGTGAAACAATATTTTTTTCAAGTCTTTTATATCTGCGTGAGCGTGCCAAAATTTTACTCCCTTAACTGATTAAGTATACCAAAGAGCGGTTGTATTGTCAAACAAAGACTTCCCAGATACTTAATCGGCATAAAATAGTAAAAAAATCACTTGTTTTTTAAAGACTCTTCAACAGAAGCGGGTGTTCTGTGAATAAATTCTTCAAACTTCTGTATTTTTGACGTAAGATAGCGGTCGTCATGCGGTGTAAAGAATTTTGAAACCTTAAGCTGCTGAAGCCTTCTCTGCATAAACTGAAAATCAACAGTAGCTTTTTTGTCGATTTCTGCAGCTTTTTTGTGCAGAACCGAACCCAAATGGAATGAAAACGCGCAGTCTATTATAAAAAAGCCAAATACGGTTCCCACAACAAAAGAAAACCACGGATGGTCTACAAACCAGAGCACCAGTTTGTCAAATGAAGGAAAAAGAAAGAAGTAGTATAAAGCGGCAAGAACGCCCCAGATAAGCGTAAACTTCGGGCATACAACACCCTGAATATTTCCCGGTTCGTCACTGTAGTCCCAGAGTTTAATGTGCATACCCTTTACAAAAATAATTCCGGCAATGTATTCAATTAAAGTCATTACAAGTGCCATGATAAAAAACATTATTATATAGTAGAGAACGCCTGTTTTCTGAGCATTTATAAAATATTTTTCTGTAATGCTCAGTATGTAAAGCGCAATGGAACCAAGCCCGTAAATGGGAAGGCACGGACCTGTCAAAAATCCGGGATTAAGCCAGCGACCTTCGGGATTTGCCTTTTTGCTGAATCTGCGGAATACAAGTTCAAGTATCCAACCCAAAACGGCCCCGAAGAAGAATAAAAACGCCATTATAATAAAGATCTGATATATATTGTGCATGTGCGTATTATACCGCTTCGGGGATTTTTATTCCACTGTATGTTTAAATTCTTGAACATACAGTTAAAATTCAGCATTCGAAAGTTTCTGTTTTAAAAACACCCTTAATATGCCTTGTCGTGAACACCGGCAATTGCGCGTCCTGAAGGTTCGTCCATGTTTTTCCAGGCTGCATCCCATTCAAGAGCCTTTGCAGTTGAACAGGCAACTCCTGCTTCATGCGGAACAGTAAGGGCTGCACTTTCGCTCGGGAAGAATCTGCTGTAAATTTCGCGGTAGTAATACTCTTCTTTTGTTACAGGAGTATTTACCGGGAAGCGCTTTGCCCTCTGTGCAAACTCTGCGTCAGAAACCTTGCGTGCAGTCATTTCCTTAAGTGTGTCAATCCAGCTGTAGCCTACGCCGTCAGAGAACTGTTCCTTTTGTCTCCAGCAGATGTTTTCGGGGAGCATATCTTCGAAGGCTTTGCGCAGAATCCATTTTTCCATGCGCTGTTTTCCATCGGGAAGGCGGATGTTCATTTTGTCCAGCGGATTGAGTCTCATGGCAACGTCGATAAAGTCTTTGTCAAGGAATGGTACACGGCCTTCTACACCCCAGGCAGCCAGTGACTTGTTGGCGCGCAGACAGTCATAAAGGTGAAGTTTGCTCATTTTGCGTACAAGTTCTTCGTGGAATTCGCGCGCGTTCGGAGCCTTATGGAAATAGAGATAACCGCCAAAAAGCTCATCGCTGCCTTCCCCGCTGAGTACCATCTTTATTCCCATAGATTTGATTACACGTGCCAGAAGATACATTGGTGTACTTGCACGTACTGTTGTAATATCGTAAGTTTCGATGTGGTAAATTACATCAGGCAGGGCATCAAGTGCTTCCTGAATTGTAAAGTGAACTTCGTGATGTACCGTTCCGATATAGTCTGCGGCTTTTTTTGCAGCAACCAGATCAGGCGAACCTTCAAGTCCAACAGCAAAACTGTGCAGGCGCGGCCACCATGCATCCTGACTGTCACCGCTTTCTACGCGTTTCTTTGAAAACTTCTGTGTTACAGCCGCAATAATGCTGGAATCGAGTCCGCCTGAAAGAAGTACACCGTACGGAACATCGCTCATAAGCTGCTTTTTTACGGCAGTTTCAAGACCTTCCTTTACGCCTTCTATAACAGAAGCGTTTATTACCTTACCCTGTGCATCTGTTGCGCAAGGCTTGTTTTCTACTGCGGAAAAATCTTCCCAGTCGCGATGGTACCATTTTACGGGCTTTTCGTCTTTGGAATAAAAGTAGCATCCGTTGGGGAATTCTTCTATTGTCATGCAGTGGCCTTCAAGTGCCTTGAGTTCGCTTGCTACATAATAGCGCCCCTGTTTGTCCCAGCCCTGGTAAAGCGGTATAACACCTATTTCATCACGGCCTATAAGGTAAACGTCTTTTTCGCTGTCGTAGAGAGCAAATGCAAAGATTCCGCTTAAATCTTCCAGAAAGTTTACGCCCTTTTCTTTGTAAAGCGGAATAATTACTTCGCAGTCACTCTGTGTCTTGAAGTTGTATTTTCCGGCAAACTTCTGTCTTATTTCCTGATGATTGTAGATTTCACCGTTAACGGCAAGAATTATTTTTCCGTCATCGCTTACAAGAGGCTGCTTTCCGCTGAGAGGATCTACAATTGCAAGTCTCTCGTGTGAAAGAATGGCATTGTCTCCTGTATAAACGCCGCTCCAGTCCGGACCACGATGGCGAATCTTTCTTGACATCTCAAGAACCTGTGAACGCAACTGGTCTTTCAGTCCTTCATCTATTGGAGCTGAACCGCTGTTCAAATCAAATGCACCGACAAATCCACACATATTTAACCCCTTACAAATAAAAAAAGACGCCCGGTTGGTACAACCGCCTTTCTGCAAAAAACAGACAGTTCTACCAAACGGACGTCATCGTCTTTATTTACTATATTGAATTTAACAGAAAATGTCAACGTGGTTGAAGGGTGGTGAGTTTCTTTGAACTGCGGTCAGATACGATTACTGTAGGGTATCTCTAAAAAAACTGAAAATGAGGTTGTGTAGATTTATTTTTTGTAAAAAATGTGTTATAGTTTCTGTGTTGATATTTTCCCGCTAAACGAAGAGGTGTATTAAATGAAAAAAATTATTTTTTCAATGATTGCTGCGGTTGCGGCATTTGCTTTGGTTTCATGTGCCAGTGCCCCCAAAAGCAGCAGGGCTTCTGATATAGATCTGAGCGGTTACACAATGGTAACTCTTGCAGACCCGACAGATTATTCTGCAGCAATGGACGTAATTGTTCTTGGTGCGCTGGAAAACACACGCCTTAATGTTCTTGGCTCTGCAGAAACAATGACTTCGGCAGAATTTGCAACAAACGAACTTCTTCTGGTAAAGTACGGATTTATTCAGGCGGCGGGGGAAGCTACGGCGGTTGTTACTTTCATTGATGCACTTACCTTAAAACCGGTCGCCGCCTGCTACGGTACAAAGACTCTCGGAGCGAGCGGCAGCACTGACATGATCAAGGCTATGCAGGAAGCACTCAAGTCTGCACAGGTTCTTATCAAAAAGACGGCTCCGGGCTACACAGAAGAAGTTGCGGCTCCCGGACAGAGCGAAGAAGAAGCTGATGTTGCAGAAGAAGTAAGCGAGCTTACAGACGCAGAATCTGCTGCGGCAGAAGAAACAGAAGCAGCAGTTGATACAGCAGCTGCAGAATAAATTTACACAAAGCATGACGGTCGTCTTTTTCAGCACAAACACAAATATTTATGACGGCCGCATGCACTTTTTCAACAAGCCGTCTGCGCGCGACTGTCTGTCAGAACTAAAGGCGGTTTTTCCCGGCACGCAGTTTTATGTTGTCACACAGCGCCCCGGAATGTTTCTGGCCGACATTGACCAAAACGGAAACATTATTGAATGCCCCGGAATAAAATACATTGTTGCAGACAATGAGGGCGCCCAAAGTTTTGCACAAAAAATCATTTCTTTAAAACCGGATGCCGCCGTTGCAGCAAGTTTTTGGGTAACCCCGTTTGACTGGCTGGGACTTTCGGACTCTCTTGTGGCAGAATACCTTGAGCGTGCCGGAATCAGAACAATATGCAATACATCCAAAACACAGTACACGTGCTTTGACAAAAACGTCACATATGATTTTTTAACCGCCCATAATTTTTGTACACCGCGCTCAATATTTGTACACAGGGAACGCTTTATTGCAGAACGCGGGCGAGCAGAAATCCACACGAATGCTTACAGGGAATATATTTTTTCAGAACTGGACAAATTGAATTACCCGGTTGTAATCAAAGACACATCGGGACTAAGCTCTTACGGCATGGAAGTTGTAAAAAGTTCCAAAGCGGCGCGCGGTTTTCTCTGTTCAAAAAACTGCAGCTGCGACAAAATTGTACAGGAATTTATAGAAGGCATAAGTTTCGGCACAGAAATTTACGGAAGAAACGGCGAGTATGAAGTTATGGACCCGTTTATGTTTTCTGTAAACAAATACGGCCTTACAAGTCCAAAGCAGAGCGTAAAATTGGGTCCGGTTACGGCAGAATACTTTTGTACCGAAGACATGAAGCGTGAACTCAAAAGACTGGCAGATGTTCTTTGCATAGACGGAATAGCGCAGGTCGATTTGATATTCAACCCGAAGCAAAAAAAGTGGTATATAATAGAAATAAACCCGCGGCTTTCGGGAATGACAAAATCTGTTGCGGCGGCAAACGGCTTTAATTTTCTGGCAGCCTTGTATGACAAAAATACCGCTTTCTGCAGGCTGAATAAAAAATTTGTTCTTACCTTTAAGTTTCCCATTCTTGACGAAAAGAAACTGGTTCAGCTTTGCGGCTTTCCCGGAATTCTAAGTGTAAGCCAGACCGTAAATGATGCGGCAAAACAACAGAGGGAATGCGGTTTTTGTGAAGTCGTCACCGGCGGAACAGATTCTATTGTTGAACTTTCTGAATGTCTTGAAAAAATAAAAGACGCCTTCCCTGAAGTAATGGAAGACGTCTTCTATGAAAAAGCAAAAGAAATGATTGAACTGTTAAAGTCCTGAAAGCTTAAGTTTCCAGGATTCAATCAACTTATTTTGCCAGATATTCGTTAATGCTTGCGGCAGCCTTGCGTCCTTCGCCCATGGCAAGAATTACAGTTGCTGCACCAAGAACAATGTCTCCGCCGGCCCAAACCTTTGTCATGCTTGTTGCCTGGTTTTCATCTACAGTGATGTGTCCCTTTGCGTCAACATTTATTTCACTTGTTGTCTTTGGAATAAGAGGATTTGAATTGTTTCCGAGAGCAACGATTACTGCATCACACGGAATGTCATGTTCACTTCCCTTTATTTCAACAGGCTTACGGCGGCCGCTTGCGTCTGGTTCGCCCAGTTCGTAGCTGAGTGCCTTGAGTCCGGTTACTTTGCCTGTTTCTGCATCACCGAGTATTTCTACAGGATTTTCAAGGAAGCGGAACTCTACTCCTTCTTCCTCTGCATGATCTACTTCTTCGCGGCGGGCCGGCATTTCTGTTCTTGTGCGGCGGTAAACTACATAGACTTTTTCTGCACCAAGACGAAGAGCCATACGTGCTGCATCCATTGCTACGTTACCGCCACCGCATACTACAACGGTTTTTGCTTCATAGAACGGAGTGTCTGCAACGCCCTTTTCGTATGCTTTCATAAGATTTGCGCGTGTAAGATATTCGTTTGCGCTGAATACACCGATGTAGTTTTCACCCTTGATTCCGAAGAATTTTGGAAGTCCGGCTCCTGTTCCTATAAAGGCAGCATCGAATCCTTTTTCTGTAAGAATCTGCTGTACGGTAGAAGTGCGGCCTACAAGGAAGTTCATTTCGAACTTAACGCCCATCTTTTTGAGATTTTCTACTTCATTCTGTACGATTGACTTTGGAAGGCGGAATTCAGGGATTCCGTATACCATAACACCACCGGCTTTGTGGAAAGCTTCAAATACAGTTACGTCGTGTCCTGCGCGGCGGCAGTCTGCTGCTACAGTAAGTCCTGCAGGGCCCGAACCGATTACTGCTACTTTTTTTCCTGTAGATGCTGCAACTTTTGGTGCTGTAGCAAGATTATTATCGCGCTCGTAGTCGGCAACAAAACGTTCAAGACGGCCGATGCTTACTGACTTTTCGGCAGATTTGTAGACTTTTCCTACAGTACACTGTCCCTGACACTGCTTTTCCTGAGGACATACACGACCGCAGATTGCAGGAAGAAGATTTGTTTCTTTAATTATATCAGCGGCTTCCTTGAACTTGCCAAGTGCAACCTGTGCTACGAATTCAGGAATGTGTACATTTACAGGACATCCCGAAACACACGGCTGGTTCTTACACTGAAGACAGCGGTTTGCTTCTACAACGGCCTGTTCCGCAGAGTAACCGAGGGCAACTTCACTCATCTGTCTTGCGCGGACTGCGGGGATTCCTGTAGGCATTTCCTGCTGCGGAATAGCCATGCGGTCTTTGTTTGTAAGAGGACCTTTCTTAAGGAGAGCCTCGACTTTTGTATATTCAGCCTTGCCAAGTTCGGCAAGTTTTTCTGCACTAATATGTTCCATTTTTTTTCATCCTTATTTTGCGGCAAGTTTTTCTGCTTCGGCTTCAAGGCGGCACTTGTGGAAAGATTCTGTTTCCTTGTCCTTGAATGACTTCATGCGCATCATCATGTTGTTCCAGTCAACCTGGTGTCCGTCAAAGTCAGGTCCGTCTACGCAAACGAATTTTGTTTCGCCGCCGACAGATACACGGCATCCACCGCACATTCCCGTTCCGTCAATCATAATTGTGTTAAGGGAAACGGTTGTTTTTACATTGTACTTCTGTGTTGAAGCGCAGGCAAATTTCATCATTATTGGCGGTCCTATTGCAATAACTTCTGCCGGGGGAACTTCTTCCTGGCAATAGCGTTCAAGCGGAATTGTAGCAACGCCCTTTTCTCCTGCAGAGCCGTCATCTGTCATTATTACAACTTCATCTGCAACAGCTTTCATTTCGTCTACAAAAATAAGAAGATCCTTTGTTCTTGCAGCGATAATTACTTTTACGGTATTTCCCATTGCTTTAAAAGCCTGAACAATCGGGTAAAGGGGAGCTGTTCCGATTCCACCGCCAACGCATACTACAGGTGCGTCGTACTTTTCTATTACAGACGGTGTTCCAAGCGGGCCAAGAACTCCGGCAAGATAGTCACCGGGGTTGAGTTTTGAAATTTTATATGTTGTGGCACCGACTACCTGAAAAACAATTGCAACCCATCCGGCTTTTGCATCGGCATCTGCAATAGTAAGGGGAATGCGCTCCCCAAGTTCTGTGTCGACCTGAACAATAAGAAACTGTCCGGCCTTGCGGTTTTCGGCAATATCGGCCGCCTCAAACTTCATGTAGAATACATTTTCTGAAAGCTGCCTTTTCTCAAGGATCTTATTCATTAAATTCCCCCAAACTACGGCAAAAAAAGCCGGAATTTATACTTTTAGTCACTTTACTTACACTTTAGAAAAAAAAGCCAGAATAAAGTTCGTAACAATATACTATAATACAGCCATTTTGTGAAGAACTATGAGGATTTTTCTGGCAAAGTGTCGCAGGTTGGGACAAATCCGTTTGTACTTTTACTTATTAAGCATATCTTTGATTGTGTACAATTTGCTGCTGAAATAACAAACATTCTTTCGCGTTGTATTCTACCTTTTTAACACGTTGATTTTTTCGAGGCGGTTTAAGGCTTCTGTCAGAGTTTCGTCTTTTTTTGCAAAGTGAAAGCGTATCAGATTGTTTACGTCTTCCTTAAAAAAGCTTGAACCCGGAACAGCGCCTACTCCGACTTTTTGGGCAAGAGCATCACAGAATTCCAGATCGCTTTTCCAGCCGTATTCACTTATGTCCAAAAGAACGTAATATGCTCCCTGAGGTTCGTTGAATTTAAGCCCCAGATTTTTGAGTCCGCCGCAAAAAAGATTTTTCATGTGGGTGTAATGATTTTGAAGTTCGGCGTAATATTCATCTTTAAAATTAAGGCCTGTAACTGCGGCTTCCTGCAAAGGCGCTGCGGCTCCGACAGTTAAAAAGTCGTGAACTTTTTTTATGCGTTCGGTAATTTCGGGATTTGCAATTGTGTAGCCCAAACGCCAGCCTGTAATTGAATAAGTTTTGCTCAGTGAATTGCAGATTATCGTACGGTCTTCCATTCCCGGAAGCGTTGACATGTAAACGTGTTTATGCGGTGCGTAAAGAATGTGTTCGTAAACTTCATCGGTGATTACAAAAGTGTCGTATTTGACTGCAAGGTCTGCGATAATTTTTAATTCATCGTATGTAAAAACTTTGCCGCACGGATTTGACGGATTGCAGACAATAATTGCCTTTGGTTTTTGTCTGAATGCATCTTCCAGAACATTTGAATCAAAATTAAAATTTACAGGATCAAGCGGAACATAAATTGGTGTTGCTCCAGAAAGAATTGTGTCGGCGCCGTAGTTTTCGTAAAAAGGAGAAAAGACAATTACTTTGTCGCCGGGATTTGTAACGCTCATCATTGCAGCCATCATTGCTTCTGTTGAACCGCAGGTTACGACGATTTGTGTATCGGGATTTACTTTCTGTCCTGAAAAATGTTCGTGTTTTTTTGCAAGTGCTTCGCGGAAATTCTGTGCGCCCCAGGTCGTAGCATACTGATGAAAATTTTCTTTTGTAACTTCTGCAAGGCGGTCAAGAATCGGTTTTGGAGGTTCAAAATCAGGAAAACCCTGGCTTAAATTTATTGCACCGTATTTATTTGAAACGCGTGTCATTCTTCTGATTACGGAATCTGTAAAAGTTGCTGTTCTGTCTGAAAGTTGCGGCATTTTTTTATCTCCATTTTTTACAATTGCTTTTGCGATTTATTGTATTTTATTTTTTTGAAAAAAATCTTTTTCGTTATTGCGGACGCCTTCGCAGCATTGTGCAAAGCGAACTTTTTCTTCTTCATTTAAATTCAATTCGATAATTTTTTCAATACCATTTTTGCCGATTACCACAGGCACTCCGACAAAAACATTTTTCTCTCCGTATTCACCATTAAGATGTGCCGAAGCAGGAACAAGTTTTTTTTCGTCATATTTTACGGCACTCACGATTCTTGTTGCTGTAAGTGCAATTGCATATTCCGTGCAGTGCTTTCCGTTAAAAGTTACCCAGCCGCCGCGGATTGCTTCGTGTTCAATTTGGGAAAGTTCTTCTTTTGAAAAATGTGCAAGCTCATTTAAAGGAACTCCGTTTACACTTGCAGAACTGAACGCTGCAATCTGTTTGTTTCCGTGTTCGCCGATCATAAAGGCACTGATTGATTTTGGATCAAGGCCCGTTCTTTTTGAAATTGAAGCAATCAGGCGCGCAGAATCCAGTCCTGTTCCTGTTCCGAAAACACGCCCTTCAGGAAGAGCCAGATGTTCTGCACAGATTTTTGTGATTATGTCGCACGGATTTGTTATGTTTACAAAGATTCCTTTAAATCCTGCTTCTCTTATTTTGTCGATGTAAGACAAAACCGCATCTACTGTAAATTTCATTTCGCCTACACGGTCACCTGTTTCTACAAGAATGTCAATTTTTCCGACAGAGTTGATTATTAAATCTGTGTCGGCAAGGTCTGAATATTCACCCTGCTTCAAAACAACTTTGTGAGGAAAGAAAATCTGGGCGTCGTTGAGGTCGTTGATTTCTGAAATTACCTTTTCGCTTTTTGTGTCAAAGAATAAAATTTCTTTTGCTAGTCCCTGCAAGCACAAAGCGTGTGCAACGTGAGCTCCGACGTGTCCTGTTCCGAATATTGCAATTTTCATTTTTCTGCCTCTTTTATAAAACGTAACTTATTTTATTGTTCAAAATGTGATGCGGATCAAGCGATGTTTTTATTGCATTCATCATCTGAAGATTTGTGTTTTTTGTTTCTTTCAAAAAATAATGGCGTTTTGAAAGCCCGATTCCGTGTTCACCGGAAGTAAGACCGCCAAGTTCGTATGCTTTGGAGTAAACGCATTCCATATTTTTTTGAAGTTCGGTTTTCCATTCTTCTTCGCTTCGGCTTCCACGGACAACACAAAGATGAACGTTGCCGTCACCTGCGTGCCCGAAAGCAACCATTTGCATTCCAACCTTTTTTTGAGTTTTATTTACGAACTCAATGAACTCTGCAACTTTATCAATCGGAACTACAAGATCTACAGGCTCCTGTTCACTTGTTGCTTCAACTGCTTTTACAAGACAGCCGCGAACTTTCCAGATTTCTTCAAGGCGCTCAGGACTTTCCGGAATTACAAAATCAAGCGCGCCGTTTTGTAAAACTACTTTTTTTATAATTTCAAGATTTTCTTTTACTTCGTTCTGTTTGCCGTCAAAAGTCAAAAGAAGATAAGCGGCAGCTTCGGGATGAGGATACTTTATTCCTGTAAACTTTTCTCCGAGTTCAACAACTTTGCGTTCCACAAATTCAACAGCCGTAGGATTTGCGTTTGCAAAAAGAATTTTCTGTACAGTCGAAATTCCGCTTTCCAAATCTGCAAACGGAACAAGAACAGATTTGGAATATTCTGGTTTTGGAATAATTTTTAAAATGCATTTTGTTATAACTGCAAGAGTTCCTTCACTTCCGATGATTAAATTTTTAAGCGAAAGTCCCGACGCGTCTTTTACATTTTTGCTTCCAACCCAGGTTACGCTTCCGTCTGCAAGTACAACTTCAAGTCCGCGAACATAATCTCTTGTAACACCGTATTTTACAGCGCGCATTCCGCCGGCATTAGTTGCAATGTTTCCACCGATGGATGCACTTTTTTCTCCGGGATCAGGCGGATAAAAAAATCCTTTTGATTCAACAAAGGCCTGAAAGTCCTTCAACAAAATTCCTGATTCAACTGTTGCTGTAAAAGTGTCTGCATCGAATTCAAGAATTTTATTCATCTTTGAAAAATCTATAATTATTCCGCCGTTCTGAGGAACTGTAGAACCGACAAGGTTTGTGCCGGCCCCGCGCGGAGTGACAGATATTTTGTTTGCGTCTGCATATTTTAACAAACCAGAAACTTCTTCTGTTGATGTTGCGAATACGAGTGCATCTGCTTTTCCAACAAGACGGCCCAAAGTGTCGCTCAGGAATCTTCCTTCAATCTGTTTGTCAAACACAACGCGCGATTCATCTTTTATAATCTGCAAAATATCTGTCTTTATATTCATACTCTTCTCTCTTATTTACCGATAAGTTCAAAGCGGTCTTCGTCCCAGCCTGTTGCAAGGTAATAGCCGTTGTAAGTTTTGTTGTAAACTTCAAGTGTTCCTGCGCTCTGGTAAGCCTTTACGATTTTTTTGAAAACTTCAACTTTTGCGCTATCACTTAAATCTTCTGTGCGGGCTGCAATAAGATTCCAGTACTGGCTTTCGTTGATTGTTGAATCTTTGAAAATTGCAGTTTCGGGATCAATTCCAAAATCAATTGCGTAGTTTCCGTTTACGACAGCGGCTGCAACATCAGGTAAAACAGAAGGAATTGTGTTTGCAGCAAGTTCCTTGATTACAACGCCTTTGTTGTTTGAAACAATGTCGTCTACACTTGGATTAAAACCTGCATCTGCTTTTAACGTAATGATTTCTGCGTCTGCCAAAACTTTGAGGGCACGGCCGCCGTTTGAAACATCATTTGGAATTGCAACGATGTCGCCTTTTTTAAGCTGGTCAACTGACTTGATTTTATTTGAATAAAGATTCATTGGCGAAAGAAAAGTGTTTCCGATATTTGTAATTTTGTAGCCCTTTTTCAATTCACCTTCAAAAAAGATTCTGTGCTGAAAACCATTCAAGTCGATTTCTTTGTTTGCAAGAGCGTTATTTGGAGTTACGTAGTCAGAAAACTGAACGAGCTTTAAATTGATTCCCTGAGCTTTGAGCGTTTTGATTGCAGGTGCCCAGAGGTCTTCGTAAACTGTTCCTGTTACGCCGAGAGTTACAGTCTGCAGTTTTGTCTTTTTGTTTTTTGGAGCAGCCCAAGTTGATGTAAATGCAGCCGCTACAGCAGCAAAAGCGATTATAGTTTTAATTGATTTTTTCATTTTATATCCTCGTTTGATTTATTTTCCATTTGTGCACCTGGAATGATTAAAGGATATAATTTTTTGAGTGCTTTGAATAATACTAAGTTTGAATATTTGGTTATAGGTTTTATTTATAATGCGGCGTGATTTTGGAAAAAAAACTGCATACGAAGCCCGAAAGAATGACCGCACTTCGTACACAGAAAGGAGATTTTATTTTGTGAATGAAATATCTTTTACCCAGCCACAGTCATAACCGCTGGAAACGCTACCGTCTTTTTGATATTTATTCGTTTTTGCAGACATCTATCCAGCCGCTGCTTTCGGAACACTGTTCAAGCTGCGGAATGGTAAGTTCTATGTCTGAATTTGATTCGCCTGCTGCAGGAAAAACTGTAGGATACTTTTTTAAGGAAATATCCAGGTACACTTTTATTCCGGGATTAATTCCAAACGGGCAGACTCCACCGGGTGCGTGACCTACAAGAGTTTCTACCTGGTCAAACGGAATCATTTTTGCTTTTGTATGAAAAAAGTCTTTATACTTGCGGTTGTCAATTCTGGCAGTTCCTTCAGCGAGTATAAGAACAGGTTTGTCTTCTACAAGATAGGCAAGTGTTTTTGCAATTCTTCCGGCTTCTACACCGAGTGCCTGTGCTGCAAGTTCTACTGTGGCGCTTGATTCTTCTGTTAATCTTACGCGGCCGTCAAGTCCGTATTTTGCAAGATGTGCTTTTGCATTTTTTAAAGACATTATATTTTCCTTTTATTTTTTATTTTTCTTTTCTACGGCAGCACCGATTCCCTGAATTATGCTTACCAAAATTACAAGAACGATAATTGTAATCCATGTTGCATCAAGCTGATTTCTGTCGTGACCATAACGGATTGCAAAGTCACCGATTCCGCCGGCACCGACTGCACCTGCCATTGCTGTTAGACCAATGAGGCTGATTATTGTAATTGTAGTTGCACGCGCAATTGCACCGACACTTTCTTTTAAGTAAACGCGAAAAATAATTTCGATTGGAGAAAGCCCCATACTTTCTGCAGCTTCAATCAAACCGCCGTCTACTTCTGAAAGTGCGCTTTCTACCTGCCGTGTAAAAAACGGTGTGCAACCAAAAATAAGCGGAACGATTGCGCCTTTTATTCCGATTGCACTTCCCATAATCAAACGTGTCAAAGGCATTACACCGGTAAGCAGAATGATAAACGGAATTGAACGGAAAAAATTTGTTGTCTTGTCAAGAATTTCAAATACAAATTTATTTTCAAGAATTGCATTCTTTTTTGTAACTGTAAGAATTATTCCAAAAAAAAGTCCGAGTACAAAACTGATTGAACCGCTCCACAAAACCATTATCAAAGTGTCGAGCAGACTTTGTGCAAAGACGTCAAATCTTTTTGAAACATTGGGTAAAAGTATATTAATTATATTCATTTTTTCTCCTTCTATTAATTGAATTAAGTAGACATTTATTCTTGTTTTAGAATTTCTATTCCGACATTTTTTTCTTTTAACCAGCCGAGCGCATTTTGAATATTTTGATTTTCTCCGCTAAAGATTGCAACTGTTCCTCCAACTGGCGCACCCTGAACAATTTCTATGTCTGCAAAAATAATGTTAAGTACGACACCGAATTTTGAACTTACAGTAGAAATCAAAGGTTCACTTACGTTTTTTTGCAGGTAACTCAAGCGTATAATTTTTTCGCCTTTCTTAAGCTGAACAACATTTGAGTTTTCAGAAATAAGCTCTTCAATTTTCTGAAGATTCGTAGTTGAATGAATAAACCGTTTTGTAACTTCGTCTTGTGGATTTGCAAAAATGTCAAAGACGTCGCCGGTTTCTACAACTTTGCCGTGTTCCATAACTGCAACTTTATCGCAGATGTCTTTAACGACATTTATCTGGTGTGTAATAATTACGATTGTAAGATTCAGTTTATCACGCAATTTTTTTAACAGACCCAAAATCTGTTTTGTTGTAGTCGGATCAAGTGCACTTGTAGCTTCGTCGCACAAAAGAATTTTTGGATTATTTGCAAGAGCACGCGCAATCGCAACACGCTGCCTTTGGCCGCCCGAGAGATAGCATACCTTTGTTTCCAGATAGTCAGACATTTCCAGTGACGCCAACAGTTCCTCCGCTCGCTTCCTTCCGTATTGCCTTCCTTTTCCCGCAAGAACAGCGGCAAGCACGCAGTTTTCAAGCACCGTCAAATACTCCAGCAAAGCGAAGTCCTGAACAATCAGGCCAATGTGATTGCTGCGCATTTCACTTCTTTCTCGATCGGTTAATTGCCTCCACTCCCGGTTCATCACAAGCACGCGGCCAGCCGACGGCGTAATCAAACCCGCGATGAGATTCAGCAGTGTGCATTCCCAGGCGTTAACGTAACTTATACTGTTAACCCAGAGGAGGCTTTCACTGGTGCTAAATATATCATTTCTTCTGGTGGTGCTCCTCGTAAGGAGGGTATGACTCGTGAGGATCTTCTCAAGGGTAACTGCAAGATTGCTGCTGAGTTCGGTGACAATATCAAGAAGTACTGCCCAGAGGTAGAGCACGTAGTTGTTATCTTCAACCCAGCTGACGTTACAGCTTTGACAGCATTGATTCACTCAGGTTTGAAGCCAAACCAGTTGACATCACTCGCAGCTCTCGACTCAACTCGTTTGCAGCAGGCTTTGGCC
>OIZT01000082.1_pt1 | contig 75763 bp, 56 predicted proteins | sample 1588611 | NCBI WGS metagenome assembly OIZT01 (sample SAMN03283278) | human gut metagenome | biome: human-associated habitat; material: feces | host: Homo sapiens | place: Peru | collected 2012
CATACAACCGGTACGGCAAGGTTTCGGCACTTGTAACTGATAACGGCGGTGCTGTTGACGATACTGTCTATGAAAGCGATGTGCTTATAAAATTCCACATTACTCCCGATTTGCTCCCACAGCTTAATAAAAAGCTTGCCGATGCAACTTCGGGCGAAGTTCAGGCAGTTTCCGACGAAGAAAAATATTACGCTGTTGAAGTGTAAATTTCTTTTAAGGCAAAAATTTTTATGATTTCGACCTCAAAAACGATAAAATGAAAATTTTTTCAAAAAATTTTTAAATATTTAAAGGAATATTCAAAAAAATTTCGTAAAAAGCTAATAGGTAAGTGAGAGGAGGAGTTTTATGGCTTTCCCTGAAAGTTTCTTGCAGGATTTAAAAATGCGAAACGATATTACAGATGTTGTTTCGGGTTATGTCAATCTTAAAAGACGGGGAAGAAATATGGTCGGTCTTTGTCCGTTTCATGGTGAAAAAACTCCCTCTTTTAATGTGTATACCGAAAACGGTTCGTTCTATTGTTTTGGATGCGGTGTAGGCGGAGATGTCATTTCTTTTATTATGAGAATTGAAAATCTCGACTATGTTGATGCGGTAAAGTACCTTGCACAGCGGGCAGGACTTGAAATGCCCGAAAACAGCTATGATGACAGTATGAGCCGTCTTAGAAACAGAGTGTTTGAAGCTAACCGTGAGGCGGCAAGGTTTTACTATGCCACACTATGTTCTCCGCAGGGCAGAAAAGGTCTTGACTATTTTCATTCAAGAGCCTTGTCCGACAGAACCATTCGCCATTTCGGACTCGGTTATGCCGACGATAACTGGTCATCACTCTGTAATCATTTAAAATCAAAAGGCTTTAAAGACAGCGAACTTGTTGCCGCTAACCTTGCGGTTAAACGCAGAAACGGCAACGGTATCTATGACAGATTCACAGACCGTGTAATGTTTCCGATTATTGACCTGAGAGGAAATGTTATCGCATTCGGTGGCAGAATTATGTCAGATGCAAAGCCGAAATATCTTAACACATCCGACACCCCTGTTTTTAAAAAGAGTGCAAACCTGTTTTCACTCAACAATGCCAAAAATTCGGGCAAGCGAACTCTCATTCTTTGTGAGGGTTATATGGATGTTATCGCTGTAAATCAGGCTGGTTTCACCAATGCCATTGCAACACTCGGAACGGCTCTTACAGGCGAACAGGCTGTTTTGATGAAACGATATGCGGATGAGGTGATTATCTGTTACGATGCCGATGAAGCAGGTCAAAAGGCTACCGCAAGGGCAATTCCGATACTCAGAAATTCGGGACTTAATGTAAAGGTTCTGACGATTCCAAGCGGCAAAGACCCCGATGAATTTATCAAATCAAAGGGTAATGACGGCCCTGCGGCATTTAAAGCATTGCTCGACAAATGCGGAAACGATGTTGAATATCGACTTCAAAAGCTGAAAAATGCACACAACATTCAGCTGACAGAGGGCAAGGTTGCATTCCTTGAAGAGGCGGCAAAGCTGATTGCAACAATCAGCAGTCCGATTGAACGGGATGTCTATTCTTCAAAAGTCGCATCCGAACTCGGTGTTGACAAAAACGCTTTTAAACAGCAGGTGTCAAGAGTTTCACGCAGAGGTGAAAGAGCCGAAGAGAAGAAACAGGCTCGTCAAATTCAGCTTGAGCTCAGCCGAAGAAATGATAAAATCAATCCCGAGCATTTTCAAAAGCCACGCAGTTCAAGTGCAGAAGAGGCTCTCTTGGTATATTTGCTCAACAATCCTGATGCATACGAAGTGATTTCTGCAAGGGTAAAACCCGAACAGTTTCAAAACAGTCTTATGCGGAGGTTTTTTGAATATTTCAGTGGTCGCATAGAAAGGGGAGAAGACCCTCTTACAAATGTGGCAGCGGATTTTACACAAGATGAAAATTCAAAGCTTTATCAGCTGTTGTCACAATCAATTTCAGGTGCGTCAACAGAAGAAGCAATGAATGAATACATAAATGTAATCAACGAGGAAAGCACAAAGCTCAATTCCGGCGATTTAGCCGATGTTTCAAATGAGGAGCTTATGGCATATCTCGATAAAATGAGGAAAAAGAAACAGTAAGCGCAGGAAAGGAAAATGAGTATGGCAGCTACACCCGATAAGAAAACAGTAGTAAGAGATCTTATGGAACTCGGTAAGCAGAAAGGTCAGCTTACCAATCAGGAAATTCTCGATGCAATCGGTGAAATTGACTTCGATCCCGAACAGCTTGAAAAGCTTTACGATTCCCTTGCACAGCTTGGCATCGAAATTGTTGAGGATTCAGGCGATATTAAAATTGATGATATTGACCTCGGTTTTGATGAAAACAAAGGCGGCGATTCACACGCACCTGTTGCAGAAACAGGCAGTGTTTCGGTTGATGACCCTGTAAAGGTTTATCTTAAAGAAATCGGACGAGTTCCGCTTCTTTCTTCAGATGAAGAAATCAACCTTGCAATCAGAATTGCTGACGGTGATGTTGCCGCAAAACAGCGTCTTTCAGAGGCGAACCTTCGTCTTGTTGTTTCAATTGCAAAGCGTTATCTCGGCAGAGGTATGCAGTTTCTCGATCTTATTCAGGAGGGTAACCTCGGTCTTATCAAAGCCGTAGAAAAGTTTGACTACACAAAGGGTTTCAAATTCTCAACATATGCAACATGGTGGATCAGACAGGCTATCACTCGTGCAATTGCCGATCAGGCTCGTACAATCCGTATTCCTGTTCATATGGTTGAAACAATCAACAAGGTTAAAAAGGTTCAGAGCCAGCTCCTTCACCAGAACGGTCACGAGCCGTCAGCTGATGAAATTGCCGCTGAAATTGATATGCCTGTTGACAAGGTTCGTGAAATTATGCGTGTCGCTCAGGAACCTGTTTCACTTGAAACTCCAATCGGTGAAGAGGAAGACAGCCATCTTGGCGACTTTATCCCGGATAACGATGCTCCCGCACCTGCCGATGCCGCATCACACACAATGCTCCGCGAACAGCTTTCCGATGTTCTTTCAACACTCACTCCTCGTGAGGCAAAGGTTCTCAAACTCCGTTTCGGTCTTGAGGACGGAAGAAGCAGAACTCTTGAAGAAGTCGGCAAGGAGTTCAATGTAACCCGTGAGCGTATCCGTCAGATTGAGGCAAAGGCTCTTCGTAAGCTCCGTCATCCTTCAAGAAGCAGAAAGCTTAAAGATTACCTTGATTATTGATTATTAAACGCTTATGATTACTTTCGATGAATGTGGTGCAATGCTTGATGAAATTGCAGATTCAATGCCTTATGAACTCTACAGAAATTTAAACGGAGGGATTTCACTTCTTCCGCAGTCAAAGGTTCATCCAAAAGCTCTTAACAATGATTTGTTCATTTTGGGTGAGTACATACGCAATTCTCTGGGCAATGCCATTGTGTTTTATTACGGTTCAATCAATAGGGTTTACGGTTCGCTTGGTAAAGAGGAATACCGCAAAAAACTTGTGGGGATTCTTCATCACGAACTTCGTCATCATAACGAGTATCTCGCAGGTTGTGATGACCTCGGAATTTATGACAAAAATCAGATTGATGATTACCTTATAGAACACGGAAAATAATCAAATAAATTAACAAAGGACAGCTTCATTAACCAAAGCTGTCCTTTTTATCATCTTACCTTTATAATCTGACCCGGATAAATTACATTTGGATTTGAAAGTCCGTTAAGCCTTGAAAGATTTTCAACCGTAGTCCCGTGCATTTGTGCAATTATCCACAGCGAATCGCCGGGTCTTGCAACATGATACTGCGTTTCCGCACTGCCTGCCGGAACTGTAAGCACCTGACCAACAAAAATAGCGTCGGGAGTCTGAATGTTGTTGTATTTTAGTATGTCATTTACCGTTGTCTGAAAGAACTGTGCAATACCGAAAAGTGTATTGCCCGGACGAACGGTGTACTGAACCATTTCCATATCTGTCCTCCTTGGTTTTCATAGTAACAATATATGCCCATGACAAAAATCCGTTACTCCTGCATAAAATAAACCGTGTATGGAAAAATAACCTTAGTACTGATATTCACCGACTTTGTAGGCGGTGAATAATCAGTTTTGTTTCAAATTTTCAATATGAGAGGGCATATAAATGGAAATAAAAATAGATACAATAATTGGCAGAGAAATAATTGACTCAAGAGGTAATCCTACAGTCGAGGCGGAAGTCGGTCTTTCGGACGGAACTTTTGCCAAAGCATCAGTTCCGTCAGGTGCTTCAACAGGCGAATTTGAAGCCGTTGAACTCCGTGACGGCGACAAGCGTTATAACGGAAAAGGTGTTCAAAGAGCAGTTGAAAATATCAACAGCATAATTTCACCGAATTTATGTTGCGACTCACCGTTTGATCAGTGTGCAATCGACAGCAAAATGATTGAACTTGACGGCACGGATAATAAGGATTTACTAGGTGCAAACGCCATTCTTGCCGTATCACTTGCCTGTGCAAAAGCAGCGGCAAAGCATTTAAAATTACCGCTTTTTCGCTATATTGGCGGAACATATGCGGTCAGAATGCCTGTTCCTATGATGAACATTCTCAACGGCGGCGCTCATGCGACAAACAATATTGACATTCAGGAATTTATGATAATGCCTGTCGGTGCAAGGTGCTTTTCCGAGGGACTTATGCAGTGCTGTGAAATCTACCACACACTCGGCAAAATTCTCAAAGAGAATAATATGTCAACAGGTGTAGGCGATGAGGGCGGTTATGCTCCAAGTTTGAACAGCGATCAGGAAGCTATTGAATATATCATAAAGGCAATTGAAAAGGCAGGATACAATACCGATGAAATCAAAATTGCACTTGATGCGGCGGCATCCGAATGGTATAAAGACGGCAAATATATTATGCCCAAAAGAGGCAACACCTTTAATTCAGATGAGGTATGCGACTATTTTACAAACATTTGCAAAAAATACCCTGTCATTTCTGTTGAAGATCCGCTTTCAGAACACGACTGGGACGGTTGGAAGAAAATAACATCAGAAATCGGTGACAAAGTTCAGCTTGTCGGTGACGATTTGTTTGTCACCAACACAAAAAGGCTTAAAAAGGGCATAGAACTCGGTGCAGGCAATGCAATTTTGATTAAGATAAATCAAATCGGTACACTCACTGAAACTCTTGATGCAATCGACACGGCTCATAAGGCGGGTTATCGCACGATAATTTCGCACAGAAGCGGTGAAACCGAGGACACAACAATCGCCGACATTGCGGTTGCGGTAAATTCGGGACAGATAAAAACAGGCGCTCCGTGCCGAACCGACAGAGTTGCAAAGTACAACAGACTTCTGCGGATTGAAAGTGCAATTGTCAACACTTCAACCTACGGCTTGTGATTCTGTCATCCCCGACTTCGGTCGGGGAATTTTTTTCTATTGATAACAAAATTCAATAATTTAGTAAATTTAACTGTCGAATTGTATTTTTTTGACAGATTTTTCTTTGTTTAATATAAATTTAAAAATAAACTTTTAGAAATTCAGCATATTGCACATATTTGTCAAAAAAAATTCTACAACGATAAAGTCTTTATCAGTTCATATATTCTAAATCGGAATTAAAACATATTGCCTTATATGATAAAATAAGTTAATGAAATGCTAACATTGGAATTCGTATGGACTATTGTAAAACAGTGCTGATTGTGACCTTTGTTTTGCTCATATCCGAATAAGTCAGGAGGCATTTTTGATTGTTTCTAAAAAGATTATTGGCAGGAGTAATGACAGCTATGATAATTACGGGAATGTGTGCGGCTGATGTTTCGGCAGCGGAAAAGAAAACTGTAACAGATTATCAGGCATATGCTGCAAATCTGGATAAGTCGGCATATTCGGGTAATGATTTGGGAGCTTCTTACTCAAAAAAGGCAACCACATTCAAGGTGTGGTCACCAAATGCGGCATCTGTTCGTGTAAACATTTTTGAACACGGCAGTGATGATGAGGGAGATGCAGGTTCTATAATGTCAAGGGCTATGGTGCTTGACAAAACAACAGGCGTGTGGTCTGTTACAATTAACGGCGACCTGCTTAACAAATATTATACATATTCCGTTACTCACGGAAAAACAACCAAAGAAACAGCTGATGTTTATGCAAAGGCTTGCGGTGTGAACGGTAACCGTTCAATGGTTGTTGACCTTAACTCAACCAATCCTGAGGGTTGGGAAAATGACAAGCATGTGCTTGTTCAAAATCAGACTAATGCGTCTGTATGGGAAATTTCCGTTGCAGACTTCTCTTCATCCGAATCAAGCGGTGTAAGTGAAGCAAACCGAGGAAAATTCCTTGCTTTTACCGAAGAGGGAACAACAGTCAACGGTGTTCAGGGTGCATCTTCAACCTGCGTTGACTATCTCAAAAAACTCGGCGTAAAGTATGTGCAGATTATGCCGTTCTACGATTTCGGTTCGGTTGATGAGAGCAAGAACATTATGGATCAGTACAACTGGGGTTACGATCCCGTCAACTACAACTGTCCCGAGGGTTCTTATTCTACAAATCCTAAAAAGGGTGAAGTGAGAATCAAAGAGTGTAAGCAGATGATTCAGGCACTTCATAACGCAGGAATCGGTGTAATTATGGATGTCGTATACAACCACACCTACACACCCGATTCTTGGTTTCAGAGAACAGTTCCGAACTACTATTACAGAATGAACAGTGACGGAACATTCTCAAATGGCTCAGGTTGTTCAAACGATACAGCAAGCGAACATCTTATGTTCAGAAAATATATGATTGATTCCGTTACATACTGGGCAAGCGAATACCACATTGACGGTTTTCGCTTTGACCTTATGGGACTTCACGATGTAACAACCATGAATTCAATCCGTGCCGCTCTTGACGGTCTTTATGCAGATGGCAGCGGCGAACAGATTCTTATGTACGGTGAAGCGTGGGATATGGCAACAAATTGTGACGAAGGCACAGTTATGGCAAGTCAGAAAAATCTCAAGCAGATGAGCGACCGTATCGGTGCATTTGACGATACAATCCGTGATGCAATCAAGGGAAGCACAGGCGGTACAGACGGTGCTTTTATTCAAAACGGTTCTAACAGAGCTAATCTTAAAACAGGTATTGCAGGTCAGAGCGACACAACAACAGGTTGGGCAAATGTTCCGTCACAGTGTGTAACATACGCATCATGTCACGATAACCTTTGTCTTTACGATAAACTTGTCGGCTCGGTTTACGGTACCGACAGCAAATATCGCAAGAGATATGAGGACCTTGTTGCAATGAACAAGCTTTCTGCGGCAATTGTTATGACCTCACAGGGTATTCCGTTCTCACTCGGCGGTGAAGAGTTTTGCCGCAGTAAAGACGGTGACGAAAACAGCTACGCATCAAGCAGAAAAGAAAATCAGCTTGACTGGGAAAATATTGACCTCTATTCCGATGTAATCGAATATTACAGAGGACTTTATAAAATCCGTGACGCTTTTGCGGCATTCTCAGACACAACCGCTACGACAGCCAACAGCCTTACATATCTTTCAAATGTTCCAAAGGGAGTTACAGGCTACACTATCAACAATACAGAGAGCGGCAAATGGAGTCAGATGTGCGTAATTTTCAACGGCTCTGACACTGCTCAGAATGTAAACGCAAAGGGCGATTGGGTTGTTCTTGCCGATAACAAAACAGCAGGACTTCGCAATATTAAAAATGTTACCGACAGCGTAAAGGTTGAGGCACATTCAGCCGTTATTATGGTTGACACAAAGAGCTATGATTCCGCAGGAATTATGGATGATGAGGGTGCGGTTGTAATTGATTATTATGACAACAAAACCGAAAAACTTATCAAGTCACAGACTCTCACAGGTGAGCTTGGAACAAGCTATGATATAACAAGTCTTGCGTCAACTCTCAGCTATGATGTAAAGAAAACCGAGGGCGAGACCAAGGGTGTGTTTACAGACCAGATTGGGCATGCAAAGGTTTATGTTGAAGAGTATGAGGGCGATATGTCAACAGTTACTGTAAAGTTTGTTGATGAAACAAATAATACGGAAATTGAAGATTCTTATCTTGTAAGAAACAGAAGGGGCGAGCAGTACTACACTCCCGACCTTCCGTCAATCAAGAACTACAAACTTGTCCTTGATGACCTCCCAACAAACGGTGCAGGCAAACTTGATTCCGCAAGCAAGACCGTAACATATAAATATACTCGTGTTACAGATGATGAGGACAAGAAAATTTGCAGAGTCAATGCCATTTATATGGATGATTCGGGCAAGATTCTTGATGCAAAGACAATTACAGGTGCAGCAGGACAAGCTTATTCTCTTCAGCAAAATGAATACGAGGACAAACAGCTTGTCAGCGTTCCCGAAAAAGCAAACGGTACATTTAAAACAGGTGAAATCAATGTGGTGTTCAGCTATTCATCAACACCGGATCCGCTCAAGCAAATGCTTCCGTTTGTATATGTCGGCACAGGACTTATTATTGCTCTTTGTGCCGCATCGTTAGTTTACTCTTCTGTTAAGCGCAAAAAGCGCCTTATGGCTGACCTTGACATTGAAGAGAACTGATTAAGGTAGTTATTTCCGTCAGAGGCGGAATAGATTATAAAAAGTAATAAGGAGGAATATTATCTATGAGAACTACGAAGAAAATTGTTTCTGCAGTTCTTGCAGCGTGCATGCTTGCCTCAACAGCGGTTGTATCAAGCTTTGCCGCAACAGCCGATGACAGTTCGGCAGTTTCAAGCGACTACGCAAGAGACAATTCTTACACAAAGGCTGCTGAAGATATTGACGCTCAGTATGCTTACTCGGGTGATGATCTTGGTGTTACTTACACAAAAGATGCTACAACATTCAAGGTTTGGTCACCGACAGCAACCGGTGTTAAGCTCAATGTCTTTACAACAGGTTCGGATGACGAGCAGGGTGCATCTAAAGTTGCCAGCTACACACTTGAAAAAATGCTCGTTGAAGGTGAGTGGAACGGTGTTTGGACTATTACACTCGTCGGCAACTGGAAGGATTATTATTACACATACTCAGTCACAACAACAGACACAACACACATCGGTTCGGATGCAACAAAGACTTATGAAACACAGGATGTATACTCAACGGCAACAGGCGTAAACGGCAAGCGCTCAATGATTGTTGACCTTGACGAGACAGATCCTGACGGTTGGTCAAGCGATAACCATGTTCTTCTTGACAAGTCAACACAGTCATCAGTATGGGAACTCCATATCAAAGACTTTTCTTATGACAAGGCTTCAGGTGTAAGCGAAGCTAACAGAGGTAAGTACCTTGCTTTCACAGAAAACGGCACAACTCTTAACGGCGAGGGCAAGGTTTCGACCTGTATTGATTACCTCAAGGAACTCGGTGTAACAACAGTACAGCTCAACCCATTCTATGACTTCCAGTCAGTAAATGAGGCAGGCGCTGATACTCAGTTTAACTGGGGTTATGACCCACAGAACTACAATGTTCCTGAAGGTTCATATTCTTCAAACCCTTATAACGGTAAAGTAAGAATCAAAGAGTGCAAAGAAATGATTAAGGCTCTCCACGATGCCGGCATTTCTGTTGTAATGGATGTTGTTTACAACCATACTTTTTCAACTGATTCATGCTTCCAGCACACAGTTCCTAACTACTACTACAGAATGAAAACATCAGGTGCATTCTCAGACGGTTCGGGTTGTGGCAACGAAGGTGCAACAGAGCGTGCAATGTACAGACAGTATGTTATCGACTCACTCAAATATTGGGTAAATGAATATCATATTGACGGCTTCCGTTTTGACCTTATGGGTATTATGGATGTTGAAACAATGAATATGGCAAGAGAAGCTCTCGACCAGATCGACCCACGAATCACAATGTGGGGCGAAGGTTGGGCAGGCGGCGACTCATACCACCCAACAAACACATGTTCAGGCACAAAGTTCTATCCTGCAACACAGGCTAACGCAGCAAGACTCAGCGACAGAATCGCTATCTTCAATGACGGTATCCGTGACGGTGTAAAGGGTAGTGCAATGGGCATCAACAACACAGGTTTCGTACAGGGCTCAAAGACATCTGCAAAGGATGTAAACTACGGTATTCGTGCTAACAGCTCAGGTACAAACAAGTGGAAGGCTCAGGCTCCTTCACAGTGCGTAACATACGATTCATGTCACGATAACGCAACACTTTATGACCAGATTCTTGCATCAACAGGTCTTGCAAGCTTTGGCGAAAGAAATTCTGAGGCTGTAAAGATGAACAAGCTCGCAAGTGCTATCATCTACACATCACAGGGTATTTCATTCACACTTGCCGGTGAAGAAATGGCTCGTTCAAAAGACGGTGACACAAACAGCTACAAGTCAGACCCTGAACTTAATATGATTAAGTGGCAGAATGTTGTTGACTATGCTGATGTAGTTTCTTACTACAAGGGTATGATGCAGATTAAGTCAGCATTCTCACCTCTCACAGCTATGGATACATCATATGCTAACAACTTCATCTTCACAAATAAGGTATCTTCACCTACAAACCAGATTTCATACACTCTTGCAAATGATGTTGAGGGTGAGTGGAACAAGATTGCCGTTCTCTACAACAATGCTTCAACAGCTGCAGATGTTACACTTGCAGACACATCTGTAACAGATTGGGTTATTATTGCCAACGGCGAAACAGCAGGCCTTGACTCACTTGGTGAGGTAACAGGCTCAACATTCACAGTTCCTGCTCGTTCAGCTATCGTAGCTGTTGACAAGGCAGGCTATGAGTCAGCAGGCATCCATTCTTCAAATGGTAAGGTAAAAGTAAACTATGTTTATGAGTCAACAGGCGAAAAGCTTGAAGATTCTGTAGTTCTTCAGGGTCCTGTAGGTTCAGGTTATGTAACAGTTCCAAGCGCAGGCGTTCCTGATACATACATCGTAAGCCGTGTTGAGGGTAACACAGAAGGCAAGTACACTGACGGTACTCAGGAAGTTACATATATGTACACAGACTATATTCCTGAGACAATCAAGAATGCAGACTTCAACGGTGACGGTGAAGTTGATGTTATCGACGCTACACTTCTCCAGAAGTACATCCTTAAGCTCGAAACTCCTACAGTTGATCAGTCAGCACTTGACCTCAACTATGATGACAATGTAAGCGTTGAAGATACAACAATGCTTATGAAGTCTATTGTTAACCTCCCTGTTTCTTCAGGTAAGGTAACAGTAAACTACTACTACACAGATGCAAAGGGTCAGCAGAAAAAACTTACTGATTCAATCGTATTCTCAGGCAGAGCAGGCAGCACATATGAATCAAAGGCATTCAAGGTTGTTGGTTATTCAGTTGATCCTGACAATATGCCGGCTAAGCCAGCAGGATACATTCCTTACGGTGAGGCTGAGGTAAACTACTACTACATCGCTTCAAGCCTTGACATCACACTTCATGTAAAGCACAACGGTTCACTTACATGGACGCCATACCTCTGGATATGGGGTTCAAACCTTAAGGGCGCAGACTCAGGCAACTTTATGACAGAGTGGCCGGGTGATCCTATGACTGAAGGTGAAAACGGTTGGTTTGATTACAGCTTCACATATAAGGGAGCAGGTACATACAATGTAATCGTTTCTGATAATGCAACTAACCAGACAATCGACTACAAGGGCTTTGTAGACAACGAAATGTGGATTGTAATTGATGACTCTGCTGTTATGGGCGGCACATACCTTACATTCTACACAGACAACCCTGACACTAACCCGAACGCTCCTATCGCTGAGCAGGTTACACTCGGTTAATCTGAAATCACAAACACAAATTGCAAAAGAGGGCTGACCTTAATTGGTCAGCCCTTTTAATCTGCATAAAATCGGATATTATTCTAAAGCAGAAAAATCCCCGACAGTCAATTAAAAACTGTCGGGGATTTAATTGGTTTATCAGTTGTTGTTCATTCTGTAGCAGAGTGTCATAAGACTGTCGCTGAGATGAACATTTTCTACCATAGTATCATTATAACGAGCATTTATATCATAGTGACTGAAATTCCAGTAATTTTTTATTCCGTGTGAATAAAGCTTGTCAAGAACATTTTCAACACAAACTCTGGGAATACACAAAAACGCAGTGTCAATGTGGTTTTTATTGCAAAAATCATCGAGTTCACTTTCGTTCTTAACTGTAAGTCCGTTGAGCTTTGAACCGACTTTCTGTTCGTTGTTATCGAAACAGGCGATGAGTTCAAAACCGAGCTTTTCAAAATTCATATGCATTGCAACGGCTTTACCAAGATTACCCGCACCGATAAGAATTGCCTTGTAATCGTTGTTAAGACCGAGTATATTCTTAATTTCTTCTTTCAGCTGACTAACGCTGTAGCCGTAACCCTGCTGACCGAATCCGCCAAAACAGTTAAGGTCCTGCCTTACCTGTGAGGCAGTCACATTCATAATCTGTGCAAGCTTTGTTGAAGAAATTTTGTCAATGTTCTGGTCGTTCAGTTCTGATAAAAAGCGGTAATATCTTGGCAAACGCCTGATAACCGACATTGAAATACTGTCACTCTTAGACATTACTCACTATGCTCCTTTAACCTTAAAATCAGAGAGATGCTGCAAGGCGTTCGTCAATAGCCTTGAGGAATTCTTCTGTGTTTACCTTCTTTTTGTTCTCAAGTGTTGAGATAGCGTAGAGGTCGCCTGTCATAACGCCGTCCTCAATAGTCTTGATTGTTGCAGCTTCAAGCTTGTCTGCAAATTTCATAAGGTCATCAAGGCCGTCAAGCTCGCCTCTCTTGCGAAGAGCACCTGTCCATGCAAACAATGTTGCAACAGAGTTTGTAGAAGTTTCTTCGCCCTTGAGATACTTGTAATAGTGGCGCTGAACTGTGCCGTGAGCAGCCTCGTATTCATAGATGCCGTCAGGAGAAACAAGTACGCTTGTCATCATTGCAAGTGAACCGAATGCAGTAGCAATCATATCACTCATAACATCGCCGTCATAGTTCTTGCAAGCCCACATATAGCCGCCCTCACTTCTGATAACTCTTGCAACAGCGTCATCAATAAGTGTGTAGAAATATGTAATACCTGCGTTTTCAAACTTTTCTTTGTATTCATTTTCAAAGATTTCGTTGAAAATATCCTTGAATCTGTGGTCATAAATCTTGCTGATTGTATCCTTTGTTGCAAACCAAACATCAAGTTTCTGATCAAGTGCATAGTTAAAGCATGAACGAGCAAATGATGAGATACTCTTGTCAATGTTGTGCATACCCTGAATGATACCGTCAGTCTTAAAGTCGAAGATTGTGCTTCTTTCTTCAGTACCATCAGGCTTTGTAACACAAAGTTCAGCCTTGCTGCCTGCTTCAACTTTCATCTCTGTGTTCTTATAAACATCGCCGTATGCGTGACGGGCAATGCAGATTGGCTTTTTCCATGTAGGAATGTAGGGAACAATACCCTTAACAAGAATCGGACTTCTGAATACTGTACCGTCAAGGATAGCACGGATTGTGCCGTTAGGTGACTTCCACATACTTTTGAGGTTGTATTCTGTCATTCTTGCAGCGTTAGGTGTGATTGTTGCACACTTAACTGCAACGCCGTATTTCTTTGTTGCGTTGGCACTGTCAACAGTAACCTGATCGTCGGTTTCGTTTCTGTGTTCAAGACCGAGGTCATAGTACTCTGTTTTGAGGTCAACATAAGGTGTGATAAGAATGTCTTTAATCTGTTTCCAGATGACTCTTGTCATCTCGTCGCCGTCCATCTCAACGAGAGGAGTGACCATTTTAATTTTTTCCATATCAGCTGTTCTCCTTTGTGTAGTCAAGCAGACCGCCTGCAATGATAATGTTTCTTGTTCTGTCAGAAAGCTCGCAGTCGGCAACGATTGTGTCGCCTGTTGTCTTGTTTACAACAGTAACCTGCTTGCCGCTTGCGATTTCTTCCTTAACATTAGGAAGTTCAAGCATATCGCCGAGCTTAATTTTATCGTAATCATCAGCGTTTACAAATGTAAGCGGAAGAATACCTGCGTTAATAAGGTTGCTCTTGTGGATTCTTGCAAAGCTCTTTACGAGAACTGCCTTAACACCGAGGAAGAGTGGAGCAAGAGCCGCATGCTCACGAGAAGAACCCTGACCGTAGTTTTCACCGCCGACAATAATGCTCTTGCCGAGTGTCTTTGAACGGGTTGGGAATTCCTTGTCGCATACTGTAAAGCAATGCTCTGAAATTTTCGGAATATTTGAACGGAGCGGAAGAATCTTTGCACCTGCAGGCATAATGTGGTCGGTTGTGATGTTGTCGCCAACCTTGAGTGAACATGATGCCTCAATAGAATCTGTGAGCGGATGAGTTTCGGGATAACTCTTGATGTTAGGACCACGGAGGATTTCTACGCTGTCCATTTCTTCAACAGGAGCAGGATCAATAACCATATTGTCATTGATAAGGAATTTTTCGGGCATTTCAATTTCAGCAGCCGCACCAAGACATCTTGGGTCTGTGAATACGCCGTTAATTGCTGAAACTGCTGCAGTTTCGGGAGATACAAGATAAATCTGACCGTCTGCTGTACCGCTTCTGCCTTCAAAGTTACGGTTGAATGTTCTAAGAGAAATACCGCCGCTGTTAGGTGACTGACCCATACCGATACAAGGACCGCAAGCACTTTCAAGAATCCTTGCACCTGCTGCAATCATATCGCCGAGAGCACCGTTGAGAGCGAGCATATTGAATACCTGCTTTGAACCCGGAGCAATTGCGAGAGATACATTGTCAGCAACCTTTTTGCCCTTGAGAATATGAGCAACTCTCATAAGGTCAAGATAACTTGAGTTTGTACATGAACCGATACAAACCTGATCAATCTTATTGCCCTCAAGTTCCTTGATTGGCTTAACATTGTCAGGTGAGTGAGGACAAGCAGCAAGAGGTTCAAGCTCTGAAAGGTTAATTTCGATAACCTCATCATAAACTGCATCATCATCAGCTTTGAGTTCTGTATAATCTTCCTCACGACCCTGAGCCTTGAGGAACTTTCTTGTTGTTTCATCAGACGGGAATACAGAAGTTGTAGCACCAAGCTCTGCACCCATATTTGTGATTGTTGCTCTTTCGGGAACTGTAAGTGTTGCAACACCCTCGCCGCCGTATTCAACAATCTTGCCGACGCCTCCCTTAACGCTCATAACACGAAGAACTGCGAGGATAATATCTTTTGCAGAAACCCAAGGACTGAGTTTGCCTGTAAGGTTAACTCTTACCATTTTCGGCATGGTAATATAGTATGCGCCGCCGCCCATGGCAACAGCAACATCAAGACCGCCTGCACCGATTGCAAGCATACCGATACCGCCGCCTGTCGGGGTATGGCTGTCAGATCCGATTAAAGTCTTGCCGGGTTTGCCGAATCTTTCAAGGTGAACCTGATGACAAATGCCGTTGCCGGGTCTTGAAAAGTAGATACCGTGCTTTTTACAAACAGACTGAATAAATCTGTGGTCATCGGCATTTTCAAAACCTGTCTGAAGTGTGTTGTGATCAATGTAAGCAACGCTTTTTTCTGTTTTTACTCTCGGAATGCCCATAGCCTCATATTCGATATAAGCCATAGTACCTGTTGCGTCCTGAGTAAGAGTCTGGTCAATTCTAAGACCAATGTCACTGCCAACGGTCATTTCTCCGCAGACAAGATGATTCTTGATGATTTTCTGCGCAATCGTGTAGCCCATAATATTACCTCCTAAATTTAATGCCTATCAAAGTTTTGGTTCTGCAAAAAAAACGCAAAACACTATGTTAATTATATAACAATCTCAAGATATTGTAAAGAAAAAATCACACGAAATGAGCAAAAATCGTTATTTTTTCACTAAAAAATATTTTTTGCGGTTTTCTATCGGAAAAATGTTCAAAAAGTGTCGCATATTAGGATAAAAGGTGATGAAAAATATAAATTGAATTTTAGCTTTTATAGTGTTATAATGCTTGATGTATGCAATAAGATTTAAGTGATTTTAGCAAAACGAGGTATTTTTATGGATGTAAGAGAGAATTTAAGAAATATTGCAATTATCGCCCATGTTGACCACGGCAAAACTACTTTGGTTGACCAGCTTTTGAAGCAGAGCGGTATTTTCAGAGCAAATGAAAATGTAGAAGAAAGAGTAATGGACTCTAATGACCTTGAGCGTGAAAGAGGTATCACAATTCTTTCAAAGCCGACAGCCGTAATGTACAACGGCATCAAAATTAACATTGTTGACACCCCAGGTCATGCTGATTTCGGCGGTGAGGTTGAGCGTATTCTCCAGATGGTTGACGGCGTTGTATTGCTTGTTGACGCATTTGAGGGTTGTATGCCGCAGACAAGATTTGTTCTTAAAAAGGCACTCGGCCTTGGCAAAAAGCCGCTTGTTGTTCTTAATAAAATCGACCGTCCGGGTGCAAGACCTGAAGAGGTTGTTGACGAGGTTCTCGACCTCTTCATCGAACTCGGCGCAGATGAAGATCAGCTTGAATTCCCTGTAATTTATGCGTCTGCCCGTGACGGCTATGCATCAGAAGATTACCACGAACCAGGTACGGATATGAAACCTCTCTTTGATGCAATTGTAAAAGAAATTCCTGCTCCTCAGGGTGATATGAACGGCGGACTCCAGCTCCTTATTTCAAACATTGACTCCGATAAGTTTGTCGGCAGAATCGGTGTAGGCCGTGTTGAAAGAGGTACTGCAAAGAACGGACAGGCTGCCGTTCTCTGTCATACAGACGGCACAACTCAGAATGTAAGAATTGCAAAGCTCTATCAGTTTGAGGGTCTTAAAAGAGTTGAATGTGACACTGCAACATTAGGTGACATCGTTTGCGTAAGCGGTGTTCAGGACATCAACATTGGTGAAACAATCTGTTCAACAGATTGCGTTGAGCCGCTCCCATTCGTAAAGATTGACGAGCCTACAGTTTCAATGAACTTTATCGTAAACAACTCACCGTTTGCCGGCAGAGAGGGTAAGTATGTAACCTCCCGTAACCTTCGTGACAGACTTTTCAAAGAAATTGAAACAAATGTTGCTCTCCGTGTTGAAGAAACAGACAGCGCCGATACATTCAAGGTATCGGGCAGAGGTGAACTCCACCTTTCAATTCTTATCGAAACAATGCGCCGTCAGAATTATGAATTTCAGGTTTCCCGTCCGCAGGTTATTACAAAGATGATTGACGGCAAGCTTCACGAGCCTATGGAATTCCTCATTATCGAAGTACCTGACACATATGTAGGTCCTGTAATGGAAAAGCTCGGTTCAAGAAAAGGCGAACTTATCAATATGGGTACTCGTGAGGGCGGTGTTACTCACATTGAATTCAGAATTCCGTCAAGAGGTCTTATGGGTTATCGTCCTGAATTCCTCACAGACACAAACGGTAACGGTATTATGAACCATGTATTTGACGGTTATGAGCCATACAAGGGTGAAATCGTAACTCGTCATCAGGGTTCACTTATCGCTTTTGAAACAGGCGAAACTGTAACCTACGGTCTTTATGCCGCACAGGAAAGAGGCAGACTCTTTATCGGACCGGGTGTTCCTGTTTATGAGGGTATGATTGTAGGTGCAAGTCCAAAGTCAGAAGATATTACAGTTAATGTCTGCAAGAAAAAGCACATCACAAATACTCGTGCATCAGGTTCAGATGATGCTCTAAAACTCACACCTCCGACAATTATGTCGCTTGAACAGTGCCTTGAATTCATCGCTGATGATGAACTTGTTGAGGTTACTCCCGAAAATATCCGTATGCGCAAGCGTATTCTTTCAAAAGAACAGCGTATGAAACAGGCATTCCGTAAAAAATAATTAAAACAATGAGTTATGTAATTCTTGATCTTGAATGGAACGGTTCATACAGCAAGGTTCTGCACAAATTTGTCAATGAAATAATTGAAATCGGTGCGGTTAAGCTTGATGATGAACTGAATGTATGCGACACCTTTACAATGCTTGTTGCCCCTAAAATCGGCAAAAAGCTTTGCAGTAAGGTAAAACAACTTACTAAAATAACAAATGAAGAGTTAAAAGATGGTGGTGTCAGCTTCATCAAAGCAATCAGCCTGTTCTCGGATTTTCTGGGTGACGGTGTGCTTATGACATGGAGCGACTCCGACCTTCACGCTCTTATCGAAAACTACAGCTACTACACGGGCAGAACCAGACTTCCGTTTCTCTCACGCTATTGCAATCTGCAAAGCTATTGTGAAGATTGTCTTGATTTGCACGATTCATCCTGTCAGCTGGGACTCGGTGCCTGTGCCGAAATGGCAGGTGTTGATTTTTCGGAAGATGATCAGCACAGGGCTCTTGCCGATGTGTACCTAACATTGGAGTGTATGAAAGCTTTTTACGGTAAGTATCCGTTAAAGCCGTACATTAAGGATGCTGTTTGTGACGAATTTTATGACAGATTACTGTTCAAAAATCATTTTGTCACAGACATTAACAGTCCCGATGTTGACAAAAGCGTTATGTTTTTCGATTGTGAAGAGTGCGGAAAACCGCTTGTTCAGCTTTCAAAGTGGCGACTTCACAACAAAAGCTTTACCGCCGAATTTTCATGCAAATATTGCAGAAAGAAGTTCAACGGCAGAGTATCCTTTAAAAAGAAGTTTGACGAAGTTTCGGTAAAGAAAAAGCTCAACGAAAAGGTTGAAAAGAAACCCGAAACAAAAGAACAGATCAACACTGTTTCGGCAAACTGATTTTATCTTAAACATTATATAGGGCAGAGCGTTTTGTTCTGCCCTTTTTTCATAAATGTCAATGAATAACCGTATTCCTCACAATGCACACTGAATTTTCACATACAATTTTCGTACTTTCAACATTATTTCAAGCTTATTTCATATAATTTTCACTTTGGGGCTTTATTATATCTACAACATCAAAAAACAACACCGACATTCGATGAAGTCTTTTGAAAATATAACTTTTAATCGGAGGTACAGTTATGAACGATAACTTTGAAAACAATAAAAACGGTTATGACGGTTATTCGTCAGATAATAATACTGCTGACAACAGCTATCAGGATATTCATTCATCATCAGATTCACAGTCTGCATCAACTGCAGAAAACACAGAAAGCTCGTATGAATGGAACACAAATTCAACATCAAGTGCAAATTCGGGTGAGTACCGCCATTCGTATATAAACGGTAACAACGAGAATGCGTCACACAACCCTAACCGTTATGAAAGCGCTTATTCTTCAAACACAGCATCAGGAACTTCTTCACAGAACTACTCCTCAAATTCATACGGTTCTCAGTATTCGTCAAATCCGTATTCTTCACAGCAAACACAGCAGACTAATAACTATTCGTACGGTAATCAGACACAGAACCCATACAGCACACAGTCAGGTTCACCGTATGGCAATCATCAGTATTCTGCTCCAAAGGCAAAGAAAGCTAAAGTTAAAAAGCCTAAAAAGCCGAAGAAACCCGCTTCAAAAGGCTTTGTAGCTGCAATGCTCGTAGCCGCAATCATACTCGGCGGCGGTGCAGGATTCGGCGGCAGTATGCTTGCATCAACACTTAACAACAACTCCTCTTCAAGTGTAAACATCAAGCAGGCATCTGCAAGCAGCACTTCAACAACAAGCAATGCCGCTCTCAGCGGAACAACTTCCGAGATTGTTAAGAAAACAGCCGACAGCGTTGTTGAAATCGCTACCGAAAGCGTTGTAACAGGCGGATTTGCTCAGCAGTATGTTCAGCAGGGTGCAGGTTCAGGCGTTATCATTTCCGAAGACGGTTACATCATCACAAACTACCATGTAATCGAGGGTGCTGAAAATATCACAGTAACACTCCGTGACGGCACAACTTCGTATAAAGCTAAGGTAATCGGCAGTGATGAAGACAACGATATTGCACTTCTTAAAATAGATGCAACAGGTCTTTCAGCCGCAACAATGGGCAACAGCTCAGACCTTGCAGTAGGCGACTATGTTGTTGCAATCGGTAATCCGCTCGGACAGCTTGGCGGTACTGTAACAGACGGTATCATCAGTGCACTTGCCCGTCAGGTAACAGTTGAGGGCAAGAGTATGACACTTCTCCAGCACAACGCTCAAATCAGCCCCGGTAACTCAGGCGGCGGACTCTTTAACTCAAACGGTGAACTTATCGGTATCGTAAACGCAAAGGACAGCGCAACAGAGGTTGAAGGTATTGCATTTGCTATTCCGATTAACAATGTTCTTGATATAATTGACGATCTCAAAACATACGGTTATGTAAAGGGCAGGGTTGACCTCGGTATGGAGCTTACAGATATCACTTCCGACGATTCCGCATTCTACTACGGACTCAGCAACACAGGCTGTTATGTTCTTTCAGTAACAAGCGGTTCTAATGCCGAAAAAGCAGGATTTATGAGAGGCGATATGATTACCGCAGTAAACGGTACAAGTGTTTCGTCAAAATCAGACATTGAAACCGCCCTCAAAGATTCAAAGGTAGGCGATACAGTAACTTTTACCGTTACAAGAAGCGGTAAGACCGCAAATCTCAAGCTCACTCTTGCAGAATATTCACCGAGCGGCAGTTCTTCAACAAGCAATTCAAACACACAGAATAAGTCGTCACAATCACAGAGCAAAAGTTCAGATAACAGTGACAGCGACTCAATCTGGAATTATATGTTCGGTCAATAACAGCCAACAAGCTTTTTAGCTTTTCATATAAATTTAATACAGCCAAAGCTGTACACAAACCTCTCTCTTAACGAACAAAGCTCCGTAACCTCACGGAGCTTTGTTTATTACTATTTTAATTTAATATTCAATAAAAGAAAAAAGAACCGTGCTTTTGATAACACGGTTCTTTTGCTTTGTTTAAAACTTATTTGTTTTCTTCTTTATTCTCTTCCATATATTTAAGCTGTTTGTAAATCATATTGGCACACATATACACATTACCGCCGCCCATTGTGAGAATGAGGTCGCCCTCTTTTGCATTCTTGCAAACATAGTCTGTAATCTCTTCAAATGTGTCAAGACAAACAGAGTTCGGAACTTTTGCACCGAGGTCTGTTGAGTAGATGTTGTATGTGTTAGTTTCACGAACAGGGAGAATAGCCGAAATAATTGCCTGATCCGGAATTTTGAGAGCCTCCGCAAAATCGTCAAGAAGCATAGCAGTTCTTGAGAATGTGTGCGGTTGGAATACTGCCCAAACCTTGTTAAAGCCCATTTTCATTGCGGCATTGAGTGTTGCGGTAAGTTCTGTCGGATGATGAGCAAAGTCATCTGCAACAGTGATTCCGTCAGGTGTGCCGAGAATTTCAAATCTTCTGTGAACACCGCCGAACTTGTGAAGATTCTCGGAAATTTCCTTCGGAGTAGCGCCAAGATAATGTGCAGTAGCCGCAGCGGCAAGTGCATTATAAATATTGTGCTTTCCGGGAACAATAAGTTTAATCTGCGTCAGCTTCTCACCCTTGAAGTAAAGGTCAAACTGCTCGTGAACACCCTTGTCTGCGCTGATGTTTTCAGCTCTGTAATCGCAGTTTTCGCCAAAACCGTAGGTGATTTTCTCAATCTCAACATCCTTTACGGCATCAAGAGTGTTTTCGTCGTCACCGTTGATAACAAGCAAGCCTGTTGTCTGATGAGCAAATTTGTTGAATGACTTCTTAATGTTGTCAAGATTCTTGAAGTAGTCAAGATGATCTGCGTCAATGTTAAGGATGATTGAAATAAACGGATTGAGCTGTAAGAATGTGTCAACATACTCACAGGCCTCACAAACGATTACATCGCTGTGACCGACATAGCTGTTACCGCCAATGAACGGAAGCTTGCCGCCGATAATAGCTGACGGATCAAAACCGCTGCCGATAAGCACCTGTGAAAGCATAGCGGTTGTAGTTGTCTTGCCGTGTGTACCCGAAACCGCAATACTTCTTCTGTATCTTCTTGTAACGATACCAAGCATTACGCTTCTTTCAATACACGGAATACCGAGTTCCTTTGCCGCCTGTCTTTCGGGGTTAGTTTCCTTGATAGCCGCTGAATAAACAACAAGCTCAGCACCCTTAATATTTTCTGCGGCGTGTCCCATAAATACGGGAATGCCGTAACCCTTAATTCTGTCAAGAGTTTCACCCTCGTTCATATCCGAACCTGAAAGTTCGTAACCCTCGTGGTGAAGAATCTCAGCCAGCGGACACATTCCGCTGCCGCCTATACCGATAAAATGTATTCTTTTTATGTTATCCATAAGACTGTCGTAATTCACAATAGTCCACTCCATTCCTGATAAGTATATTTGTCTGTCAGAAAAATCATTCCGCTTTGCCTGTATTTAGGTCGGAGCACAAGTTAATTTGCATTCAAAGAGCAATGCCGTGACAGAACTGCAATACTCATATTATAAGACGAATGGACAAAAAAATAAATACCTAATTTGATATTTGTGCAATTTTTGTGTATTGTACGGATACTGTGTTTTAATTGTTGCCAAATTGTAGAGTAAATGCTAAAATAAAAGGGAATAGGATTATAAATAAAAATACACATAAAATGGCAGAGTGATAAAATGACTTTAAAAAAGAACGATATTGTAAACCTTACAATAACTTCGGCAACTGCCGAGGGCAGCGGAGTAGGAAGAACAGATGACGGCATTGCCGTTTTTGTACAGGGTTCTACAATCGGTGACGAACTCAAGGTGCGTATATTAAAGGTTAAGAAAACCTACGCTTTCGGCAAAATCGAAGAAATTCTCGTTCCGTCCAAGGCGAGAATTACTCCCGATTGCGAAAACTTTATGAAGTGCGGCGGTTGCACATGGCGACATATTTCTTATGAAGAAGAATGCAAAATAAAACAGCAGAGAGTTGAGGATGCCGTAACACGCATCGGTGGTCTTGATAATGTTGTTTTCAAGCCGATTATTTCGTCGGATAATATCACAAGATACCGCAACAAGGCGCAGTATCCTGTCGGTCTTGACCGTGACGGAAATGTTGTGACGGGTTTTTACTCGTTCCACAGCCACCGCATAATCAATTGCACCGACTGTATTTTACAGCCCGAAATTTTTGCAAGGGTAATTGAAATCACAAAAGATTTTATCGCAAAAACCAACACGGAAATTTATGACGAAACAACAGGCAAGGGCAGACTTCGTCACATTTATATCAGAATCGGCGAGGTTTCGGGCGAGCTTATGGTGTGCTATGTTGTCAATGCTAACGGTCTTAAACAGGAAGATTTGCTCGTGAAAATGCTAAAATCCGAACTTCCGCAGTTAAAAAGTGTGATTATTAATTCTAACAGAGAAAAAACAAATGTTGTTCTCGGCAGAAAAAACAGAACAATCTACGGAAGTGACTATATTACCGACACACTTTGCGGTTTGCAGTTTAAAATTTCACCGTTTTCGTTCTGGCAGATCAACAGAAAACAGGCTGAAAAGCTTTACGGCAAAGCCAAAGAATATGCAAATCTCAAATCTGACGAAATTCTGCTTGATTTATACTGCGGAACGGGTACAATAGGTCTTACAATGGCTGATTCCTGTAAACAACTTATCGGTGCGGAGATTGTTGAAGATGCCGTGAAAGATGCAAATGAAAATGCAAAAGCAAACGGCATTGAAAATGCACGATTCATCTGCGGAGATGCCTCAGATGCCGCATTTCAGCTTGAAAAAGAGGGCTTAAAACCCGACTGCGTAATCCTTGATCCACCGAGAAAAGGCTGCGGTGAAGAGCTTGTAAAGACAATTTCAAGAATGTCGCCGAGCCGTGTAGTCTATGTATCCTGTGACCCCGCAACCCTCTCAAGAGATTTAAAATTCTTCACAGAAAACGGCTACACCCCAAAAGAAATCACCCCCTGCGATATGTTCTCCGGAACCTCCCATGTGGAGACGGTATGTTTGATAACAAGATAAAGCAAAAAAGAAGACTTTATTAAAAGATTTTTGGAAAAGTTTGAGCAATTCATAGTTGTAAGAATTCAATAGTCTATGTACATGTAATGAACCAAAAATCAAGTAAGAAAGGTACAAAAATGAAGATATTAACATGGAATGTGAATAATTTTAATGGCAGCAATTGGAATTTAATGGATAATAATTGGGCGGATAATGAAGACATTAAAAGAGAAAATAATGCTAATAAAATTTTTGAGAAAGTCACATCAATAATTGAACAGCCTGATGATATAGCAATATTACAAGAGTTTCCATATCAAGACAAGTGGAAAAATATTTTTGATAACAAATATAAGAATCATACTATTATTTCATGGTACCATAATGATTCTGATAAAGAATTTCGTGTGGAACCGAAGTATGGTGGTGTAACGGTTGCTATAGTAAAAAACAATAGTAGGTGGAATTTGCGTAGTTTGAATGGACATAAATCTAATAAAAATAAAAAAGTGGATTATTCAAATAGATATATAGAAATGTATAATGTTGATAAGGAAATTAATTTGTTAGGGGTTCATCCTAACGATGCTCATGCGTTAATCGAATGGTTAAGCAAAAATTACGATAAGAGATTTGTACCTAATATCATAGTAGGTGATTTTAATGCAGGAAATTATATAAAGGCTAATTCAGATGTTAAGTTTGTTGAAAACAGAAGAGAATTTTTAAGACTTACAGAAGGGTTTATTGATGTATGTAATGGAATGGTAACCACAAATTATAAACGACCGACTCAAATAGACCATATCCTGATACAAAATAGTGATATGTTTATTGTAAAAATAAAAAAGAGAGATGTATTTTACTCAATGGATTATTCTGACCATTACCCTCTATTTGCAGAAATTGATTTAACGGAAAATGATGTTAATAAATTTATCCCTTCAAAAGATATTGTTTCAGACATTTGGTGCGTTGAGACTGCACATGGGATTGAAAGTAGCACTGATGTAAATTATATTGCGTCTGAGTTTGCAGGAGTGGGTTTGATATATCATTATATGTACAATGGTGAGATGGAACATACTCATGGTTTTGATGGTATCTTAGAAGAGGTTCTAAGAAAACCGAAATACATTGAACTTGTAACAGAATTTGGAGAATATTCACAACAACAAATTCAAATGGTTGAGGGTATAAAGAATGCAGTAGCATTTGTGCAATCACAAGGTAGAGCGATGACGATTGCAGAACTGCGAGAACTGCGAGAAAAGATAGAGCAAAATCATAAATAATGTATTTTACTTTATAGAAATTAATTTGTGAGGTGTATATAATGGAAATCATGCAACAAAAGCAGATTAAAGCATATTTAGTTAGAGAGTTTATTGATGAAAAGGGAACTAAACTTTTTATCAATCAAAAAAATACTGAATATGCTTATAGAAAGCACTCACAAAACAGAAAATCAGATGAATGCGCTTATCACAACAATACTTCCTTGTGTTGCTTTGTACAAAACATTACTAAAAGCTGATTTATCCAATCAAGCCATGTGGAGAGCGTGGCATTGATAGAAAGAAACTAACATAAATAAGGATTTAAAATGCAAAATACTCTTAAAATTAAACGAACAAAAACAGCTTTGGCATTTAATCTTGCGATTGTCGCTTGTGAGATTGCCGCAATAATTATCGTGTTTTTCAAAATAGGCTACTATCCGCTTGAATATTACACCGAGGACAGCAATCTGTTTGCACTTGTTGCCTGTGCGGTTATGGCAGGCTTTCAGGTGCGATATCTCAAAAGCGGAAAAGAAATTCCGCACTCGGTTCAGATGTTCAAATATATGGCGGCGGCTGTGCTTTCGGTAACATTTATCGTAGTTCTTGCCGTACTTTCCCCGATGCGTGGAGAGGGCATAAACGGTTGGCTCTATATGCTTTTTAACAAAGACTTCACCTTTTTACATACTTTGTGTCCGATTCTTACAATTTTATCGTTCGTCCTTTTTGAAAAAGAACCTCACCTTGACGCAAAATCAGCTTTCACGGCAACAATCCCTACATTATTATATGCAATTGTGCTTATTATACTTAATATAGTCGGTGCAGTTGACGGTCCATATCCGTTTTTGCGTGTGATGAATCAACCGTTGTATATGTCATTTGTTTGGTTCATCGTTATAGTAGGCGGTGCATTTTTCCTTGCACTTCTGCTTCAAAAACTCAATTCAATAGGAAGAAAAAGTAAATAATAGACAGTGAATAGTTAAAAATGTTAGATTGGAGTGATTTTTATGAAATACCACAAGTTGGTGGAGAATGCTAAAAAGCCAAACGGCTTTTGGGGCAAAATGATGATTAAGGCTATGAATAAAGGACATTCAAGCCTCACCTCATGGGGACTTGAGCATATGAATATCGAACGCACCGCAACTGTACTTGACATTGGTTGCGGTGGCGGAAAAACCGTTGACCGACTTTGCTCAATTGTTGCCAACGGCAAAGTTTACGGAATCGACTATTCCGAACTCTCGGTAAAATCCTCCGAAAAACTCAATTCAAAAAATATCCTTTGCAACAAGGTGAAAATTCTTCAGGCATCTGTTTCCAATATGCCTTTTGATGACAATACATTCGACAATATCACGGCGGTTGAAACCTACTACTTCTGGCCTGATAAGGAAAATGATGTGAAAGAAGTTTTTCGTGTTCTCAAACAGGGCGGAACGGTTATGCTGCTTTTTGAAATGCTCAGAACAGATGACGACCCGTTCAAGTGGGAAAAGGTTGAAAATATGCTGAATATCAAGTCGGTAACTCCGCAGGAAATCAGAGCCGTACTTGAATCGGCAGGCTTTGAAAATATAAACACATACACAAAGGAAGGTACAACATGGCTTTGTGCCACAGCACAAAAACCGAAGGATGATGAAAACTAATGAAGGCTTTGATTACAGGCGCAAGTTCGGGAATAGGTAAAGAAATTGCCCGTTATCTTGCAGAACTCGGTTATGACCTCATTCTTGCATCACGCTCAACAGATAAGCTAAATCAGCTGAAAGAGGAACTTTCAAATGTGAATGTCAGAGTACTTACACTCGATTTTTCACGAGAAAGCGACAGTATGGATTTGTATGAGCATATCAAGAATGAAAATGAACAGATTGATTTTCTTGTCAACAACGCAGGATTCGGTGCTTACGGAAGATTTTTGGATGTTCCGCTTGAAAGAGAACTTGAACTCATTCACACCAATGTTTCAACAGTTCACATTCTCACAAAGCTTTTTCTTAAAGATATGGCGGAGAGAAACAGCGGATATATTCTCAATGTAGGTTCAGCCGCAGGATTTCTTGCAGGACCGACATTTGCAAGCTACTATGCGTCAAAGAATTATGTTGTCCGCCTTACTCAGGCAATTCATGAAGAAATGCGCAGAGAAAATATAAATGTAAAAGTATCCGTACTTTGCCCCGGTCCTGTAAAAACTAACTTTAACAATGTTGCTGATGTTAAATTTTGCATAAGAGGACTTGACCCAAAGTTTGTTGCAAGGTATGCCGTTGATATGACTATGAAGGGCAAAATGATTATCACACCCGGCTTTGAAATGAAAGCGGTGTCGTTTTTCAGACATTTTGCACCCGAAAAACTTCTCACAAGAATTTCTTACAATGTGCAGATGAAGAAAAACGGTATAAAATAATTATCATATAGAAATAGGGGAGGTGACGCATTGAGGATAAAATTCGTTGACAAGGCGATAAAACTTTACAAAAGAATAACAGGCAGATTTGAACCGATAACAAGCAAATGCGTTCACGATAATATTTTTGCAATTGCCGGACAGTCGGCATTCTTCATCATATTATCGGCTGTGCCGCTCTCAATGTTCTTTGTGTCACTTTTGCAGAACCTGCACATTCCGATTGACTTTGTTCATCACGGATTGAGCAGTATATTCTCGTCAAAAATTGCCGATGACTTAACATACTTTCTGACTTCTGCCTATGAAAGTGCAGTCGGAATTTCACTTGTAACGCTCGTAATCACATTATGGTCGGCGGCTCAGGGAATTCACGCAATCACCAACGGTCTTAACAGAATTTACGACGCTTACGAAAACAGAAACTGGTTCTTTCTCAGAATAAGAGCGATGTTCTACACAATTGCATTGTTTGTAATTTTGCTTGCGTCACTTGTACTTATTGTCCTCGGCTCAACAATCAACGATTTTCTTTCACCGCATCTAAAGTCATTGCCTGACATAATCGGAATAATCTATCATCTCAGATATGTGCTTATCTTCCTGTTTCTCACGGTATTGTTTGCTCTGATTTACAGGAACTTTCCGAATATCTCACGCAGCGAGCATAAGGAATACGGCTTCAAGTCGCAGTTGCCGGGAGCATTTCTCTGCACGGTTTCTTGGTATGTACTTTCGTTCGGCATTTCGGTTTATGTGTCGGATTTCAACGGATTTTCCGTGTACGGAGGTCTTACCAGAATCGCAGTTATTATGATTTGGTTCTACTTTCTTATGGTTTGTCTTATGGTTTGTGCGGAAATTAATTATGTCTATCATGACATGATAAAAGCGTTTACCGTTGCAAAATTTAAAAGAAGGGTAAAAACCAAAGGCTCAGAGCTTAATCAAATAAGAAAAGAAAGAAAAAATAATAAGTCAAATAAAAGTAAATAAATCAAAATAAAACACTTCCGTTCGGTGATACTACCAATGGAGGTGTTTTTTGTGAAAAGAAAATTTTCTAAAAGGGTGATTTCAATATTGCTCGTATTTGCAATGCTTATCGGCGGAGCGTGCCTTTCATGCACAAGTGCAGCAGCGTTTGACCTTGACTATATCAGCGAGGACGGAATGAAGCTCGGTTACAGTATAATCAAGGGCTATTCAAAAATGTCGATGAAAAAAGGTCAGTATAAGGACGGGAAAATTGCCGTTTACTGCGGCCTTGATGTGAATAATCTTTATATTATGGGTTCGCTCGGTTGGTTCTATATGACAAACGGTGTTGATCTCGACCGTGCAATGACGGATAACGATTACGCAATGGAGATGATTGCAAAGCTTGATTCACATCTTCAAGGTGCAGGCATAACAAATGAAAGGGCAAAAGAGAAAAAGTCCGAAATTCTGAAAGATGCAAAGTATATTTATCAGTGCTTTGACACGGTTGGACTTTATATTATTGATGTTGACGAAAAAAGAGCGAACGAACTTATGAATGACAGCGGCATTGACTTTGTACTTGACGGCGGTTGTGTTCCGAAAAATATGAAAGACCTCAACATTGACGGCAAAACCGATAAAAAAGATGCCGAACTCATTCAGCAGTATCTTGTAAAAGACCTTACCTTTGATGACTATGACGAAAATCAGTACGCACTTTTTGTTTGTGATATTAACGGTGACAAAACCCCCGATGTCCGTGATGTGACAGAAATCCTCAAAAAGTAATAATTGTCATAATTTGTGCAAAGTGAATATGATTTCTATTGCGACAGCTGTAATTTTAGCTGTCGCTTTTGATTTGTGACAGCAATGTGAAACTTTGAATAATTATTTGTAATTTCTCTTGACATTCAAAATGAAGGTGCTATAATTACTGATACAAATTGTTTTGTATCGAACTATTCTATATAGAACAATATCTCATAAGTGTGATTTTGGAGGTGAAATAATGTGTGATGACAAAAGCGTAAAAAGCTGTAAATGCGGCAAACGCTTTAATGATTCAATCGGTCACGAAATTAAGGTGCTTAATCAGGTTTTGCAGAGAAAGTTAATTTATTCCGCCAAAGATAAGGGAGTAGATAAGCTCACTCTTATGCACGGCTGGATTATTGCATATCTCTATGATCATCGTGATGAAGATGTTTATCAAAAAGATATTGAAAACGCATTTTCAATTGCCCGTTCAACCGTTACAAGTATTCTCAAACTTATGGAAAAGAAAAATTACATAACGAGGGAGAGCGTTGAAAGTGACGCAAGGCTCAAAAAACTTGTCTTGACCGAAACAGGTATTGAACTTCATTACAAAATCGAAAATATGATAACTAAAAACGAAACTTTGCTTGACAGTTTGCTGACAAAAGAAGAAAAGAAACAATTTCTTTTTCTTATAAATAAAATTCTCAGCGGACTTGAAAATGCAAATTAAAACGGAAGGAGATAAGTATGATAAAAACTTTGGCAAAAAATATCAAAGGTTTCGTCAAAGAATCCGTTCTGACTCCGTTCTTTATGATACTCGAAGTAGTTGTTGAAACAATTATTCCGTTTCTTATGTCCTCAATGATTGATGACGGTATCAACAAGGGCGATATGCAGCACATACTCATAACGGGCGGCTATATGGGAGCACTTGCACTCACGGGCTTGTTTGCAGGTATGATGGGCGGTATCTACGGTGCAAAAGCTTCGGCAGGCTTTGCAAGAAACCTTAGACGCTCAATGTTTGCAAATATCCAGTCATTCTCGTTTGCCAACATTGACCGTTACTCAACCGCAGGACTTGTTACCCGTATGACAACGGATGTAACAAACCTTCAAAATGCATATCAGATGCTTTTAAGAATGTGTTTCAGAGCGCCTGTATCACTCATCTGTGCAATGACAATGACATTTATCATCAATGCAAGGCTTGCCTGTATTTATCTCTTTGCAACAATTTTACTTTCAATTGTTCTTGTCTTTATTATGAAGGCAACATACAAGTATTTCAGTCAGGTTTTTGAAAAGTACGATGAACTCAACGCAAGCGTTCAGGAAAATGTAACTTCAATCAGAGTCGTAAAGGCTTTTGTTCGTGAAAAACACGAAGTAGGAAAGTTCCACAAAGCCGCAAATAATGTATACAAACTCTTTGTTAAGGCTGAAAATGCAATGGTAACAGTATCACCGGTTATGATGGTTACTACCTACGCATCAATCATTCTTGTAAGCTGGTTCGGTGCAAATATGATTGTCAGCAACGAACTCACAACAGGTGAACTCACAAGTATGCTCACATACTGTATGAATATTCTTATGAACCTCCTTATGGTTGCAATGGTATTTGTAATGCTCACAATGAGCCTTGCAAGCGGTAAGCGTGTTGCAGGTGTGCTTAATGAAAAGTCAACACTTACAAATCCCGAAAATCCTGTATATGATGTTAAAGACGGCAGTATTGAATTTGACAATGTTTCATTCTCATACAGCGAAAAAGCTGAAAAGCCGATTCTCAATGATATTAACCTCAAAATCAAATCAGGCGAAACAATCGGTATTATCGGCGGTACAGGCTCTTCAAAAACAAGCCTTGTAAACCTCATTGCAAGACTTTATGATGTAACTGACGGTTCCGTAAAAGTCAGCGGAAAAGATGTTCGTGACTACGATATTGAAACTCTGCGTGACAAGGTTGCCGTTGTACTCCAGTCAAATGTTCTTTTCAGCGGAACAATCCTTGATAACCTCAGATGGGGTAACGAAAATGCAACCGAAGAGGAATGTATCAATGCCTGCAAACTTGCGTGTGCAGATGCATTCATAGAAAGTTTCCCCGATAAATACAATACAAAAATCGAACAGGGCGGTACTAATGTATCAGGCGGTCAAAAACAGCGTCTTTGCATTGCAAGAGCCTTGCTCAAAAACCCGAAAATTCTTATTCTTGATGACTCAACAAGTGCTGTTGATACAGCAACAGACGCAAGCATCCGTAAGGCATTCAGAGAGAATATCCCCGATACTACAAAGCTGATTATTTCACAGCGTGTATCAAGCGTTTCACACGCAGACAAGATTATTGTAATGGATGACGGTGAAATCAGTGCGGTTGGCACTCACGAAGAGCTTATCGAAAACAGCCCGATTTACAATGAAATTTATGTTGCCCAGACAAGCGGCAGCGGTGATTTTGATGCGAAAGGAGAGTTGTAATTATGCCCGGACCAATGGGAAGAAGAAATCGAGGACCTGTACAGAAAGTTGAAAACTCAGGTCAAGTTCTGAAAAGACTTCTCGGTGTCATTTTCAAAAAATACAAAGTTCAGATGATTATTGTTTTTGTCTGTATCCTCATAAGTGTACTTGCAAATGTTCAGGGTTCATTGTTTATTCAGAACCTTATTGACGATTACATCACTCCTATGATTCAGAGCGGAAGCCGTGATTTCGGTCCGATGCTCGGTGCAATTTCAAGAGTTGCAGTTTTTTATGCAATCGGTGCGGCGGCCGCATTTATCTACGCAAAAATTATGGTTTATGTAACTCAGGGTACAATGCGTGACTTGCGTTGTCAGATATTTGAACATATGGAAAGCCTTCCGATAAAATATTTTGACACACACCCACACGGCGACATTATGAGTGTTTATACAAACGATATTGATACACTCCGTCAGATGATCAGCCAAAGTATTCCTCAGCTTTTTAACAGCGGAATCACAATCATAGCCGTTCTTGTTAGTATGTTCACACTCAGTATTCCGCTCACACTTCTTACACTTGTAATGGTTGGCGTAATGCTTTTTGTTACAAAACAGCTTGCTTCACGAAGCGGCAAGTTCTTTGCAAAACAGCAGTCCGACCTCGGTGCGGCTAACGGCTACATCGAAGAAATGATGAACGGTCAGAAAGTTGTCAAGGTATTCAATCACGAGAAAAAGAGCATTGAAGAATTTAACGAACTCAATGACAAACTCTTTGACAGCTCATACAACGCAAATAAATTCGCAAATATACTTATGCCGATTAACGCACAGATTGGTAACATCAGCTATGTACTTTGTGCAATCGTAGGTTGTATTTTTGCTCTTAACAACTTTCTTGGCTTCACAATCGGTAAACTCGTAAGCTTCCTTACATTCAACAAGAGTTTTACACAGCCAATCAATCAGGTCAGCCAGCAGTTCAACTCAATTGTTATAGCTCTTGCAGGTGCAGACCGTGTGTTCAAACTCCTTGATGAAGAACCCGAAGTTGACGACGGTTATGTAACACTTGTAAATGTTCGCAAAGACGGCGACAGGTTTGTTGAAACTGAGGAAAAAACAGGTATGTGGGCTTGGAAGCATACTCACAGCACAACAGGCAAAACAGAGTATCGTGAACTCAAGGGTGCGCTTGTTATGGACGATGTTGACTTCGGTTATACAGATGATAAAATCGTTCTTCACAATATTGATTTGTACGCAGAACCCGGTCAGAAGATTGCGTTTGTCGGTTCAACAGGTGCAGGCAAAACAACAATTACAAACCTTATCAACCGATTCTATGATATTCAGGACGGTAAAATCCGCTATGACGGAATCAATATCAACAAAATCAAAAAAGGCGACCTTCGCCGTTCACTCGGTATAGTTTTACAGGATACTCACCTTTTCACGGATACTGTTATGGAAAATATCCGTTACGGCAGACTTGACGCAACAGATGAAGAAGTTATCGCAGCGGCAAAGCTTGCCAACGCAGACAGCTTTATCAGAAAACTTCCTGACGGCTACAACACCTTGCTCAAGGGTGACGGCGGCAATCTCAGCCAGGGACAGCGCCAGATGCTTGCAATTGCAAGAGCCGCAGTTGCAGATCCGCCTGCACTTATCCTTGACGAGGCTACAAGTTCAATTGATACCCGTACCGAAAAAATGGTTCAGGACAGTATGGATAAACTTATGCACGGCAGAACAACATTTGTTATTGCCCACAGACTTTCTACAATCAAGAACTCCGATTGTATTATGGTTCTTGAAAAGGGAAGAATCATCGAGCGTGGTTCACACGATCAGCTTCTTGAGCAAAAGGGCAGATACTATCAGCTTTATACAGGTAAAACCGCCTAATAATAATCGGAATGGGAGAGTCACAAGGCTCTCCTTTTTCTGTTCTTGAAATATAGCTTTGTTTATTGTACAATAATACTCAGAATTGTGAGGTGTTAAAAATTAAAACTAATTCAAAGCTAATATTAAAGCTTACCGCATTGTTTGCGGTAATCTGTTTGGCACTCTGTTCGTGTTCGGTCAATATCAATGTGAACAGTTCAAGTTTGGAAAACGAGTCAACAACACCTGCAAGCGGAACACTTTCTGTTCATTATCTTGATGTTGGACAGGGCGACAGCATTTTCATTGAATTGCCAAATAAAAAGTGTATGCTTATTGATGCAGGCGAGAATATGTATGGCAAGAGCATAACCGAATACATTACGAATCTCGGTTATTCAAAGATTGATTATCTCGTAGCAACTCATCCGCATGCCGACCATATCGGTTCAATGGCTTATGTGGTTAATCATAATGACATTGGCGAAATCTATATGCCAAAGGTTGCAACAACAACCAAAACTTATGAAAAACTTTTGACGGCAATTTCCGACAAAGGTCTTAAAGTAAAGTCGGCAAAAGCGGGAATGAACATTGTTGATGACGGTGATTTCAGCATAGATATCCTTGCTCCGGTTACTATTGAAGAAGATGATTTGAATAACTGCTCAATAATTCTAAAAATGAATTATAAAGGCGACAGCTTTCTGTTCCTCGGAGATGCCGAAAAGAAAGAGCTTGAAACAGTCACAGCCGATATGAGTGCAGAAGTGCTGAAAGTAGGTCATCACGGAAGCCGAACTTCAACAACAAAAGCGTTGCTTGAAGAGGTAAATCCCAAATATGCGGTAATTTCTCTCGGAAAAGACAACAGCTACGGACATCCGCACAAAAGCACATTAGAGTTGCTTGATGAATTTAATGTTGAAACATACAGAACCGATCAAGACGGAACAATTGTTATTTCAACTGAGGGCTCGGGTGTGACAATCAAAACAGGACAAACTTCAATGGAAAGAGATGAATAAACTTGAAAAAATTTATTGTTGACAGAATAGAGGGCGACAAGGCTGTCCTTGAATGTGAAAACGGCGATATGGTAAACCTTGAACTCAAAGCCTTGCCGAAAAATATCAAAGAGGGCGATGTAATCAACTTTCAGGAAAACAGCTATTTTCTGAACAGTGATGAAACAAATGCCAGAAAAGAAAAAATCAAAAATCTGATGAATTCGCTCTTTGAAGATTAATTTTAAAATTAAACATAGCAAAAATGCTCTGTACCGTTTGACTTGGTACAGAGCATTTTTTATTTGTAATTGTGTAATCAATGTGTGTTGTCGGCAGCAAGTTATTTTCTGAAAATATGTCTGAAAATAAATCTGACAATCGGACCCGCAAAAAATAACTGCCAGCAAAGAGCCATAGGAAAGTTAAGTGCGGTAGTTTCAAGCCATACCGAAATAACCTCAACACCCGCATTTTTGAAAATAAGAGTAGCAGCAAGGCTCATAAGAGGACACATAAAGACAACTGAAATTGCAGAAATTGCGAGTACAAGGAAGAAAGGATTATCTTTTTCAGGATTCACAATCTTAAAAGCAAGCTTTTTGGCAATGTGACTGACAATGAAAAAGTCAAGAATAAACGCAATCGGTCCCATAAAAGAAAGTTCTTTGAAGGCGGAAAGAAAAATTTCGTTTTTCATTCCGCCGATATTAAGAGCGGTGTTGTAGCAAATCATGGCATAAACCATAAAGAACACCATGATGATTGTAAAAATAACTTCCTGAAATTTAGTTTTTGGCATAAAAAATCTCCTTTATAAAAATGATAACTTAGTAAACATATAAGTGTTGTTCGTTATCATTTCCTTAAGGAGAAATGTGCGTTTCCAATTAAACCATTATATATCTCTACAATTGTATAACATTATCGTACATATGTCAAGAGCATATTAGTATGTCAAAAAGTATCCTTATAACCGACTGTTCAATACTCGAAGAAGCAACAAATGTTGATATAAACTTTAATAACAAAACACTCGATATTTCGGCAACTAAAGGTAATGATGTAAGCAACGGCAAAACTCCTGTTTACGCAGCAGCTTACAACGGTCATACAACAACTGTTAACGGTATTGCTTCCGAGTCAGTTACAGTAAGCAAAGACGCAACAAGTTCAGTTGTAGTAAACGAATAATGTTATAATTAACACTTTAATTAAATACTTAATCTAGTCGGTAAACGGTTGTCATTTTTGTGGCAGCCGTTTACTTTTGGACAAAACTTGTGTAATTACTCCGTTTTGTGACACTTTTATTACAATTACGATTCATTTATCGGTGGATTTTTACAATGAATTTTGGTATAATATGAATGATTGTGATGAAAATTATGCTTAAAAGTTGCGGCTTTTGCAGAAAGGGATATACTATGGGTGCATCAATATATATTGCGGATGATGAAAAGCATATTCGTGACCTTATTACAAAGTTTCTTGAGAGCGACGGTTACAGCGTTACCGCTTTTGAAACAGGTGACGAACTTATGGCAAAATTTCTTGAAAGTCCATGTGAACTTGTCATTCTTGATATTATGATGCCCGGAACTGACGGACTTACAATCTGCCGTCAGCTGCGCAATATAACCGATGTTCCTATAATTATGCTCACGGCAAAGGATTCCGAATACGATTATATAAAGGGAATAACCCTCGGCAGTGATGATTATCTTACAAAGCCGTTCAGACTTACAACCCTTTTAATGAGAGTAAAATCCCTTTTAAGGCGAATGGATATGAACAGCAAAAAGGCAACCGCACAAGACCTGACCGATATAACGGTCGGCAATCTGAACTTTTTCGCACAGGAAAATATGCTTTACTGCAAAGGCAAGCCTGTGTCACTCAGCAAAACAGAACTTAAAATGCTTATATATATGTTAAAAGAACCGCAGAAAGCTTTTTCAAGAGAAGAATTGCTTGAAGGAGTGTGGGGGTTTGACACAGAAGTTGAAACCCGTGTAACAGATGAAACTCTGCGAAGAATACGCAGAAAACTTAATCTTGCAGGCAGCAATGTCAGCATAGGCACAATCTGGGGATTCGGCTACAGAATAAGCATTGCGGAGGATAAAAAGTGAAACATATAAAATTTCGTATCCTTATTATTGTATGGGTGTCGATGATTTTACTATTTTTAACCTTTGCTTATATACTCAACATTGTACTTCCGACACATTTTGTGAATGAGGCTGAAGATGCTCTTAAATATGAACTCGATTATCAGAACTATATGAATGAGTCGCGGCAGCAAGGTCAGACATATTATGACAGCGGTACTGATGATGATTCCGATGACTCAACCCTTGCGCAAGAGTTTGAGAGTGGGTATCAGGATTCATACTTCAGCTCTGATATTTACTATATAGACATAACCCCATCTGTTGAGGGCGGTTCAACCGAAAATAATACGGTTGTAGGTTCAAACTCAACTTCGCTAAAAAGTACATCGGAGCTTACGGAATATGCGAAAAAACACGATTTGACCGATGGCGATATTCACACTCTGCAAACAGAAAACGGATACTATATTTTCACCTCGTATGAAGAAGTGTATGTAACCGATACTTGGACAGAGGATTCAATAAGAACACGGTATCTTATGTACATAAATATTGACCATATCGTAAAATACACCCGTTCGCTCAATTGGCTCATCTCTGCAATTTTTTTGTGTTGTGTAGCTGTAATGAGCGTAATCGGCTACAGGCTCGGTGTTAAAATTGAAGATTCACAGAAAACTCAACGCAGATTTTTCCAGAATTCTTCCCACGAACTCAAAACTCCGCTTATGGCAATTCAAGGCTATGCGGAGGGAATAGAGATGAACCTTGTTGACCCTCAAAATGCCGCAGGAATTATTATGCAGGAAACAGAGAGAATGACAGGTCTTGTTGAAGAAATTCTTTCGGTTTCAAAAATTGATTCCCGTGGTTTTAAACTTGACCTTGTAAAGCTTGATATAAAAGAGGTTCTCTACGATTGTTTCCGTTCACTTGATGCGGTTCAGCAGATGAACGGTATCAGCATAGTGCCTGAATTTCCAGATGAGGTAATCACGGTAAAATGCGATGAGTATCAGATGGCAAGGGCGTTTCGTAATATTATTGTGAACGGACTGAAATATTCCAAAAAGAAAATCACGGTAGTTATTGAAACAAATCCAAAGTATGTTTATATCAGGTTCAAAGATGACGGCAAAGGCATCAATCGTGATGATATTGAACATATTTTTGACAGATTCTACAAAGGCAGTGATGGCGGAACAGGTATCGGACTTTCACTTGCCAAAGAGATTATTCATCTGCACAAAGGCACGGTAACTGCGTATAATTACCTTGATGGTGCTGTTTTTGAAGTAAAGTTACCAATTGCAACATAATTATTTGTGCATAATGCAGAAAATATTTCAATAATCCTGTATTATTACATTTTTGTGACATATTTTTGCGAAAAATATGGTATCATATAAACACTTAGTGTGACACAGAATATTGTTTGTATGAATTTATAATATTACAATAAATATAAAATTAAATTAAACGAGGTGCATTTATGACTGGCAATGTGCTGACTTATCTTGAAAAATCTGCCAAACACTATCCCGATAAGTGTGCTGTAACAGATGAATCGGTTTCCTATACATATTCAGAGTGTGTAAAACTCAGTTCATCAGTTGGAACCGCTCTTTCTGAGCTTATAAGTTCAGGTGATGCGGTGGGTATATATATGGAAAAGTGTGCCGATGCGGTTGCGTCATTCTTTGCAACGGTTTATGCAGGCGGATTTTATTCCGTTCTCAACACGGAGCTTCCACAGAACAGACTTCAGACCACGGTTTCCGTACTCAATCCAAAGGTGATTGTAACTTCGGAAAATTTGCTTGAAACCGCAAAAGAATATTTCCCTGAAAGAAAAATCGTAATATTTGAAGAATTGGCAAAATCAGAGCCTGATTACAATAAACTTGCCGAAATCCGCAGTAATAAGATTGATACCGACCCGCTCTATATCAATTTTACCTCAGGCTCAACAGGCACTCCAAAGGGTATTGTTGTGTGCCACAGAAGCGTTATTGATTTTATTGACCACTTCACGGAAATTTTTGAAATCGACAACAACGATGTAATAGCAAATCAAGCACCGTTTGATTTTGATGTGTCCGTCAAGGATATCTATTCGGCTGTTAAAACAGGCGCAACTCTTGTTGTTGTGCCGAGGAGAATGTTCTCCGCTCCTGCCGAACTTATTGACTTCATATGTGACCGCAAGGTTACAACTATGATATGGGCGGTTTCGGCTCTCTGTCTTATCAGCACATTCCATGCGCTTGACTACAGAACTCCAGAAACCGTTAATAAGATTCTTTTCAGCGGTGAGGTTATGCCGCTCAAGGCTCTTAAAAATTTCCGTTCACATCTTCCGAATGCGAAATATGTCAACCTTTACGGTCCGACGGAAATCACCTGTAACTGCACATATCACATTCTCGACAACGATTGCGACTATGCAGACGGTATTCCGATAGGCAGACCGTTCCCAAATGAAGATGTTATTCTTCTTGATGAGAATAATAACAGAATTTCAGAGGTTGGAAAAGTCGGTGAAATCTGCGTAAGAGGTACGGCTCTTGCACTCGGTTACTATTCAAATCCTGATCAGAATGCAAAGGCTTTTGTCCAAAATCCGCTCAATCCGTACTATCCCGAACTTATTTACAGAACAGGCGACCTCGCAAGATATAATGAAAACGGGGAACTTGTTTTCAGTGGCAGAAAGGATTTTCAGATTAAATATATGGGACACCGCATTGAACTTGAAGAAATTGAGCGTGAAATGTCGGCTGTTGACGGTGTTGAGCAGTGTTGTTGTATTTTTGATGAGAAAAAATCAAGGCTCAAAGGCTTTTTCGTAGGCTCAATTGAAAAGGACGAGCTTGCCGCGTCAATGTCAAGGGATTTGCCTGCGTTTATGATACCGGGCATTATCCGCAAAGTTGATGAAATGCCGCTTACAAAGAACGGTAAAATTGATCGTAAAAAGCTTGCTGAAATTGCAGGGGGCAGAAGAAGATGAATGAAATTCTAAAGCAGAATAAAACTGCGTTTTATGTTTTTGATGTAAAAACTCTCAAAGAAAGAGTGTCATATCTTAGAAAAATGCTTCCAAAAGATGTTGCCATATGCTATGCAATCAAGGCGAACACATTCATTACCGCAGAACTTGAAAATGATGTTGACCGCTTTGAAATCTGCTCACCCGGTGAGGCGGAAATCTGCGATTTGCTTGACATTCCCGATAAAATGATGGTGATTTCGGGTGTGTACAAAACTCCCGAAGTTATGGAAAATATGGTGGCAAACGAAAAATGCGACAGAATATTCACCGTAGAGTCACTTACACAGTTTAATCTATTCAGAGAATTGTCTGAAAAATATAAAAAGAAAATTTCTTTGCTTTTAAGGCTCACAAACGGCAGTCAGTTCGGAATCAATTCTGATGAAATCGAAGAAATTATTTCAAAAAGAAATGAATTTGAATACCTTGATATACTCGGTATTCAGTTCTTTTCGGGAACACAGAAAACTTCTCTCAAAAAACTTAAGAGAGAAATTGACAAACTTGACAATTTTCTTATTCTTCTCAAAGAGAAATATAACTACATCGCAGAAGAGCTTGAATACGGCACAGGATTTCCTGCAACCTATTTCAAGGAAGATAATATAGATGAAGACGAGCTTATCGGCGGATTTGCACAGCTTTTGAATGAGATGACTTCAAAGCCGAAAATCACGCTTGAACTCGGACGAAGCATTGCCGCAGTCTGCGGTAAATATTACACACATATCGTTGACAAAAAGTGCAACAAAGGGGAGAACTATCTTCTTGTTGACGGCGGAATGAACCATATTGTGTACTACGGTCAGCATATGGCTATGAAACAGCCGTACCTTTTGGTTTGCGGAAAAGAAACCGAGCCGTGTACCGAATCGTGGAATATCTGCGGTTCACTTTGTTCAATGAATGATATAATCGCAAAACAGATTTCTTTGCCCGATATTGAAATCGGTGATGTTATTTGTTTTGAAAATACAGGCGCTTATTGTATGACAGAGGGAATTTCCTTATTTTTAAGCCGTGACATTCCCTCGGTTTATATAAAAAAGGAGGACGGAACATATCTTTGTGTCCGTGATTCCTTTGAAACATTTAATTTAAACAAACCCAATTACAGAAAGGAAACGAATTAAAATGGATGAACTTATTGAGATTTTAGAGGACATTAAACCCGATGTAGATTACGAAGGCTGTGAAAACCTTATTGACGGTCACTATCTTGACTCTCTTTCAATTATTTCGCTTATTGCCGAGATTGAGGACGCTTTTGATGTAACAGTTCCCGCAGTGGAAGTTGTTCCTGCAAACTTCAATTCGGTAAAGGCAATGTGGAGTATGATTGAAAGACTCCAAGAGGAGGAGTAAGATGGATTTTCCATCGCTACTTATGGCGGGAAGTCTTGACACGCTCACTTCATATTTTTCGGTAGCGTTTCTTGTACTTTTTCTGCCTGTTACAATCGTTGTGTATGCTGTCATTCCACAAAGAGCGAGAAAGTATATGCTGCTTATTGCAAGTTTTATTTTCTTCTGGCTCATCAGCGGAGAGTTAATCGCCTACCTGATTTTGATAATAATGGGTGTCCATTATTTCGGCTTGTGGCTTGACAGGATACAAACTCAAAAAAGTGTGGCACTCAAAGCTGTTCCGAAAGAGGAGAAAAAGGCTCTTAAAAAAGTCTATCTTCACCGCAGTCGCAGAGTTCTGCTCTTTGCCGCCGTACTTATGATTGGCGGTTTATTGGTGATAAAATACTCACCGTTCTTCACAACAAACATAAATTCGCTGTTGTCGCTTTTAAATGTTCCGATTCAGTTTGACATTCCGAGTTTCATAATGCCAATCGGTATTTCATTCTTTACTCTGCAGGCTGTATCATACCTTTTTGATGTTTACAGAGGACTTATTAAAGCCGACGACAATATTTTCAGACTTGCGTTGTTTATGTCATTCTTTCCGCAGATTGTAGAAGGTCCTATCTGCCGTTACAGTCAGACAGCTGAGCAACTGTGGAATGTAAAACAGATTGATTTTGAAAATTTCAAACTCGGCGCAGTTCGTATCCTTTTCGGTCTTATGAAAAAGCTCGTAATCGCCGACAGACTTAATCCGATGATTAAGCAGATTTTCAGCCATTACGATGACTATCAGGGCGGAATTATCGCACTCGGAGCGCTTGCCTATACAATCCAGCTCTATTGCGATTTTTCGGGTACAATGGATGCCGTGATGGGTGTTGCTCAAATTTTCGGAGTTACAATGCCTGAAAACTTTGAAAGACCGTTCTTCTCAAAATCAATTTCAGAATTTTGGAAAAGATGGCATATCACACTCGGTACATGGTTCAAGGATTATATTTTTTATCCCGTTACTATGTCAAAACCGATGAAAAATCTCACTTCTTCCGCTCGTAAAAAACTCGGTAACCACTTTGGACCGTTGCTTGCGGGAAGTATAGCCTTGTTCTGCGTGTGGTTTTGCAACGGACTTTGGCACGGTTCTGCGTGGGGCTACATATTCTTCGGTATGTACCACTTTGTGCTTATCCTGTCGGGCAATATCATTGCGCCTGCGGTTACCGCATTCAATAAAAAACTTCACATCAATTCCGAATGTTTTGCATACAGAGTATTCCAAATGGTTCGTACAGGCATACTTGTTGTTATCGGTGAAATGTTTTTCAGAGCGGAAAGACTTACAACAGGACTTTCGATGTTTGGAAAAATGGTGACCGACTTCAACTTCTCAAGCCTTGACTATGACCTTATGGCAAAACTGAAAATTGATATGCACGATGTTGTAATTGTGCTTGTTACGCTTGCATTCATTTTTGTAATCAGCGTTCTCAATGAAAAGGGAGTATGCGTGCGTGGTGCAATTGCCAAGAGAAATGTTGTTATCAGATGGGCGGCTGTTTACGCTCTTATTATGTTCATCATAATCTTCGGTGCTTACGGCAAGGGCTATGTTGCCGTTGATCCGATTTATGCGAACTTCTAAGGAGGTCTGATTATGAAGAAAATAATTAAGAGAATTGTCAGCTGCATCCTGTTTGTTGCAATACTTCTCGGATTACTTCAGGTGTCCTCACTCATATTTCAGCCAAAGTCAAATGACAAGGCGGCGGGCATTCATTATCCGAGAGCAAACGGTATTTTCAGCGAACCTAAAGACAGTATTGACGCTGTATTTATCGGTGACAGTGAGGTGTATCATTCGTTCATTCCGCTCAATATCTGGAGGGATTACGGAATTACCTCGTATGATGTTTCTTCTCCGGCTCAAAAGCTTGTGTACTCAATGGAATTTTTGAAAAAAACTTTTGAAAAACAAAGTCCGAAGATTGTGTTTCTTGAAACCAATGCGATTTTCAGAAAATCTTATTTTGAGGATGAAATAACATATAAGGCAGAACAGATTTTCCCTGTGTTCAGATACCATGACCGCTGGAAGAATCTTCAATTAAAGGATTTTTCGGCTACAGTTGAATATACTGCGAACGAGAATAACAAAGGTTATTTCTTTACTAAAAAGTCTAAGCCGGCATCAGATAAAGACATAAATGAGTATATGAAGTATTCAGATATTTCAGCCCCGATACTTTCAACCAACGAGAAATATCTCAACGAAATTGCAGACTTTTGCCAAAAGCATAAGGCAAAGCTTGTGTTGATAAGTACTCCGAGTACAAAGAACTGGAACTATCAGCGACATAACGCTATGGAAGCAGTTTCGAAGGAGCTCGGTGTTGATTACATTGACACAAATTTGCTCCGTGACGATATTCCGATTGATTGGAAAAAGGACTCAAAGGATAAGGGCGATCACCTTAACTACAAAGGTGCGGTGAAGGTGACAAAGTATATCGGAAAGTATCTTGACGATACAAAGCTCTTTAAAGATAAGCGTAACGATTCGTCATACAACAGCTGGAATACCTGTCTTGATAAGTTTGAAAAGCAGGTCAAAAAGGGTAAAAGCCTTGAAAGCTGATAAATCTAAATAATGATTCTTTCCCTTGTGTTGTAAGTTAATGCAAGGGAAAGAAATATTTTAAAAAACTTCAAAAAATCTATTGACAAAAAGGCGGTTATACCGTATAATCAATATTGCTTTTGAAAAAAGAAAATAAATGCGAGTGTGCTGGAATAGGCAGACAGGCACGTTTGAGGGGCGTGTGTTTCACGACGTACGGGTTCAAGTCCCGTCACTCGCACCATTAAAAGAGGATTGATATATAAAATATCAATCCTCTTTTAATTTTGTACCAGCAAGCGATGACGGGACTTGAGGTAGCCTTGCGACCGCCGCCTGTGGCGGAAAAAGGGAGCAAAGCGCTGTCTGAAATAAGGAGCATAAGGAAGTGCGTCCATGCACAACGCAATGCGACTATATTTCAGACGGGGAGAGAGTGACCGTAAAATAAAAATCATATAGAAGAAAACAACTGTTTTTAGGGAGAGCGTTGATGAAAGTATGACGATGAACAAGCCGCATTGGCGAGGTTATAAGTTTGACATATAGCAATCACCGTCACTCGCAGTTACCGTTATATCAGATTGTCTGAGTGAATAATGACGGGAGAACACGGTTCGCTGCTATAAATGAATACTCAAACTTCATCAAATAAAACAAATATTAGATAAACATATCTACAGCACCATACCTTGACAACAAAAATTCGTTGTGCTAATATCATTCTTGGCAACGGGAAACCGTTAATCAAATTAAGTACGGAGATATGAACTTATGAAAAAAGCAGTTTTATTTGACCTTGATGGCACATTGTGGCACACTTCTGATGTGATTTTGCCTGTGTGGAACGATATACTTAAAAAACATAAAGAAACAACAAAGCAAATCACACTTGAAGAAATGAACAGTTATATGGGAAAAACGGTTGAACAGATTGCGTCAATAATGTTGCCCGAGCTTCCGCTTGAAAATTCGGTTGCAATGCTAAAGGAGTGTTGCGCTGAAGAGATTTCGTCACTTCGCAAAACAGGCGGTCATTTGTATGATAATCTTGAAAGCACGCTTAAAATTCTTTCAAAGAATTATTTTCTCGGCATAATCAGCAATTGTCAGTGCGGCTATATTGAAGCGTTCCTGTTTGCTCATAAGCTTGAAAAATATTTCTCCGATTTTGAAATGTCGGGCAGAACAAATCTGACAAAAGGGGAGAATATAAAGCTCGTTATGGAGCGTAACGGCATTGACAAGGCTATGTATCTCGGCGATACAATCGGCGATCAGCTTGCCGCCAAAGATGCAGAAATTCCGTTTGTGTTTGCATCATACGGCTTCGGCACAACAGAAAATCCTGAATATACAATCAGTTCGTTCGATGAATTGCCGAAAGTTGCAGAGAAAACACTCAGTTAATTGTTAAAAAATAGGATGATGTCGGGATATAATTTTGTTCCGATGTCATCTTTGTAAAAGTATAAATTTTCAGTTTTTATGCGTTTTTTGTAGATAGAGAAAAAATAATGTAACAAAATTGAAAAAACTTTCAAATATCTGTTGACAAGTTAAATGCCTTGTGATATAATCTTGATTGTTGAGTTGAGAAACCGATAAAAACTTAATAAATGCGAGTGTGCTGGAATAGGCAGACAGGCACGTTTGAGGGGCGTGTGTTTCACGACGTACGGGTTCAAGTCCCGTCACTCGCACCATAAAAAGCAGTTAACACATTTGTGTTGACTGCTTTTTATTTATTGTGATGATAAACAGCTTTACAGCTATGTGAAATTTTTATACAGATATAATGATGAAATAAAAAATATCGGAATAAGAATAAACCTCCCACACAGAGTAAAATCCGTTGCAGGAGGTTTTGTTGTACGAAAAATTATATGGGCTTAATTATTGGCATATTTGTTAAAATCTATATGTAAAAATTCGGTTGAAAAAATATCTGTTACAGAACCTGAAAATAAGCATTATTGATACTTTGTCGATACAGGCACACATCAGTTCTTGCTGTTTGCAATTGCCTGGTCAATCAACTTTTGCAGCTTTTCAGACTGCTTTTCGGAGGTTATTGCACCGACAATCGGCTCGCCTACAATATTACCGTTTTTATCGACAACGTAAGTTGTGGGGTAGGAGTACAATCCGGATGTAAATTCTCCGGCTTTACTTTTTGAATCAAACCAAATGTTTTTATAGGTTACACCCTTTTTTGCCAGAATATTCTTTGCGTCAGAGATAGCCGTTTTGTCACCGTCAAGTGTAAATGAATTGATTCCGACTACTGCTCCGCCTTTTTCTGCAAGCTGTTTATTCAGAGCTTCCAGGTCGGCAAGTTCTTCCACACAGGGATTGCAGGTGGTAAACCAGAAGTTTACTACGGTAACGGTATTTTTTGCAAAAAGGGTGCTGCTCTTAACTTCGTTTCCGTCCAGATCCTTGCCGTCAAATGTCGGGAATTTCATCAGATTATCCTTTTCGATGGGCTTGCCGTTTTCAGCCGGAACGCTCATATCTCCATCAGACGGTTTTTGTCCGCATCCGGGAAATTTTTGTTCCAAAACCGTCAGCTTTCCTTCAATTTCCTTAATCTCTTCGGCGCTTTCATTAAGCAGCTTCAACTCATCTGCACTGAACTGATCCTTGATACCGTCAATCGTTTTCAGAAGAAAATCACCGTAGTTTCCGCCGTCCTCAATCATCGCCATACCCTTATCGGCTGAAATAAATACCTTTTCCCAAAGCTCGCTGTTTTCGGAAAGAATAGCATTTTCCTGTGCCATCAGTTTTTGATGCAGGTCTGTGGCCTCGTCTTTTGTGTTTGGATTCACAGCTGTCAGCATAGCCGTTTCGCTTTTCTTATTTGCGGTAGTATTCGTCGTATTGCCTTTGTCTGTGCCACAGGCGGCAAAGCTTAACAACATCATCAAGGCAGTCAGTAAGGTTAAAATTTTTGTTGTTTTCATGGTGTTTACTCCTTTTCTGTTTCAACTTTTGTTTCAATTTTTTGTTTTGCTGTTTCCGCTTTTTCAGCGGGACAATCATTTTCTTTTCCTTTGCCAAAGCCGTAGCGGAAGCTGACCGCCTTGGCAGGACAGGCACGGATACACTTACCACAGCGTATGCATTCGGTGTGGTCGGGAGTTTTGGTTACATCTACATCCATCTTGCATACTTTGGCACATTTTCCGCAGGAAATGCATTTGTGTTTGTCTACTTTCATTCCGAAAAGCGACACCTTGTTAAGCAATGCATAAAATGCACCGAGAGGACACAGCCACTTGCAGAACGGTCTGTAGAAAAGTACACTCAGTACGATTACCGTAATCAATATGCCCAGCTTCCACGAAAAGAGCGTACCAAGTGCGGCACGGATTCCCGAATCGACAGCGGAAAGAGGGATTGCCCCCTCGAGTACCCCTTGAGGACAAAGATACTTACAGAAAAAAGGATCTCCCATATCCGCATCGTTTGTAATGAGCATCGGCAGTAAACATACAGCAAAAAGCAAAACTGCATATTTTATGTATGTCAGCGGTTTCAGCTTTTTAGTGGAAAGCTTTTTTGTCGGTATTTTATGTAACAGTTCCTGAAGCCATCCAAACGGACACAAAAAACCGCAGATAAAACGTCCGAGCAGAACTCCTGTTAATATGAGGAATCCTGTGATATAATATGAAAAACTGAATTTTGACGAACCCACCACAGCCTGAAACGAGCCGATTGGGCAGGCGCCCGATGCCGCAGGGCAGGAATAGCAATTCAGTCCCGGCACACAAACAGCCTTTCCTTTGCCTTGATAAATTCCGCCCTTGAATAAATTCGGCAGATGAATATTACTCAGCAAAGTTGCTCCTGCTTGAATAAGCCATCGAAAGCGTGAGAGGAACTGCGATACACCGCCTCTTTTTTTCTTCGGTTCTTTGTTATCCAATTCCCACACACTCCAAACACAGCCGGATTGCCTTGCTTAACACGGTTTCTGCCTCTCCACGCAGAGCTCCGTAACACAGCATCGTAATTCCGCAGATAATCAGTACGATCTGAAATACGGCTTTTTTCTTTCGAGTCAATTCGGTCACTCCTTTCTTTTGTGCTCTCATTGTAGCACAGAGGATGTAAAATCCCTGTTAAGAACGAAAACTTAACAAAAACTTTATGTCTGAGCGATATAATTAAATTATCAAAGAAATATGAAAACATAACAAGGAGAGTTTCTATGCGTATTTTAGTAATTGAAGACGAGCGTGCGCTGTGCGAGACAATTGTTCGCAGCCTTAAAAGATTGGCATACAGCGTTGATTTTTGCTATGACGGAAACAAAGCAAATGAGTTGCTCGGAATGGAAAAGTACGATCTTGTTTTACTTGATCTGAATTTACCCGGTGCAGACGGGATGACGGTACTGCGAACTCTGCGACAAACCGACAGAGATACCGGAGTGTTAATTCTTTCGGCACGCTGTGAGGTTGCCGATAAGGTGGAAGGACTGGATGCCGGAGCAAACGATTACCTGACAAAGCCTTTTCATTTGGAGGAGCTTGAGGCAAGAATACGCAGTCTGACTCGCCGTCGGTTTACACAAAACAATGTTGTTTTGAACTGTGGAAAGGTTGCTTTTGACACCAAAGCCCGTGTTGCTGTTGCTGACGGTCAGGAGCTGTCACTTACCCGAAAAGAAATCGGAATACTTGAATATTTACTTCTTAATCAAGGTCGCCCCGTCAGTCAGGAAGAACTGCTTGACCATGTTTGGGATAACAGTGTTGACAATTTCAGCAATTCAATAAGAGTACATATTTCTGCATTACGAAAGAAACTGCGTGCGGCACTCGGCTATGACCCGATTCGCAATCGCATTGGTGAAGGATATGTTATGGAGGAAGAAAAAGTATGAAAAAGCTATCCTTGCAATGGCGCATAACTCTGATGACAGCACTTCTTATCGGAGCCACCTGCATTTTTATGAATGTTCTTATCGGCTATTCCGGCAGTCATTACATGGATTCCATAGGCTCTTATGTTACAGGTTACGGTGATACGGACAAAGGAGAACCTGACTTTTTCGATCCCGAACACGAAAAGCTTGATCGTGAATTGACTATCGTAATTAACGGAGCACAGGAATCCTTTATCGCTACCAATTGGTATATTACAGCGGCGGCAACATTGTTAGGCGGTGTGCTTGCGTATTTTTTAAGCGGGCATGCACTGAAGCCTCTGCGTACTTTTACCGCTCGGGTTGAAAAGGTTCAACCTAACAATTTGACGGATATGAAGATAACCGAAGATGTTCCGCCTGAACTTAGACAGTTTGTCAAGTCGTTCAATCGGATGCTTGACCGTCTTGATGAGGGATTTACTGCTCAACGACAGTTCACGGGAAATGCCGCACACGAGTTGCGTACGCCGCTTTCGCTTATGCAGGCACAGCTTGAACTTTTTTCGGCAGAGCATCCCGAGGTATCCCCGGAAACTGCGGAGTTTCTCCGATTGTTGCGTGAGCAGACCGAACGAATGACACAAATGACAAAAACCCTGTTGGAAATGAGCGAGCTGCGGACAGTATCGTGTGCTGACCGCATAGAGATAGGTCCTATGGTAGAAGAGATTTTCACTGACCTTGCACCCCTTGCAGAGAAGAACAATGTTACACTTGAAAGCACGGGCGATGCTGTTATGACAGGCAGTGACACGCTGATTTATCGTTTGTTATATAATCTGACCGAAAACGCTATACGCTACAACCGTTTTGACGGTACAGTGAATATTACCGTAACGCACAAAGATAATCAGCTTGTTATTACGGTTGCGGATACTGGCTACGGCATCCCCGAACAATACAGAGAAAGTATTTTTCAGCCCTTCTTTCGTGTGGATAAATCCCGAAGCAGAGAATACGGCGGAGTTGGATTGGGACTTTCTTTGGTGTGGGAAATCGTTGCACTGCACAATGGTAAAGTTCGTGTGGAAGAGAGTTCGGAAAAGGGTACTGCTATAGCAGTAAAGTTCCCTACAGATGCGATAAAAATTTAATATTTTGCGATTTTTTATTAGTTAATTGTTGAAATTGCCGTAGCTCTGTGCTATACTATAATTAATTAATCGATTAGTTATCAAAAGGAAGCGAACATTATGAGAACAACAGAGGAACAGCACAACGAGCGTAAGAGGGAAATGATGGAAAAATGCTTTGAATGCTATGCTGAAAATGGATTGACCGGTACGGGCATCAAGGCTTTGGCGGCAGCGTGTGGCTGTACAACGGGAAATCTGTATTCCTATTTCAACAGTGTGGATGAACTGATTATTGAATCAACTGCATACTGTATGGAAAAGGTCGAGGATGATTTTATGGAAAAAGCTCCCACCGACCCGAAGGATGTTGTACGATTTGTGAAAGAGATTCCGTATTGGACCGCAAAGAAGCACGGCAAGAAATATCGGCTGATGTATCAGGTCTATACCCATCCGAAATATATTGAGCACGGCAAGAAATTCTTTGAGGGGGTAAATGAGCGCTATACCGAGTATGCCAAGCGGCTTGAGCCGAAAATCGGCATTCCGTACACGGTGATTACACCGCTGATTTTTATATTTGTCCGTGCCTGTGTACATTATGCTATGTTTGAGGATGAATATTATTTAAAAACCCAAATGGAGGTCCTAAAACAGGGTGTTGCCCTGTTTGCAGATAAATACCGTTCACAATATTTGAGAGGAGGCAATGACAAATGAAAAAACGAATCTATGGTATTACTACCGCACTCTGTCTTGTGCTTTGCATCATACTTTGCATTGCGTTTGCTGCCGTATGCAGCAAGGCGGAAAATAGCAAAACCCTGTTGCCGGAGGTACGAAACAACGGCACAGCAATCCAATGGAGAGATACCGCCGAAGAGGAATGGCACGATCTTGTAGCTGTTAACACGCTCAGAGGTACTGACGGTAAAAATGGTCTTGACGGTAAAAACGGTCTTGACGGCAAAGACGGTACTGACGGAAAAGACGGTGCTGACGGAAAGAACGGTCTTAACGGTAAAAACGGCATTGACGGAAAAAACGGCATTGACGGCAAAGACGGCACTGACGGAAAAAACGGCATTGACGGAAAAGACGGTACTAACGGCAAAAACGGCATTGACGGAAAAAACGGCATTGACGGAAAAAACGGTGTTGACGGCAAAAACGGTCTTAACGGTAAAGACGGTGCTGACGGAAAAAACGGCACTAACGGTAAAGACGGCATTGACGGAAAGAACGGTCTTGACGGAAAAGACGGTACTAACGGAATAAACGGTACTGACGGCAAAAACGGCACTAACGGTAAAGACGGCATTGACGGTAAAGATGGTACTGACGGTAAAGACGGTGCTGACGGCAAAAACGGTCTTGACGGAAAAAACATAGAGGTACAAAGAACAACAGAATATATACAGTGGCGCTATGAGGGAGAAGACTGGCAAAACCTTGTTGCTATTTCTGATATAAAGGGACCTACAGGGCAGAACGGTAAGGACGGAGTAAACGGAAAAACACCGGAGTTCCGTGTAAATGAAAACAATCTTCAATGGCGTTATGTCGACGATGAAATATGGCTTAACCTTTACGATCTTTCAAATTTGAAAGGTCTTGACGGAAAAGACGGAATCGACGGAAAGAACGGTGTCGATGGTATTGACGGCAAAAACGGTGATACGCCGTTCATCGGTGAAAACGGCAACTGGTGGCTCGGAGTGACCGACATTGGCGTAAAAGCCGCAGGCGTTGACGGTGAAAAAGGCGACAAGGGAGATAAAGGAGATGCCGGACAGAACGGTAAAGACGGAGCAAACGGAAAAACACCGGAGTTCCGTGTAAATGAAAATAATCTGCAGTGGCGTTATGTCGGCGATGAAACATGGCTTAACCTTTACGATCTTTCAATTTTGAAAGGTCTGGACGGCGCAGACGGTAAGGATGGTATAAACGGCAAAGACGGTGTCGACGGTAAAGACGGTGCTGACGGTAAGGACGGAACAAACGGACAAAACGGCACTGACGGCAAAGACGGCAATACCCCGTTCATCGGCGAAAACGGCAACTGGTGGATAGGAACAACCGATACGGGAGTGAAAGCCACAGGAGTTGACGGTGAAAAAGGAGACAAAGGAGACACCGGTGAAAAAGGCGAAAAGGGTGACAAGGGAGATAAAGGCGACAAAGGTGATGCAGGTCAGAACGGCAGCTGTTCGGGATATTTTTACGGAGAGGCAAACGCTCCGAGGACAGTACTGAATAACAGTCGTGTCAATATTTCTGCCTACGAAAAAATAAACAAGGGCGGCTTGATTTCATCCTACAGAAATAATATTACCCTCAAAAAAGGACATATTTACAATGTCTGCTTAAGCGGTTCTCTCGAAGTTGGTTCAAACGAATTTAACAACAGCGGCAATTACTCTATTCAGATGACAGACGGTTATGATGACGATCTGTGCAGGGAGCTTACACGAATAAAAAGGGACGGGGCAAAAATACCGTATACCAATGATCAACATTCCTTTAATTTCAACAGAATGTATGATGCGTCAAATAAAGACATTACATTGCAGTTGTGGTTTGAAAATTCGGCATACAATACTTATCTCGGTGGCTTTAGAGGCACTATTACAATAACCGCTCTTGATTAAAATTATATAACGGAGGTGGCGAAAAATGAAAAAACGAATACTTAGTATCCTGCTGACTTTATGCATGACGCTTTGCCTTACGCCGATAAGCGTATTCGCCGAGGAGGTTGGGACAGAGGGCTCTGCTGCGATACAGCTTGGTGCAGATGCACTAAGTGTGTTAAGTAAAAATGTAAACACAGCGACCGCACCGACTGTGTATTTCGGGCAAAACCATGAAAATAATCCCGCTGCATGGCGAGTTATCGGCTATGACGGAAGCGGTGTTACAAGCTCAAAGGGGGATATTACCCTGCTTGCGGCAGGCGCTATGGGGGTTATACCATTTGTCGATACCATATTAAACAACGAATACGCACCGAGTAATTTGAAAGCCACAATAGATGCGCTTGCGGAAAAGCTGACGACAGAAGAAAATGCTGCCGTAAAGAAACGGACGCTGACAAGCGGAAGTTACGACGGAGAGAATACCGACTGTGTAGCGGGAGGGCAGGTGGATAACGCTGTATTCTGGCCACTTTCCGCAAAAGAGGCTATTGCTGTAAACAACGATCTGCGTGCCTTGAATCCTGCACATCCGAATTGGGTGGATAGCGGTTGGTGGCTGCGCTCCCCCGGCTCCGATAAATATCGTCTCGCCGTCGTGCGTAGTGAGGGTTCTGTCCAATACTCTGGGTTCTCTGTCCTCATTTTCAATAATCATCGGACTGTTCGTCCCGCTTTTAACTTAAATCTGAACTCTGTCCTTTTTGCATCTGCCGCCGTGGGCGGAAAGCCTGACGGAGGGCTGACCCCGATTCCCGAATACAGCGGAAACGAGTGGAAGCTGACGCTTTTAGATAGTAGACGCAATTTTGCCGTAACGGAAAAAACTGTCAGCGCCGTCCCCGACGATACCGTTACGCTGAATTACAAAGGGGCGACCAGAGGGAAAAATGAATATATCTCTGTCATCCTGGCGGATAACAACGGCGCACAGTATTACGGCAGAGTAGCACAACCTACTGCCAAAAGCGGAACGGTTGAAATCAAAATCCCGTCTGACATTGCACCGGGCGACTATACCATGAAGGTATTCAGCGAGCAGTATAACGGTGACTGCAAGACCGACCTTGCAAGTGCTTTTGCGGATGTCACGCTGACGGTGGAAAGCCAGCCTGACGAGCAGTTTACCCTCGCCCCCGGCGGCAGATACTATTTTGACCTTTCGGCAATGAATATTTCGGGAACGGTAAACAGCAATCTGCCTGACAGCACACTTCATTATGTGCCTTTTACCTATGCAGGCACGGTCAACGCTTATAAGCTCACATCGGAAATGGCAACCACCGAGGAGTATGCTCAGAAGAATAAATATCCCCACAGCCTATTCATTGCGGACTATGTCGTAACGCATACGGTAAGCTGGGATGACTTAAATACGAAAAGTCTGATTTTCGGCAAAGATTATGCCAGCGGCGGCGTGGACTATACCCTGCGCGCACCGTCTGTGGGAAGTAACTTTATAGGTTTGGGCAATTCCGAACGCGGCGTGCCCCAAAGCAACGAATGGGACACGATGCTGAATAAGAACAGCGGATATATCCAAAACGGGAATGATATGTATTTGTATTTGTGGGGACAGGATACTGTTTCTCGCAACGCGTCGCGCCGTGCGATTCGCGGGTGCGCTTCGGCCCGCTTCTGGATCAACTGCGATGCTACGTACTCCGACCCGAGCGTCGGTTTCCGCCCCGTGCTTGAAATCCTGAACCCTGACACACTGGGTTCTGACGGACTGAAGGTCGTTACCCTTGACCTTGGCGGCGGAACGCTCGGCGGCAGCTCCGAGGATATTCAAATCATTGTGAAAAACGGCGAGAGCTTTACTGCACCCTCTGCCGAGGGACTGCCCCGCCCGGACGGCATTTCGGAAGACGCGCAGCTGTATTGGACGGATGAAAATGGGAACTGCTATAAACCCGGCGATACCGTACCTGCCGATGTTTCCATGCTTTCGATCACTGGCGACTATGAGGTGATTTACCTCCCCGGCACATACGGCACCGGCAGTGCGGTGACGGATATGAAACCCCACAACAATATTCTTACCCTGCGCGGCGCTTTGTTCACCCGCGCGGGCTACACGCAAGTAGGCTGGTCAACCGTTGACGGCGGCGAAAAGGTGTATGGCTTTGAAGATATTTATACCAAAAACGAGGCGCTGACGCTCTATCCCGTGTGGAATACGAATAAATACACAATAACCTTTGATACCAACGGCGGAAGTGAAATTGCACCAATTACACAGGACTACGGTACAGAAATTACCGCCACTGACAATCCGACAAGAAAAGGTTATACCTTTAAGGGCTGGGATAAGGAAATCCCCGAAACCATGCCTGCCGAAAACATTACAATCACGGCACGGTGGAGAGATACCGAAAAGCCGACGGGCGAAATTATCATAGGCACGAATAAATGGAATGAATTCTTAAACGAGCTTACCTTTGGCATATTCTTTAAGGATACACAGGAGGTAACTATAAATGCCGTTGATAACAGCGGAGTTGTGTTTGTATCCTATTTGGTAACAGATAAGGAGCTATCCGAGGCTGAACTGAACTCTCTTGTATTCCGTGCATATGAAGAACCGTTTTGCATAGAACCCAACGGAGAATATATTATTTATGTAATGCTTGTTGATGAAAATATTAACATAACATACCTTCGCTCCGACCGTATAACGCTTGATAATATTCAGCCTGTAATCAGCGGTATTGAGAACGGCAAGACCTATTGTGAGGCACAAACCGTTACTGTTGATGAGAAGTATGTTGATACCGTTACCGTAAACGGCACGGCGGTTACGCTTGATGCAGACGGTGGTTTTGTTCTCCCTCCGACAAACGGCGAGCAGAAGATAGTTGTCACCGACAAAGCGGGCAATAATGCAGAGATGACCGTAACAGTCAACAACGGTCATACCTTTGGCAAATGGGTATCTGACAATGACGGTAAGCATACCCGAAAATGTACCGTGGACGGATGCGATGCGTTTGAAACCGAAAATTGCTCAGGCGGCAATGCCACCTGTACCGAAAAGGCGGTATGTGATGTCTGCGGTAAAGCCTACGGAGAACTTGACGGAACAAACCACAAGGGCGGTGTACAGGAGTGGACTACAAGAACCGCTTTTGTTCACGAACAAAAATGGAACTGCTGTGGCGCTGTGATTGTGGCAAGTGAAGCACATGAGTGGAAAGACGGTGTGTGCCGAGAATGCGGATATGTATGTCTGCATAATGACGCAGATAAAAACCATATCTGTGATTACTGCGAAAAGACAATCTCTGAGCATGAAGATAAGGATAAAAACCATATCTGCGATTACTGCGAAAAGACAATCTCTGCTCATGAAGATGCGCCAACCAAAGAAATCAAAAAGGCTGACACCGTAACGGCTAAATTGCCTGATGATTCAAAGTCCCCTCAGACAGGCGACAACAGCAACCTTATTTTGTGGATTGCATTGCTGATTATCAGCGGCGGCGTTATGAAAGGAGTAACGGCATTCGGTAAGAGTAAAAAACATTCTGCCAAAATTAAAGATAAGTAATATTTTACGCTCTGTCATGGAAATATAGTGAATACGGCACAGTAGGTATAGAAACCGCTGTGCCGTATTTCTTTCAGTGCGACTGCTTTTGAAAAACGGGCACTTTCTCGGCATCATACGATAAGCAAGACAAAGAATAAATCCGCAATCCGGAATTTAATGTCAATACTTCCGAAAATAGGCAGACAAGTTTGTTGATAAGTTCGTATAGTTGCATTTGTTTTTATTTATGATACAATTAAAAGGAATAAACTTAACAGATTCTTATGCAGGTGAAATTCTGAAAATATGCCGATAGCCTTGTACGGAAAAGTAAAATTGTTTCAACCTGCCATTGCACTTTTGTTATTTTTTCTTATATCTCTTTTATAATAAATCAAAATGTGATACAATATGACTGATAATCTGAAAACGGAGTTGATTAAATGAATTTCATCAACAGAAATGAAATTGCAAACGGTGTTTACTTTACAAACATTAAGGACAGCCGTTTTAAAACTATGAAAATCAGCGTGAATATTGTTGTTCCGCTTTCTGTCGAAACAGCGTCGGAGAATGCACTTGTGGGCGGATTGCTCGTTCGCTCCTGCAAAAAATATCCCGATTTTACTGTTCTCAGCAAAAAACTCAGTTCACTTTACGGTGCGGATCTCACTTCATCGCTTTCAAAACTGGGTGAAAGTCAGGTGCTTAAAATTTCCGTTTCGGGTCTTGATGACAGATATTCTCTTGATGATGTCAGCATTGCCAAAGAGCTTTCGGAGCTTTTGTGCAGCGTAATTTTTGAGCCGAATGTCAAGAACAACGCTTTTATTGAGAGCGAACTTGAACAGGAACGCAGACAGCTTCTTGATGTGATTGATTCGGAATTCAACGAAAAGCGAATCTATGCAATGGGACAGCTTGTAAAGCATATGTGCAAAGATGAAGTTTTCGGAATCAAGCGTTACGGCACTGCCGAAAAAATCAAGGCCGCAACTGCTTTATCTCTCTACAAAGCATGGCAAAATCTTCTCAAAACAGCAAAATTTGAGATTCTCTACATTGGCGACAGCCCTGCCGATAAGGCAAAGGAAGTCTTTACAAAGGCATTTGCAAATGTCGAAAGAAATGTTGTGACTTCATCAACAAATGTTGTCAAAACTGTTTCCGAAGAAAAACATATTACAGAGGAAATGGAGCTTTCGCAGTCAAAGCTTGTTATGGGCTTTAGAACACAGATTTCCGCAGGAGATGACGAGGCGGTTGCCGAAAGACTTATGTGTGCTGTTCTCGGCGGTACTGCAAGCTCAAAACTCTTTAATAATGTCCGTGAAAAACAGAGCCTTTGCTATTACTGTTCATCTGCTTACGATTCAATCAAGGGCATAATGTACATCAACAGCGGTGTTGAGGGCGAAAACCTTGAAAAAGCCGAAAAGGGAATTCTCAAAGAAATTGAGGATATGAAAAACGGCGAAATCACAGATTTTGAAATTGAGGCAACAAAACTTGCCATTGTCAATTCATTCAAGTCAAGCAGTGACAGCGTAAGCGGTATTGAAAGCTGGTACACAGGAAGAATCTTTAACGGTGACCTTAAAACTGTTGAAGAGGTTTCTGCCGAAGTTAATGCCGTTACAAAAGAGCAGATTGTAAATGCTGCAAACAAGCTCTTGCTTGACACAGTTTATGTTCTCAAAAATAAGTAAGGGAGGCGGACAGAATGAATATTACAGAAATCAAATCAGAAATAGCAGGCGACAGCTATTATAAAGTTGAACACCCATCGGGACTTACAATTTTTGTTTATCCAAAAGAGGGTTACACTTCTTCATATGCAATTTTCGGTACTCGTTACGGAAGTATCAACACAAAGTTTTCCGTAAACGGCGGCGACATAATCACAGTTCCCGACGGTATCGCCCATTACCTTGAACACAAGCTTTTTGAAAGCGAAGAGGGCGATGCATTCGTAAGATACGCTAAAACAGGTGCTAACGCAAACGCTTACACAAGTTTTGAAAAAACCTGCTATCTTTTCTCATGCACAGACAAATTCGATGAAAGCCTTGAAATTCTTCTTGATTTTGTTCAAGACCCATACTTTACAGCTCAGACAGTTGCAAAGGAGCAGGGCATTATCGGTCAGGAAATCAAAATGTATGACGATTCTCCCGACTGGCGAGTAATGTTCAATATGCTTGAGGGTATGTATCACAATCATCCTGTAAAGATTGACATTGCAGGTACGGTTGAAACAATCGCAGAAATCACAGCCGAAAAGCTCTATGAAGTATACAATGTGTTCTATAACCTTAATAATATGGTTCTCTGCGTTGCCGGTAATGTAACGGTTGACGGTGTACTTAAAGTTGCCGACAAAATGCTTAAACCTTGCGAGAAAAAGGAAATCAAAAACTATTTTGAAACAGAACCTTACGAAATCAAAGAACCTTATGTTGAGCAGACTTTTCCTGTATCAATGCCATTGTTCAATCTCGGTTTCAAGGAAAAGGCAGACAAGCCTCTTAATGAAAAACAGCTCGCCTGCACAGATATTCTGCTTTCTGCACTTGCTTCAAACACAAGCACACTCTATAGAAATCTTATGGATTCAAACCTCATCAATTCAAGTTTTTCTTATGAACTTTTTGAGGGCCCGGGTTATTGTTCGGTAATTTTCGGCGGCGAATCAAGAGCGCCGAAGCAGGCGGCTGAAATGATTAAACAGTATATTTCCGAGGTTAAGAAAAACGGCATTGATAAAGAGGACTTTGAAATTGCAAGAAAGTCAGTTTACGGCGATTCGGTTTCATCTCTTAACTCAGTAAGTGCAATTTCAAATTCAATCATCGACTATGAAATGCAGGGTAATGAAATTTTCACTTATATTGACGCGGTTGCAAATGCAAAGCTTGAGGATATCAACGCAAGGCTTGCCGAGATGCTCGATGTCAATAACTGTACATTATCTGTTGTAAAACAGCCTGAAGAGGTGTAATTATGCCTTATCATGTACAGTTTCCCGGATTTGGCTGGGAATTTGATATTAACCCGATTGCATTTTCAATCGGTGATTACAAGGTCTATTGGTACGGAATAATCATCGCCTGCGGACTTCTGCTTGCCGTACTGTATGCGTGGAAAAGTTCACCGCGCTACAAGGTTGACGGTTCAAAGCTTATCAACTGCATTTTCGCAGGAATAATAACGGGAATTATCGGTGCAAGACTCTATTTCTGTTTCTTCAAATGGGACTACTACGGACAACACCCGATTGAAATTCTCTACATCAATAACGGCGGACTTGCCATTTACGGCGGAATTATCGGTGCGTTGCTCGGCGGCTTGACCGTTGCCAAAATACAAAAAATGGAGATTATGCCTGTTCTTGACATTGCAATGGTCGGTTTTCTTATCGGACAGGGAATAGGCAGATGGGGCAACTTTATGAATCAGGAGGCATACGGCGCTCCCACGGATTTGCCGTGGAGAATGCTGAGCGAGGGAACAGACAACATAGGGGTTCACCCGTGCTTCTTCTATGAATCAATGTGGTGTCTGCTCGGATTTGTACTTCTTCATTTCTACGGAAAATACAAGCAGAAATATTCGGGACAGATTTTCTTTATGTACCTTGTGTGGTACGGATTTGAAAGAACAATTGTTGAAGGACTCAGAACAGACAGCCTTTATCTTCCATTCCAAATTTTCGGAGCAGACATAAGGGTGTCGCAGGTTCTTTCGGCAGTAATTTTTATAACAGGTATTGTATTCTTAATTATCAACAGAAAAAAGGAGGATTCTTTCTATGCAGATTATCGACGGAAAAAAGGTATCGGCACAGGTAAAAGAAGAAGTAAAGAGGCAGACGCTTGAGTTGAAAGAAACTCACGGAATAACTCCGGGTCTTGCGGTAGTAATCGTAGGTGACGACCCTGCGTCAAGAGTATATGTAAACAACAAGAAAAAGGCTTGTGAGTTTGTAGGCTTTAAGTCGGAGGAGTATGCACTCCCTGCCGAAACAACACAGGAAGAACTTCTTGATTTGGTCAAAACTCTTAACAATAAAAAAGACATTAACGGAATTCTTGTTCAGCTTCCGTTGCCGAAACATCTTGATGACAAGGCTGTTATTGAGGCAATCAGCCCGCTTAAAGATGTTGACGCATTCCATGCCGTAAATGTCGGCAAAATTATGCTCGGTGAGTATGATTTTCTTCCGTGCACGCCTGCAGGCGTAATGGAGATGCTCCATTCCTACAACATTGAAGTAAGCGGTAAAAACTGCGTTGTAATCGGCAGAAGTAATATCGTAGGCAAGCCTATGGCAATGCTTTTGCTCCACGAAAACGGTACAGTAACAATCTGTCACAGCAGAACAAAGAATCTTGCGGAAATCTGTTCACAGGCTGATATCCTCGTAGCCGCAGTCGGCAGACCAAAGTTTGTAACCGCCGATATGGTAAAAGAGGGTGCGGTTGTAATTGATGTCGGTATGGACAGAGATGAAAACGGCAAGCTCTGCGGTGATGTTGACTTTGAAAATGTCAAGGATAAATGCTCGTTTATCACACCTGTACCGGGGGGCGTAGGTCCTATGACAATTTCAACTCTTATGAAAAATACTCTCAAGGCTTGCAAAATTCAGAACAATCTTTAATATGCTTAAAAAATATCGGGAAAATTGTTGACAAGAATTTTCCTTTATGGTATAGTATATAAGCCGCATATTGTGGGTTTTAAGTGATTCGTTCCACCTGCACATAGCGAGCCCAATGTAAAGGATGGTACTAAAATGTACGCAGTTATTCAGACAGGCGGCAAGCAGTACAAGGTAACTAACGATGAGGTTATCTTCATCGAGAAGCTTGACGCAGAAGCAAACGACACAGTAACATTTGATGTTGTAGCAGTCGGCACAGACGACGGCATCAAGGTTGGCACACCGCTCGTTGAGGGTGCTAAGGTTACAGGTGAAGTTGTAAAGAACGGTAAAGGCAAAAAAATCAGAGTTTGCACTTACAAGCCTAAGAAGGGCGAAAAGAGAGCAAAGGGTCACAGACAGCCTTACACACAGGTTAAGATTACTTCAATCGAAGCCTGAAAATGACTACGGTAACATTTTTTAAATCAGATGATATAATTTGCGGTTTTGAAATATCGGGTCACTCCGACTTTGCCGAAGAGGGCAGCGATATTGTATGTGCGGCAATCAGTTCTGCCGCATATATGACTGCAAACACAATCACCGAGGTTTTGCATATCAATGCTCAGGTTACCGAGGATGACGGACTTATGAAAGTAAGAATGTCACCGAATGACGCTTTAAAGGCTTGTGACATACTCTCAGGCTTAAAGCTTCACTTAACTGCTCTTTCGGAGCAGTACAAAAATCATATTAAAGTTAAATTTTCGGAGGTGTAAGGTAATGCTTAAAATAAACATTCAGTTATTCGCTCATAAAAAAGGTATGGGTTCTACAAAGAACGGCCGTGACAGTGAATCAAAGCGTCTTGGCGTTAAGCGTGCAGACGGCCAGAAGGTTCTCGCAGGCAACATCCTTGTAAAGCAGAGAGGCACACATATTCACCCTGGTGAAAATGTAGGCAGAGGCTCTGACGATACACTGTTCGCAAAGATTGACGGTGTTGTAAGATTTGAGCGTGTCGGCAAAGACAGAAAGCGTGCAAGCGTTTATCCTGTTGAGCAGTAATCTCAAAATTTATGAGGGTGGATTTTATATCCACCCTTATTTTTTACATTTCTGTTTATAATAATAACAAAATAAGTCTGAAAATCTTTACATTTGTACTGATAATTTTTGAACAGCAAAACTGTTACGGAGAAAAATATGTTTGTAGATACAGCGAAAATTAAAATAAAAGCAGGTGACGGCGGTGACGGTGCCGTTTCGTTTCACCGTGAAAAATATGTAGCGGCAGGCGGTCCTGACGGCGGTGACGGCGGCAGAGGCGGCAACATTGTTTTTGTTGCCGATTCCAACCTTTCAACACTTGCCGATTTCCGTTATAAAAGAAAATATGCCGCAAAAAAAGGCGAAAACGGCAGAGGCGGCAGATGCCGTGGTAAAAATGCCGAGGACCTTGTTATCCGTGTTCCTGTCGGAACTGTTGTAAAAGAGGAGAACAGCGGAAGAATCCTTGCCGATGTTTCGGGTGATGAACCCTACATTGTTGCAAAAGGCGGCAAGGGCGGTTGGGGTAATCCACATTTTGCAACTCCTGTCCGTCAGGTTCCCCGTTTTGCAAAACCGGGACTTCCGGGCGAAGAGTTTGATGTGGTTCTTGAACTCAAGCTTCTTGCCGATGTCGGTCTTGTAGGCTTCCCGAATGTCGGAAAAAGCACCCTTGTTTCTGTAGTTTCACAGGCAAAGCCTGAGATTGCGAACTACCACTTCACAACAATCACGCCCGTTCTCGGAGTTGTGTCAATGGGCGAGGGTTCGTCATTTGTTATGGCTGACATTCCCGGTCTTATCGAGGGTGCATGGCAGGGTACAGGTCTTGGACATCAGTTCCTCCGCCATGTTGAGCGTTGCCGTATGCTCGTTCACATTGTCGATGTTTCGGGCAGTGAGGGCAGAGATCCCAAGGAAGATTTCATAACAATCAACAATGAGCTTGCAAAGTTCAATCCCGAGCTTGCAGAGCGTCCTATGGTTGTTGCAGGCAACAAGTGCGATATGGCAACCGATGAGCAGATTGCGGATTTTAAAAAGTTTGTTGAAGATCAGGGTTACGATTTCTTCCCGATTATGGCGGCAATCCGTTATGATGTTGACCCGCTTCTCAAAAAGATTCAGGAAATGCTTTCAAACCTTCCTCCAATCACTCACTATGAGGCAGAGCCTGCTCCGATTGTGACCGTTGAAGATTTTGACGACCATTCTGTCACAATTAAGAATGTCAATGGAATCTATACCGTTGAGGCTGACTGGCTGTTGCAGGTTATGAAGGGCATCAATTTTGACGATTACGAAAGCCTTAACTACTTCCAAAAAGTTCTCATAAACGGCGGTGTAATTGACGCACTCCGCAAAAAGGGCTGTTCCGACGGCGACACTGTTTCGATTTATGAGCTTGAATTTGACTTTATGGATTGATATTGCATAATACGGAGTTAATATGGAAAACACATCTGTTCATTCATTAGCCGATGAAATTTCTCCGCTCACACTTGCCTTTGTGGGTGACGGTGTATATGACCTGCTTGTGCGTGAATACCTTGTTCGCAAGGCTAACCGCAGTGTCGGAGAACTCAATAAAATAAAAGTTTCGCTTGTAAACTGCAAAAGTCAGGCTGAATTTGCAAAAATTCTTATGCCGACTTTAACCGAAAAGGAGCTTGCCGTTTATAAGCGTGGCAGAAATGCCGCCCCGAAATGCACTCCAAAAAACGGTTCTGTTGCCGATTATCACAGTGCAACAGGACTTGAAGCACTTTTCGGATACTTGCAGATTAATAAAGAATTTGACAGAATAAATCAGCTTTTTGAAATAATTATACATACTCGTTTCGGGGAGTGATTTTATGCAAACGAATTTAAAACCGAATTCCTGTCTTGCAAAGGCAGGAACACTATTTTTTGATTATCTTGTAATTTTCGCCGGAGCAGTTCTTTACGGCACATCGGTAGCAATGTTTACATCACCGAATAATGTTGCACCCGGTGGACTTACCGGTGTGGCAACAATGCTCAACTATATGTTCTCGTTGCCAATAGGTATTATGATTTTTGTAATGAACATTCCGCTTTTCATCTGGGGATTTATCGAAAACGGAAAAGGCTTTCTGACAAGAACCCTTGTTGCAACGGCACTTGTTTCGGTTATGATTGATGTTCTTACGCCGATTTTGCCCGCATACACAGGTGACACAATCCTTGCGGCAGGCTTTGGCGGAGTTCTGAACGGTCTCGGACTCGGTCTTATCTTCTACCGAGGCGGTTCAACGGGCGGAACAGACATCATCGCCCTCAATCTTCACAAGCATTTTCCGTTCATTTCAACGGGTACAATAATTCTTGTGTCCGATATTCTCGTTCTTTTAATGGTATTCTTTGTATATCACAGCATTGAAAATGTGCTTTATGCTTTGCTTGTAATTTTTATCAGCATAAAAGTAATTGATGCGGTGAGCTACGGTACTTCACGAGGTAACGGCAAATTGATGTTTGTTGTGTCCGACAAGTACGAAGAAGTCAGTATGGATATTATGAAGAACCTCAAGCGTGGAGTCACATATCTTGACGGCGAGGGCGCATACAGTGGTAAAGAAAAAAAGGTTATTATGTGCGCAGTCCGTCCGCAGGAAGTTTACAAAATCACTTCGGGAATCAAAAATGTTGACCCGAATGCCTTTATTATTGTAACAACAGCAGGTGCAATAAAGGGCAGAGGTTTTGTTAAAATAGATAACAACTGAAAGCTGTTCCGCATCGGCTGTCAGTTGACGCCCGTTTTGATAAAAATTATGCGTTCAATTGCAGCGGTGCTGTAAAAACAGCCAGACAAAAACAAAAGGCACATAACCGAAAACAGTGACGGTTATGTGCCTTTTGCGGTTTATTTATCCTTATTGTAGCTGAATTATTTCTTTATCCAAAACCCTTATGGGGTTTATTTTTAACAAAAAAACATCAGCATACCTGAAATATACCGCAAAATAATTGCTTTTTAAGAATAATGAAAATGCACGATATATTGACAAAATCTACAAAAAACACACCGTAACTTGTGCATAACATAAAAATTTGTTGTGAAAACAGCAAAACTGAATGTAAAAATAAATATAAAACTATCACATTAAACAAATACAAAAAAATGTCGTGATTTTATTGAAAAAATCTCTGTCAAATGGTATAATCAACTATAAAGAATATGGGTTAGTGTTCACATTTTGACTGAAACAGGTCAAGGATACAATTTTCGGCTGAATTTTCGTTGTTTTTTGTAAATTAACATCAAAATCCCGTGGCTTTGCCGATTATGTTTCACCGTTGGTCAGGCGGTAAAGGTCGAATCCGAACCTAACCAAAACCAAAATATTCGGTTATGGAGGTAATAATTATGAAAACAAAAATTTCTCATTTAGGCAGAAGCTCTGTTTCCGTTATCCTTGCGGTAATGATGCTCCTGTCAACAATGCTTATCGGCACTGTTTCAACAGTTAATGCTGTAACAGGTACAGTTACAGTATATTTTAAAAATACTGTAAATTGGGATAATGTTTATGCGTATTTTTATGGTGGTTCATATTGGAACGATACCCAAGGTTCAGGCTCAATGAACATTGCCGGTGGTCCTATTAAAATGACCAAAGTTGATGGTACTGATGACATCTATTCTTGCACCTATACGGGAACTTATTCGCAGTACATATCTTTCACAAGAGATCCACAGTCTGGTTATAATAACTTTAATAATACTCAAGCTGTTTACAGAGGCGATTTTGATTCAAGCAAATCTCTTTTTACACCTGATACCACAAGTAGTAACACTTTAAACAATACTGTTTACTATAATAATGGAACCTGGTCAACCTATTCAGGCGGTTCAGGCGGTGGTTCGACAGAAGCTACATTCAATGGCGGTGACACATATTATTTGCAGCCAACTACGAATTATTGGAATAAGGATAGTGCTACATTTAAAATAACTTTATCACAGGGAGTTAATGGTTCTGCTGAAACTACCATAGATATGACTAAAGTAAGTGATTCTCCTTCTACTTATTGTGCAACTTTACCTGAAGGTTCGTGGAATGTTCTTACATTTAAGCGTATGAGTTCAAATGGAAATGATAAGTGGAATAGTGCGTCTACATCAGAAAATGGTGTTGGCAACCCTAATAATGGTCAAAACTGTTTTACTGAGACTAATTGGGACAACACAGGTACTTGGTCAACGTATTCCGCAACTGCCCCTGTAGCAGAAAGCGTAAAACTTACAGCTTTACCTGAAACTGTTACATCAGGTGGCAGTACAAAACTTACTGCAACTTTGACGAATAAAGCAACAGGTGTTGATAAAGTAACTTATACATTTAAAAATGCCGATGGTACAGTAGTAGGTACTTTAGAGAATACTGACAAAGATACTGCTTCTGTTGATGTAAATAATATTACATCTGATACTACATATACAGTCACAGTTTCAGCCACCGATTACAGCGATGTTTCAGATACTGCAAAAGTAACGGTCAAACAGCTTGAAAACTGGTATCTTATAGGTAGTGCGTTTGGTGGAATCTGGGATACTTCTTATAAACAATGTAAATTGGATTACGACTCGGCAACCGGTTTCTATTATCATAATACTACAGGGGCTGAAACGGGTGATGTTTATTTTAGGTTTCATGATGGTAACAACCAGTATTGTCCGGATAGTGATAAAAAAGTAATAGCATTAGCTGGTGAAAAACTTAAGATTACTAAATCGACTAACACTTATGCCTTTAAATACAGTAATACGGTTAGCAACTATAGAATATGGCTTGATTCATCCAATGCAAGTGATATAAAAGTATGGATAACTGATATTACAAAAAAATATAATATCAGCAATAATTCAGGCAAGGAATTAACCATTTCTCCAAGTCAGGCAAGTGCCGGCGAAACGGTTACTGTTAAAGCAACTCCTGGAACTGGCAAAGTTCTTGAATCAGTAACTGTTGAGGGTGCTGACAATAATCCGGTTACAACCACCGTAAGTGGCAACACCGCAACATTTACAATGCCTGATCATGATGTTACCGTAACAGATGTAACATTCCGTACCGCAAACACATACACAGTAAAATTCAGTTCAAGTGACGATAAATTCGGTACTGTTTCTGCAACGAACGGAACAAATCCACTCGCTTTCGGTGAAACAGTAACCGAGGGCGATGAAGTAACATTCACTGCAACTCAAAATCAAGGTTACACATTTACCGGCTGGACTGTAAACGGTGCACCAGCTTCTTCAACAACTAATCCGTATAAAATTACAGTCAACAGCAACACAACCGTAGTCGCTAACTTTAAAGTAGAAGATTCAGGTACAATCGTGAATGATATGTACTTTTTGTATGGTAGCAAGAACGACCCAACAAGTTGGGAAGGACAGCAGGGATATAATCAATCAGGATATGGAAAGTATAATGTTTATAAAAAAGACGGAAAATATATAGTAACTCTTAATAAAGAACATTATAAACAACTGTATTTTGCTTTTTCAACATCTAACTATTATAAGAATATGACACCAAAGGATAAACTTACCGGTGTAAATTCTGATAATCCTGTTGATTTAAGACTTGTCACCACCAGTAAAGAAAGTTTTAATGCAGATAATACCCAATATGTATTCGGTATGATGAGTATTGTAAGTGAAAATTCTGAATATATCGGAGATATAAAAATCATCTACGACCCGACTGCTAATACATATACGGTAAAAGCTACCAAAGATAGTGTTTCTGATACAACCGTAAATATTGTTGGTAAAGACGGTACGGTTCGAGAGGGTTATTACGGTAAGACAACATCTGCCTTGGGTGATACTGAACTTACAGTAACTTCAACGGACAACACTACTATTACTGTAACTGATTCATGTATTTTCGACGGTCATTCTCAGGGTGTTACTGCTAAGAAAGTTCCTTATGGCTCAACAGTAACCGTTAAAACCACAATTAACCCTGACGCAACCTTTGCAGGTCACAGTGGCAGTGATTACTATGTTAAGGGATTCAGTATCAACGGTTTTACAGGCGGAGTACTTACACAGCAAGCCGGCAATTCACATGAAGGCGATGTGTATGAATACACCTTTACTGTAAAAGAAGATGTTTATGCTGATGTATCAACGATTGAAATTACTCCTATATATTTTCTTAAGGATGATTCTAACTGCATTACATTCTATGTAGAAAACTTTATGGACGCTAAGGCTAAATGGGGTGACACAATCGCATGTTATGCCTATTACAATTCCGATCATGCTCTTGGCGATTATCCGGGACAGCCGATGGTCAATGCAGAAGGTAGTATATATATGCAGATTCCAAAGTACATAGGTACTGATACAACTAATGTTGTTAAAGGTATTACCCTCAATAACTATGTATGGGATTTTGTTCATGTATCAGGTGGAAATGATGTCAGAAAATCAAAGAACTGCCAGACATATGACTATGATGACTTTAAATATCTTGCAAATATGTCACAGGTAAATAGCAGTGATTCTGCCTCTGATATTAAGAATATCGTATATCGTTTTAAGTATCATACTTATAATAATACTTCGGCTGAAGCCGGTAATGTTCCGAATGATACATTGACAGGAACAACAGTTGATAATACTAAATATGAAGTGTTTGTCGATTATTACGATAAACCGACAGATATATTTGGTACAATTATTAATGGTAATGATGCGGTAACAGTTGATACAGTAAAAACTCAATCAGAATATTTAACAATTGTTTCTGATGGTTATGTTAACTATTACAAAGATACTGCGAAATACCTCGGTCAATATGCTACAAAGTGGTATATTTACAATAAAACAGGTCAAAAAGTCGCAGCACTTCCTCCGTCAGCACTTTTGTATGGTCTTACAAAATCTTCAAGTGAACTAGAAAATCTTGTTAAGCAGGATACAGCTCCGTCAGATTTTATGAGTGATTCCGGTGCAAACACAGATCTTATTTCCGGTTATTGGGCTTCATTTAAATCGCTGTATAGAGATTATGCAGGTGAGTATGCTATAATTAACTATGAGTCATCTATCCATTCAAGTGGCAGAGATGGTGCTGAAGATCAACCGGGTGAGCGTTGCGACGGTCGTTGGTACTATTCAGTTGATAATGCTAAAATTACAGGTGATATCAAAATTGAATATGCTGATACCCTCGACAGCTTTACTACAATGACAGGTGTTAAGACAGATACATTTATTGAGGGCACAGCTACAGGTACAAATACAGCTGCAGAAGCTTACTTTACTTCACCTGTTGATCAATCTGATGCTAGGCTGACTCATGTGGAAACAACCTCTGATAACTCTGAGAACTTTAAGTTTACAGTTGGTGCAATAAGTTCAACAACAAGCGGTTACACTTTCGTTGGTTGGTATCGTTTGATTGATGATACTTATAAGGCTGTTAATGACCCGTCTGAACTTAACAAGACTACAGGACAGGTAGCTCGAAATGCTAATGTTGTTTTGGTTGCTCGTTATATCAAGACTCCGGGCGGTTCAATGACCTTCCACCATTCATTGTACAAGGGAGAAAATGCAGGCGGCGGTAAAGCCACTACCGAAATTCAGGTTGTTGTAAAATCAAGTGATGGTAGTAAAGAGTACTACAATTCAGGTAGAATTGATTCTACTGCTTCAATTGATCAAAAAACTATTAGTAAGATAGTTACTGATCAGCAAGATGCTAAAATTACTGTTACTCTTTACACAACAACAAAGAACCTTTATAATTTTAATGGTTACTATTCTGCTGAAAACACAACAGATATAACTGCTTTTGCTCCTGATACTGGTTTTACAACAACAGTTAGCGGAGACAGAACAAATGGTCGTGTAACTGAATCAGTATATACGTTCTCGTTTAATGAATACTATAATAGGTATGCAAACATTCTTACTGCTGCTGATGCGGGAACAGTATATTATAATTTCTATTCTGACATTACTTCTATTAAAGTACCGTATAAGGTTCAGTTCTCTTACAAAGACAGAATGGAAAAACAAAAGTATTACAACAAGGCTGGTTATGTTGATCCCGAAAAAACTTCATCATACACAATTGTTGAGGATGGTAATGATGTAAAGGTAACTCTTACAGATAGCTTTATCCTTACTCTTGCACCGTATGAGTCAAACTTTACAAAGAATCTTACTTGGAATAAGACTCCTGTTAGTAATACCGCTTTTGATTCATCAGTTACTAACTCAATAGCGTCAGCTGTTGTTAGTTCAACTCAGTCACCCAGAACAATCCACCTTAATATTTATAAAGACAGTGAGGGTAAACCTACTCCGCTTATAAATAATGATGGTGTTTTTAAGCTTTACGAAAAAGATGGTAATTCTGAATTACCTTACGGTTCAGTGTTCTATACAGAAAATACTGACGGAACTTATAATTATGACATCACTGCTGAGAAAACATATACCGATGAAGATGGAACACATCAGTTTATGTATTGGGCAATCTACTCCGATTCAAAATGTGAGGAAAAGGATCTTGTTATTAAAGCATACAACAGTGAAGGACATTTCAGCTATGTAGCATATGATAACTGTTGGATAGTTCCTGTGTATGGAGAAAGCTCAACTCCAGTTGCATCTGTTAAGGAAGTTTCTACTTCAACTCAGTTTATGGAAGTAACAAGAAATCAGTGGACAGCTGATACAAATTCCAATTTTGCCGGATTTGACGCTGATAGTATGAATACACTTGATACAAATGAAGATTTCATTAAGGGTAACGATGAAGACAAGCTTTACGCTGACTTTGTACTTAACTTCTTCTATAACGGCAAACAGCTTAGTGTATTTGATCCTAAAAGCAATAAGGTTCAGACGGGTATTGTGATGCAGAAGTTAAAGTTAGAAAATGATTCCATTGGTGTAGGTTACAATACTGATATGAAGTACTACGCTAATAAGTACATCAATGATCTTCCTACAGCAGCTGAAGATGCTAAAAATTTAATTTTGACAGGTGAATCAAATATCGAGTCGCTCACAAAACAGATCAATAATAACAGACTTGATAACAAGAACAGACTTCAGTATTATGCTCGTTTCAATAATACCGAAACTAATGCAAATTGTGTTTATAGAGTTTACACTTATATTAAGTATGTTAATGAATCAAATGATACTATTGTTGAACTTGGTAAACCTATCTACTTTACACTCTATGATGTTGCGAACGCAACCGTTTGATTTTAAATTTATTGTGTGCAACAGACAATACTGTTGCACACATAAAATTTAGGAAGGAGTTATTTATGAAAAAAGAGTATTCTTCTCCTGAATTTGAATTAGTAAAATTTAAATTCGAGGATATAATTTTGACCGGTAGTCTTGATGATACTCCTGAGGCTACTAAGAGTGATGGTGACGATTGGGGGTAATGATATGAAAAAAACATATTGTTTAAAATCCCTAAAACGCTTTTCCGGATTGTTATTATCTGTATTTTTGATTATTATTTCTACATTTCAAATTTCTGCGGCTTCATATGAAACCGACGGCTTTGTATATTCTGTTTCCGACGGTAATGCGAGCGTAACCGGATATAAAGGTGATAAGACTGATATTGTTCTTCCACTTAAGCTTCAAAGCTGGTCTGTATCGGAAATTTCTGATTTTGCCTTTGTGGGAAAGACCGCAATAACATCGGTCAGGCTTAACGAAGCAAGATATCTTAGAAGAATCGGTACTGATTCTTTTTACGGTTGTACTTCGCTTGAATCAATTTCAATTCCTATCTGGGTGAGAGATTTTGGTGCTGCCGTATTTCAGAATTGCACAAGTTTGAAATCTGTTACCTTTAATTGTGTGCCGAGTAAAATTACCGATCAGATGTTCTACAATTGTACTTCTTTAGACAAGGTATATTTACCTACCGGTACAAGTGCGATTGGTAAGAGTGCTTTTGCTGAATGTAAATCATTATCTGAGGTGTATATTCCTACATCCGTGACTTCTATTGCTTCTAATGCTTTCAGAAACTCTCCAAATGTAACAATCAAGGGCAGTTACGGTTCTTATGCCGAGGAATATGCAAAGGCTAACAATATTCCGTTTAACGGCATTTCTAACTATAAAATTGGCGATGTTAATATGGACGGTAATATTGATATTTCTGACGCAACCTGCGTTCAAAAGATTATCACAGGCATTATCAAGCCTACTGCACAACAGAACTATCTTGCCGATTATAACCAAGACGGTGAGATCACAGTAGTTGATGCAACCCAAATTCAGAAGTTTATCGTTCATTTAAACTAACCAATAAAAAACAGGCTCACTTTTTGTGAGTCTGTTTTATTTCGGAGGACGCTTTGCCAAAATTCTTAATAGCTGATTTTATTGTTGAAATTGAGCCGAAATTTGATTACTTAAAAAAATTGTGCGAACCTTTTTTGTATGAAGGGGAGAGAAGTGCAGATTTTTCTGCCATACCGTCAGCCTCATACTTAAATTCCCTGTTGAGCCGTATGGTTGAAGGTTCAACCATTGATGAAGCCGAAGAATTTGCAACGGCGTCAATTTTTAATCGCAAAATAATTCACCGTGGGTCTATGCTTGTGCATTCCTCGGCACTCGTTTTTGACGGAAAAGCGTATTTGTTTTCCGCTGATTCAGGCGTCGGAAAGTCAACACATACTCGTATGTGGCTTGATAAATTCGGAGAAAGGGTTCATATTCTCAATGACGACAAACCTGTTGTAAAAATAAAAAACGGAGTCCCACTATGCTGCGGAACTCCGTTTGACGGCGGAAGCGGAATTGCTAACAACGAAACCGTTCCCGTAGGCGCTATAATATTTATAGAACGCTCAGACGCTAATTTTGTTACAATTCCCGACACAAATGAGATTGTACAAAGGCTCTACAAATCAACTGTCAAATATGTAAATAAAGAAGACGGAATGTGCCTGCTGTCAAATTTCGACAATCTTATCAGCCACACAAAATTTTTTGTACTGCATTGCAATACAGATGATTCTGCCGTAGATGTTGCCTACAACAATATAATTAAAAACTGCAAATAAAAGACGGTCTGTTCTCGCAGACCGTCTTGTTATATGTATAAAATTGATTACTTGATTTCCTTAATCCAGCCTTCAGGAGCTTCAAGTCTGCCCATCTGAATACCTGTAAGTGTATCGTAAAGTTTCTTTGTAATCGGACCCATTTCGTCCATACCGCTCGGGAAACAAATTTCCTTGCCGTGGTCGTTAATCTTGCCAACAGGTGAGATTACAGCAGCTGTACCGCAAAGACCGCATTCTGCAAAGTCCTTAACTTCATCAAAGTAAACTTCTCTTTCCTCAACCTCAAGACCAAGATAATGCTCAGCAACATACATAAGTGAACGGCGGGTAATTGAGGGGAGAATACTGTTTGACTTTGGAGTAACAACCTTGTTGTCCTTAGTAACAAAGATGAAGTTAGCACCGCCGGTTTCCTCAACCTTAGTTCTTGTAGCAGCATCAAGGTACATATTCTCGTCAAAACCTTCTGCATGAGCGGTAACAATAGCGTGAAGGCTCATTGCATAGTTAAGTCCTGCCTTGATGTGACCTGTGCCGTGAGGAGCAGCTCTGTCAAAATCAGAAACCTTAATAGTAATAGGCTTTGCACCGCCCTTAAAGTAAGGACCTACAGGAGTAGTAAATACTCTGAACTGATATTCTGCCGACGGCTTAACACCGATTACAGGACCGCTGCCGAACATATACGGGCGAATATAAAGTGTTGCGCCCGTGCCGTACGGCGGAACATAATCAGCATTTGCCTTTACAACATTGCAAACAGCTTCAACAAACTTTTCTTTAGGGAATACAGGCATCTCAAGACGCTTACAGCTGTCTTCCATTCTCTGACCGTTAAGGTCAGGTCTGAATACAACAATCTTACCGTCGCAAGTAGTGTAAGCTTTCATACCCTCAAAGCAAGTCTGAGCGTACTGCAAAACACCTGCACATTCACTGATCGTAATAGAAGTATCGGTAGTCATAGTACCATCGTCCCATTTACCATCTTTATAATTAGCTACGAATCTTTCACCGATGGGCATATAACCGAAGCCAATGTTTGCCCAGTCAATATTCTGCTTTTCCATCATAAATACTTCCTTTCAATATAAGCAAAAACCTCATTAGGTATACACATATTTTAGCACTTTAATACGCAACTTGTCAATGTTATTACAGCATATTTCACTGTTTTTATGATAATTTATGCTGTTTTTAACGCATAATATGAATTTTAGTGCATACAGAACCTTCATTTTGCAGATATTATTTTTTGAAAATTAAAAACATCACATTATATTCTTTCAAGGAATAAAAAAACCAATTTACGGATATATACTAAACTCAATAATTTGTCGGGGTGATACTATGGCTGAGGTTGTCAAAATCGTATTAACAGGCGGACCTTGTGGCGGAAAGACAACAGCTCTTGAATATATCAAAAATGAGCTTGAAAAGCTTAATATACCAACAATAACAATCAGCGAGGTTGCAAGCAGACTTTTAAGTGCGGGCAAAACTCCCGAAAATGTCGGCGCATATGAATTTCATAAGGAGCTTTTTGAAATAGAACTCGCTGAAGAAACCGAGAAAACTAAGCTTGCAAATGAAATGAATTGTGAAAAGGTTGTTCTTTTATTTGACCGAGGTTTACTCGACAGCAGAGCCTATGTTACGGAAGATGAATTTGCAAAGTATGCAGGACTGCACAATCTAAATGAAGATGTGATACGAAATTCCTATGATGCAGTATTTCATCTCGTGACAGCCGCTGACGGTGCGGAGAAGTATTACGGTAATCAAACTAATAATTTTCGTAGGGAAGACAGCCTTGAAAAAGCTAAAGAAGTTGATTTGGATGTGATGGCAGCGTGGACAGGTACACCACATTTGCGAATCATTGACAATTCAACCAATTTTGAAACAAAGCTGAAAAGACTTCTCAAAGAAGTTGTCGCATTTCTCGGAATTCCAAAGCCACTTGAAATTGAAAGAAAATTCCTTATTGAATATCCTGACATTAACTTACTTAACGGTATAAAAACCTGTCGCAGAATCCCAATGACACAAGCATACCTCACCACTCCCGAAGAGGGCAATTTCAGAATCCGTAAAAGAGGAGATGGTGACAAAGCGGTTTATATCAAGACCGTTAAAATCAAAATTTCCGATGTAAAGCGGATTGAAATGGAAAATTATATCACCAAGGAGCAGTACGAAACCTACCTTTCCAAAAAGCAGTATGTAACAGGTGTCATCAGCAAGGATAGATATTGCATTGTCGATAATAACACATACTATGAACTTGATGTTTATCCGTTCTGGAACGATAGAGCGACGATTGAAATTGAATTGCTTAGCGAAGATCAGCCGTATAAACTTCCTGCGTTTGTAAAGCTTATCAGAGAAGTTTCATCAGAACCCGACTATAGAAATCTTGCACTTGCACAGAAATACGGAAAAACGTAATTTTGTCCGCCTAAAATAATTTGAAAAAAATTTGAAAAATTTTGAAATAAGTGTTGACAAATTAGCGGTATATGGGTATAATATAAAGGCTGACTGATGAGGTCAGCAACTCAATGCGCCAATAGCTCAGCTGGATAGAGCAACTGCCTTCTAAGCAGTAGGTCAGGGGTTCGAGTCCCTTTTGCCGCGCCACATGGTGGGATTAGCGTAG